>TARA_B100001121_G_scaffold100581_1_pt1 | contig 47020 bp, 38 predicted proteins | sample TARA_B100001121 | Tara Oceans TARA_B100001121 (sample SAMEA2622817) | marine metagenome | biome: marine biome (ENVO:00000447); feature: surface water layer (ENVO:00002042); material: "saline water (ENVO:00002010), including plankton (ENVO:xxxxxxxx)" | depth 5 m
TAATTAGGCGGGGTTTGAGGGGCACCTGGCAACAGAAGCTCCTTGTTTAATTCTAAACAAATTAACTTGGAGATTTACTGTGAAAAAAGAAAGAGAAGAATCAGATGCTTTTGGTAAAATTAAAGTAGAAAGCGATAAATATTGGGGTGCTCAAACACAAAGGTCTCTTAAGAATTTTAAAATCGGAGGAGAGAAAATGCCTATTCCTCTTATCAGGGCTTTAGGAATAGTAAAATTATCTGCCGCCACAGTGAATAAAAATATGGGGGCTCTTAAACCAAAAATTGCTAACGCGATAATAAAGGCATCAAAGGAAGTTATTAATGGTAAATTTGATAATCACTTTCCTTTAGTTGTCTGGCAAACTGGTTCAGGAACTCAATCTAATATGAATGCAAATGAAGTTATATCAAACAGAGCCATTGAAATTCTTGGAGGTAAACTTGGATCAAAAGAACCAGTTCATCCGAATGATCATTGTAATATGTCTCAATCTTCAAATGATACATTTCCCACTGCAATGCATATAGCAGCAGCAATAGAGATTAATAAAGAACTTATTCCTTCTCTTAAAAAATTGTCTTCTTCAATAGGAAAAAAAGAAAATGAATTTAAAAAAATTATCAAAATAGGGCGAACTCACCTTCAAGATGCTACTCCAGTAACGCTAGGACAAGAATTTTCAGGATATAAAGCACAAATTGATAATGGGATTAAAAGAATACAAAAGTCATCTGAGGAGCTTTATATTCTAGCTCAAGGAGGAACTGCTGTTGGAACTGGTTTAAATTCAAAAAAAGGCTTCGATAAAAAGTTCGCTTCAGAATGTAAAAAAATTACTAAATTGCCCTTTAAAACCTCTGAAAATAAATTTGAAGCCCTAGCAACACATGATGCACTTGTTGAGGTTTCTGGAAGTTTAAATACTATAGCCGCTTCATTATTTAAAATTGCCAATGATATAAGATTGCTTGGTTCTGGTCCTAGATCTGGATTAGGTGAATTACAATTACCTGAAAATGAACCAGGATCATCTATTATGCCTGGAAAAGTTAATCCAACTCAATGTGAAGCGATGACAATGCTTTGTCTACAAATTATTGGAAATCACACAGCAATAAGTACCGCTGGTAGTCAAGGCCATTTCGAGCTTAATGTTTTTAAGCCTTTAATTGCATATAATATTTTACAATCAATAAAATTACTTTCAGATGGATCAGAAAGTTTTATGAAGAATTGTATAGCGGGAATCAAGCCAAATAAAACCAGGATAAAAGAATTATTAAATAACTCTCTAATGCTTGTTACATCTCTTGCACCAGTTATTGGATATGATAATGCATCAATTATAGCTAAATCAGCTCATAAGAATGGCACAACATTAAAAGAGGAAGCAATTAAGCAGGGTTTCGTAACTGAGGAGGAATATATTAAAATTGTTAAACCAGAAAAAATGATTTCTCCCTCATAATATTATGAATCAAATTAAAAAGTCACTAATACTATCTGGACATAAAACTAGTATCGCTCTAGAGAAAGAATTTTGGAAAGCTCTTGAGATTATCTCTGAAAATAAAAATATTGGTATTGATAAATTAATTGAAAAAATTGATAAAAAAGAAAGAAATGGAAGCCTCGCTTCTGCAATAAGAGTTTTTATTCTAAAAAAATTTATGAAGCTTAATTAAAAATGAATCATTGTATGCTTATAATGTTTTATAAATAATCATTTTAAATTATGTACCACATGTTGCCTCAAGATAGTATTAAATGACAAACTTCAAGACCCTTGAAAACTTTAAGAGATTAAATGAAGTTCAAAAAGAGGCTGTTCTTCATGATAAAGGACCATTATTGGTTTTAGCTGGTGCTGGTACAGGTAAAACTGGTGTTTTGACCACAAGACTCTCAAGATTATTAATTGAAAATATTGCGTTACCTGGAGAAATCCTTGCAGTAACTTTTACCAATAAAGCTGCAAATGAAATGAGATCAAGGGTTAGTGATCAAATAGGTGATAAAGCATCAGGTCTAAAATGGTTAGGAACTTTTCATTCTATTGGCGCTCAAATATTAAGAACATATCCAGAAAAAATTGGATTAAAAAATGATTTTATAATTCTTGATACTGATGACCAGATAAGACTCCTTAAACAATTAATTAGAGATGAGAATATCGATGATAAAAAGTGGTCTCCAAAGGGGCTTTTAAACCTAATTGATAAATGGAAAAATAAGGGAATTCTTCCTGGGAATATTTCTCGAGATGATGGAGATTATTTTGCAAATGGCAAAGGTGCAATTTTATATAAAAAGTATCAAGATCAATTAAAGTTTTTTAATGCTGCAGATTTTGGAGATCTAATTCTTGAATGTATAAGACTTTTTAATGAAAATCAGGATATTTTACAACAATATCAAAATCGTTTTAAATTTATGTTAGTTGATGAATATCAAGATACAAATTCATCTCAATATTCTCTTTTAAAATTGCTATCAAATAAATGGATGAATATTTGTTGTGTCGGTGATGATGATCAATCCATTTATTCCTGGAGAGGAGCAGAAGTAAGTAATATCTTAAGGTTTGAAAAAGACTTTCCAAACGCAAAAATTATTAGATTAGAGCAAAATTATAGATCGACAGGAAATATTTTAGCAGCTGCCTCGAGATTAATTGAGTCAAATGAATCAAGATTTGGAAAAACTTTATGGACCTCTTCCTCTGAGGGAGAAAAAGTATCTATAACCTCCACTTGGGACGGTGAGGAAGAAGCAAGAATAATTACTGATGAAATAGAAAGCTATTCTCTAAATAATAAAAACCTTGACGAAATCGCAATATTAGTAAGAGCAAGTTTCCAAATGAGAGAATTTGAAGATAGATTCATATCAGTTGGTTTACCTTACAAAGTAATTGGTGGTCCAAGATTTTATGAGAGAAAAGAAATAAGGGATGCAAATGCCTATTTTAGAATTGCAATTCAACCAAATGATAGCTTAGCACTTGAGAGAGTTCTAAATACACCTAAAAGAGGAATTGGTGAAACAACGATAAAAAAAATTAAGGATTATTCTAAAAATAATAATATTTCGACCATTGAGGCTATTAAAGACCTTATAAAAACATCAGAAATAAAACCAAAAACAAAAATTTCTCTTAAAAACTTTGTTGAATTAACAGATCGATGGCACAGCCTATTAAATGAAAGAAATCATTATGAGCTAGCTGAAATAATTCTTGAAGATTCTGGGTATTTAGAAATGTTAAGAAACGATGATACAATTACTGCAGCAGGAAGGTTAGAAAATATAAAAGAATTATTTAGATCTATTGAGCCCTTTGAGAGCTTAAATGCTTACCTAGAGCATATAGCGCTTGTTATGGAAATAGATAAAAATCCTGATGGTAATAAAGTAAGCCTTATGACGTTACATGCCGCTAAAGGACTTGAGTTTGATTTTGTTTATCTCCCTGGGTGGGAAGAAGGTGTATTTCCTAATCAGAGATCTCTTGATGAAGGAGGTATAGAGTCTCTTGAGGAGGAAAGAAGGCTTGCCTATGTTGGAATAACTAGGGCAAAAATTAAATCATCAATCTTTTATGCCGCAAATAGAAAAATGCACAACCAATGGCTTTCTTGCCTACCCTCAAGATTTATTAATGAAATGCCGGAAGATAATTTAGAAATTAATTTATCACACTTTTCAGGTAATCAAAAAAGTTTTACCGACATAGAAGAAGATACTTTTGATCAATCAGATTATAGTACACCTGGTTGGGAAAGAGCAAAAATAGAATCAAGCATTAAAAATTTTGAAACTAATGAACCAAAAATAATTACAAACTCGAATGCGAAGTTTTCAAAAGGATCAATCGTAATACATAAAAAATTTGGTCAAGGAAAAGTTGAAAGTGTAGACGGAAAAAAATTAACAATTAATTTCGGTGAGAGTGGTACCAGGAAAGTGATGGAAAATTTTGTAGAGTCTTTGAATTAAAAGTCTATACATTAATTCATTTAACCAATTATAATAATTATATTATGCCGGCAAATATCGAACAAAATATTAAAAAAATTCGTGAACTTTTTGAAGAAGAATTGATAGATGCGTACATAATCCCGCATGAAGATGAATTTTTAACTGAATATGTGCCAGATCATTCAGAAAGATTAGCGTTTATTACAGGATTTTCTGGGTCTGCTGGTCTAGCAATTATTACAAAAAATAAAGCAGCTATTTTTGTAGATGGGAGATACACAACTCAAGTTAAAATACAAACCTCTGGAAAAATATTTGATCATGAAAATTTAAATTATTCCGACATAGAGAAATGGATTAAATTAAATCTTAAAGAAACAAGTGAAATTGGTTTTTGTCCAATGACAATATCACTTGAAAAATTTAATTCATTTAAAAACTCTATCTCTGACACAAAAATTAAATTTAAAAAAATTGATAATTTAGTTGATAAGTTGTGGTTAAAGAAACCTAAACAAAATAGTAGTTTAATTTATAAACACAATAAAAAATTTACAGGGCTATCCCACAAAGAAAAAAAAGAACTAATAATAAAAGAAATAATCAAAAATAATTGTGATTCTCTCTTTATAAGTGAACCAGAAAATACTTGCTGGTTTCTAAATATAAGGGGAAACGATTTAGATTTTACTCCATTGGTTAGATGTTACTCTTTGATTGAAAGAAATGGAGAAATTTATATTTTTTCAAACCATAAAATTTCAAGTAATATAAAAAAATATTTCCAACTAAATAATATCACACATCTTCCAATAGGAAAAATTGAAGATTTTTTTAAAAATAAAAATTTTAAAAGAACTATATTTGATTTTAAAACTACTCCATATGGACTGGCAGATGTTATTTTTAAATACTCAACTGATTATAGAAATATCCAAAATCCCTGTAGTCTTTTTAAGGCATGCAAGAACAGTACTGAAATTAAAGGTGCTATAAATGCACATGTTAGAGATGGGGTGGCTTTAACTAAGTTTTTATTTTGGTTGGACAATAAATCTGAAAAAGACGAATTAAATGAAATTGATATTGAAAAAAAATTATTACGTTTAAGAGAAAAAGAAGAAAATTTTATTTCTCCTTCTTTTAGTACAATTGCAGGAACAGGAAGTAATGGAGCAATTGTTCATTATAAGGCTGATAAGAACAATTGTAAAAAGCTTAAGGCTGGGGATCTTTTGCTTGTTGACTCAGGAGGGCAATATCTTGATGGTACTACCGATGTAACCAGAACTATTGCATTATTTCCAAATGAGAAAAAAGTAAATCAAGAAAAGAAAGATAGATTTACTAGAGTATTGAAAGGTCATATAGCTATAGCATGTTCTACCTTCAAGAAAGGTACTATTGGAAAAGATTTGGACCCTTTGGCAAGAAAATTTCTAATAGAAGAAGGTTTAAATTATAATCATGGAACAGGTCATGGCGTCGGTTCATTTCTAGGTGTTCACGAAGGTCCACAGAGTATATCCCCTCTTGGCATTCAAGAAATTAAAAAAGGCATGATAATTTCAAATGAACCTGGATATTATAAAGAAAATGAATACGGAATTAGAATTGAAAATCTAATAGTTGCTCAAGAAATGGATAAAAACGATAATCATTTGTACTTTAAAACACTTACTTTAGCACCAATCGATAAAAATTTAATATGTATAAATATGCTTAATAAAGAAGAAATAACTTGGATAAACTCTTATCATGAAAAAGTTTTTGAAACTTTATCAAAATTTATGCGAGATAAAGAATTAATTTGGTTAAAGGAAAGTTGTAAATCTATTCTTCAATGAAATCATTCCATTCCTCTTCTGAAAAGACTCTTATTCCAAAATTGTTTGCTTTATCAACTTTCGATACAGTTGGTTTATCTCCAGCAATTAAGTAGTTAGTCTTTTTTGAAAGTGATGATGAAAGTTTGGCACCTAAAAGTTCAATTTTTACCTTTGCCTCAGCACGACTCATAGTTTTAAGTGTGCCAGTAATTAGGATTGTTTTATTAGATATTTTAGTCTCCTTAATCTCTTTATTATAATTTTTTACAGTTATTCCTGACTCAATTAATTCTATAATTAATTGTCTAGTATCACTATTTTGAAAGAAATCTATAATTGAAATGGCTACTTTTTCGCCAACACCATCCAAAGATAAAAGCTCCTGCATTGATTGATTTATGCTGTTACTTGAAATATTTTCTAACATAGCATCAATAGATTTATAATAATTTGCAATCAAATCTGCTGAGGACAAACCTAAATGCCTTATTCCAAGAGAAAATAAAAAGCGATCTAAATCAATTTCTCTTTTTTTATTAATAGCTTCAAATAACTTTAAAGCACTATCCTTAATTTTTCCAATTTTTGTCTTTGATCCAGAAGTATATCTCCAAAAAGGTGGAGGGTTATCCTTATATTTCTTTTCTAAATAAAAGATATCGACTGGTGATTTAATTAATTTCTCTGAATAATAATCATTAATTTGTTTTTCACCAAGTCCATCAATATCAAAGGCGGACTTTGATGAGAAATGTTTTATTCTTTCAATTACTTGAGAAGAACATTTAAATTCTCCAGTACACCTAATATATTTTTCTTCTTTTTCTTTTTTACCTAACTTAATTTTGTCTCTAACAACTTTAGAGCCGCAAACTGGACATTTATCGGGAGGATTAATTGATGTTAAATCATTTTTCCTTTTTTCCTTAATAACTTTAATAACTTGTGGAATAACATCTCCAGCTCTTTGTACCCACACCATATCACCAATCCTAATATCTTTTCTTTTAATCTCTTCAAAATTATGTAGGCTAGAGTTTGAAACCAATGCACCACCAATATTTACTGGTGAAAGCCTTGCAACTGGTGTTAAAACCCCTGTACGCCCAACTTGTATTTCAATATCTAAAATTTTAGTAACTGCTTTCTCAGCTGGGAATTTATGCGCTATTGCCCACCTTGGATGATGTTCTGTTGATTGAAGCCTTTCTCGCCAATCAAGTCTATTAATTTTATATACTATTCCGTCTATATCATAACCAAGACTTCCTCTGCGTTCTAATATATCCTCATAGAAAATAATTAATTCATCTATGGATTTAAATAAACCAAAGTTATCATTAGTAGGAAATCCTAAATCATTAAAAAAATTAATTAAATCAAAATGATTATCATATGGTAGTGAAGATACACTTCCCCAAGCATAAGCAAAAAACTCTAGAGATCTTTTAGCTGTTTCTTTTGGATCTAATTGTTTTAATGATCCAGCAGCAGCATTTCTAGGATTTTTAAACATTTCCTTACCCTGTTTATCTTGAATTTCATTTAGAAGATTAAAATTATTATGAGACATATATACTTCACCTCTAATTTCTAAAAACTTTGGTGCTCTTTTTTTATCTATTGTATGAGGGATACCTTTTATAGTTTTAATATTCTCTGTAATATCTTCTCCTATCTTACCATTTCCTCTTGTTGCACCTACTTTTAGGATCCCATCTTCATAAATTAAACTAGCCGAAAGGCCATCAATTTTTGGTTCAGCAACATATTCAATTATATGATTTTCATCTATTCTTAGAAAATTTCTTAAACTATCACTCCATGCAATAACCTCTTCTTTATTTTTTGCATTTTGAATTGAAAGCATAGGTGTAGAATGTTTTACTTTCTTAAATTTTTCAGAAGGTTCTGCTCCTACTCTGAAAGATGGCGAATTAGAATTAATTAGAGACGGATAATCTTTTTCAATTTCTAAAATCAATCTCCTAATTTCATCATACTCTGCATCTGAAATTGTCGGATTATGATTTTCGTAATAAGCAATGTCGTGCTTTTTTATAGTTTCATATAGTTTTTCAAGCTTAATTTTTACTTTTTTCTCTAAAGAGTTTCTAGTATTAATTAATGGTGATTGATCTTTTTGTTTTTTACTCGACATTATCCCTAATCAATTCATAACTATCTTTATACCATGAACTGTCAGGAAAATTATGACCCAGTACTGATGCGGTATTATAAGCTTCCTCAAGCAAACCCATTGATAAATATGCCTCTACAGTTCTATGAAGGGCTTCAGGAACGTGACTTGTAGTCTGATAATCAACAGTTACAGTTCTGAATCTATTAATTGCCGCCAAAAAAGCTTTTTTCTGAAGATAATATCTTCCAATATACATTTCCTTACCAGCCAAATGGTCTAATGTAAGATCAATTTTTAATTGAGAATCTTTTGCATAATCTGTTCCTGGGTACCTTCTAACAACCTCAATAAAAGATTCTAATGCAAGTTCAGTAATTCTCTGATCTCTTGCAACGTCTTGAATTCTCTCATAATAAGATTGCCCGATAAGGTAATAGGCGTAAACAGCATGTTTATTCCCAGGGTGTAGAGATATAAATCTTTGAGCAGTTGATATAGCTTGATCATACTGATTTTGAAGATAATAAGCATATGCAGACATTAGCATAGATCTTCTTGCCCATGAAGAATATGGATGTTGTCTCTCAACTTCATCAAATTCAAATGCTGCCTGTTGAAGCCTACCTCTATCAAGGTTGTATACTGCATTGTTATATATTGCTGCTAGAGACCTCTCTCTATACTCAGGTCTTTCATTAGTACTAGAACACCCTATAAGAAAAATTAATAACAGGGATATAAAATAATTATGCAAATGTAATATTCTCAATTAATTTCAACGTAAGAATTAAAATAAATTTTTAGTATAAACATGTATAATTAAAATGTCTTTATAAAATTAACTAGCAAGGTAATTAGATTCAACGGCTACATTTATTCCTTTAAATAATGTGTCAGGATACTCGATAATATCGTAATTTTCACTCGACTTGAATAACTCATGTAATAAAAGATTATTTATATAATGACCACACTTTAATCCTTTGTAACTTCCCTCAATTCGAAAACCGCTCGTATATACATCTCCAATTGCATCCAGTAACTTATGCCTTGAAAATTCATTTTCATGCCTCAAACCTTCGGGGTTAATTACTTCATTATTATCAACAATTATACAGTTATCGATACTTCCACCAAGGCCCAAACCTTGCGATCGCATATACTCAACATCTTTCATGAATCCAAAAGTCCTTGCGTTTGAGGCAAAGCTTTTAAAATTATAATTATCAAGTGATGTTGACGCACTTTGTTTGCCAACAACTTCGGCATCAAAATCAATTTCAACAGAAAATTTTTGGTTCTTACTGGGAGTAAAAGAGCAGTATTTATCTTCAACCATTACTTCAATTTTTTTTAGAATTTTTAAGATTTTTCTTTTTGCTTTAAGTGATTTTATTCCACAATCCTCAATAATTTCTATAAAGGGTAATGAACTGCCATCCATAATAGGTACTTCAGGACCATTTAATTCAACAATTATATTATCAATACCTATTCCGTTAAAAGCAGCCATTAAATGTTCAATAGTTGATACTTTAACACCATATTCATTTTCAATTGTTGTGCATAAACTTGTATCGGATACGTTTTTGTATGTTGCTTTAATTGAACAATCCTTAGTTTTTTTATCTATATCTGTTCTTACAAAAATAATGCCGCTATTTTCTTTACTAGGCTTTAATTTAACATTGATTAAATTTCCTGAGTGCAGGCCAATGCCACTAAAACTTTTTGGCTTTGAAATAGTTGTTTGCCAGGGAAAACTTCCTGAAGCTATTGATGGTGAAACAAAATTATTCATAAAATTATCTTTAATTAGTTTATTTTTTGACACTAAAAATTATTTATATTTATTAACAAAGAAATAACATTTAAAGCTTTAGAAAACTAATAAATGATTGTGACTTAATGTAACTCAAATAGATTATAATTTATTGGCCCTTAATTTTACCAAAAAATCTTTGTAATGCTGGAATCTCTAATTGAGAATCTGTCTCGATATCATCTTCCGTAGAGTCAAATCTGTCACTATTAAACAAAGGAACTCCGTCATCTTTCTCCCAATCCTCAGGCTCAGGCAAATTAGAAATATTCTCTTCAGATAGTGACTCTGAAAAATCATCATCAAAATCATTATAATCATCTGGGTCAATATTGTGAGGCTCTTCAGGCGAAGTTTTTTTAACTTCTAGTTCAACATTTTCTGGTTCATCATCATTAATAACATCAACAAAATTACTTTCAGATGAGTCATTTTCAGGATTGATATCTACAACTTTTTCTTCAACTGTTTGATCCATACCAGTCGCAATAACTGCAGTTTTAAAATTATCTCCCATTTCTTCATCCTGAAATATACCAAAAATAACCTCGCACTCCTCACCAACGTCTTTTTGAATGACTGATAAAGCACCTTGTATTTCAAAAGGATTAATATCTGCACCAGCTGTTAAGGATACCAATAGACCTTTTGTTCCCTTTAATGACAAATCATCTAACATAGGATTTGAAATCGCATCTTCTGCAGAGAGAATGGCTCTATCTTCGCCTGAGGAAACCCCTACTCCAAATACAGCTTTACCTTTGTGTTGCATAATTGTTTTTACGTCAGCAAAATCAATATTAATTGAGCCATTTTTCATTATGAGTGCGCTTATTGCCGACACACCGTCGTAAAGTGTCTTATTTACAAGGTCCTCGCATTCTTTCATCGGAGTTTTTTCATTAATAATTCTGAAGATATTTTGATTAGGTATTACTATCACAGTATCAAGAATTGAACATAACTCATCAATTCCATTTTTAGCAGAAGACATTCTTTTTTTACCTTCAAAACTCCATGGAGTTGTAACTATTGCAACTGTTAGAATACCCATATCTTTTGCTAACTGAGCTATTACGGGAGCAGCACCTGTACCGGTTCCACCGCCAAGGCAAGCTGTAATAAATAACATATGAGTACCTTCTAAATACCTCCTGATTTCTTCTTGAGATTCTTCTGCTGCTTTTTTACCAACTTTTGGATCAGCTCCTGCACCAAGACCTTCAGTTGAATGAGAACCAATAGAAATAGGTGTAACTCCTTTTAGGTTTTCAAGATCTTGAACATCAGTATTTGCTGCAAACAATTCTACTCCATCCAGGCCTTGCTCAACCATTGTTTTAAGAGCATTACCGCCACCTCCACCAACACCAATTAAAGCAAGCCTTGGTCGTAATTTTTCAATTTCAGGAGTTTCTAGAGAAATACTGCTATTTGATACAAAATTTTCATCATCATAAGTAGTCATTTTAAGACCTCATAACATTACAATGTAAATTTCTACTGATTCTTACATTAAAACAAGCTTAAGTTATTGATTAAAAACCAGAACCCATTATTTTCTCGATAAATTTAATAGCAAAATTATGATTTTTTGTTTTGTTTTTAATTTCATTTTCTTGCATTAATATTGAATGTAAAAGCATACCAGTGCACGATGTGAATGCTGGGCCTGATATATCTTCAACTAAATTATTTATCCCAGACGGTAACCCAATTCTTACCCGCGTTTCTAATATTCTCTCAGCAAACTCAATACTGCCTGGTAGCTCCATTGTACCGCCAGTAATTACGGTATTCTTATTTGAAATATCCCTGTAACCAGATTGCTCGATGCATTTTTTTGAGTGCATAAGTATTTCCCAAAATCTTGGCTTAATAATCGAAATCAGCTTTGATCTGGAGAACGAAAGTCTATTTTCATCATTTCCGCCTATTAATGGTATTTGAAAGATCTCTTCTCCATCATTTGCTCCCCTGAGAGCACTTCCGTAAAGAGTTTTTAATGCCTCAGCTTGATCAAATGGTGTATTTAATTCTTTTGATATATCGTTTGTAATATACCATCCACCTAAATTAAGAGATTTTGCATAAACTATTGAACCATCTATAAAAACTGAAATTGAAGTAGTTCCCGCTCCAATATCAATACATACGGATCCTTGATTTCTTTCCTCATCAGTAAGCGCAGATAAGGCAGATGTATATGGTTTTGCAGTAAAGTTTGTTACATTTAAAAAACAACTATTAATAATATTTTCTAAATTACTTATATGGTTAGGGTTTGCATAAATAAAAAGTAATTTAACACCTAATTTCGATGCACTCATCCCTGACGGATTAACAATATTTTTTATGTTGTCGACAATATAATTTGAAGGGATGACATGAAGGATTTTTTTATTTTCTTTATTAAATTTTTGCTTTGCAATTTCTATTACTTCTTTAATGTGGTTTTGATTAATAATCTGATTACCAATAGAAAATTCGCCAAAAACTCTCTCTGTTCTAATATAATTTCCTGAGACATTTACTGAAACATTTTCAACTTCATAATTTGCTTGATTTTCAGCAAGATCTACAGCCTTCCTAATGGATTCCTCAAGATCGTTAATATTTGTAATACCTCCGTTTTTAATTCCTTTTGATTGTGAATAACCAAATCCAATTAACCTAATTTTTTTTCTGTCTAAAATATTATCAATTTTACCAATAAAGCAAATCACCTTATCAGAGCCTATATCAATTGATGTAATAACTTTTTCAGATTGATAGCTTGACTTATTATTAATAAAAAAATCTTGTTGATTGTTATCTTTTTTAGCCATTTCCACTAATCCTATCAGTGGTTATTTTACCTTCAACTCTCAAATCAATCTTTTTATGACCTTTTTCAATTAACTTAGTTTCCTTTATATATGTATCTAATAATGAAAGGGACTCTGAGATATTATTTTCTGGTAATAGTATTCTTACCCCATTCTTATAATGAAGATCCCATCTTCTTCTACTTACAAAATTAGCATGATCAATTTGATTAAAAATATCAGGATAATTAACTAGCTTGTCCAAAAGATTTTTTAATTTTTTATCAGCGCCCATTCCCTTAATTTGAAAATAATTCTGGAATTCATTGGACCTAATTTTCTCAATTCTATATCCATATTCATCTAAAATATATTGTTCCGATCCTCTTTTCCAAACTGCTGAAGGAAAATACTCCTCAATACTTATACTTAGAGTTTGAGGGTAAACCCTTCTAACAGTGACATCCTTTACCCATGTTATTTTTTCTATTTCATGTTGAATATTTTTAAGATTTAATGTCACTAATGACTGATTTTCATAGGGTTTTAAAAGACTAGATAGAGTATTTTTTGATGAACGGTCTCTGCCAATAATTTCAATATTACTTATAGAAAATAATTCAATAAACCCTGAAGTTATATCTCTTCTTATTTTACCATCATTAAAAAAATTAATAAAAATTAAAGAAACTACAAATGATAACAAAATTAATAGATATTTATATTTTTTTATCTTCTGCAAGACGCATCCTCCAATAAATAGAGTATTAGGTCATTATACGAAATCCCTTTATTTTCTAATAATTCAGGAACCAGGGAAGTAGATGTCATCCCTGGCTGAGTATTTATTTCTAAAACAAAAAGAGATTCTTTATTACTACCACCACTCCATCTAAAATCAGTTCTAGAAATACCTCTACAGCCAAATAAATTGTGACAGTCATATGCCGTCTTCTTGACTAAGTTATATATTTTATTTGGGATATTTGCAGGAATTATATGATCAGATCCCCCAGATTTATATTTTGCGTCATAGTCGTAGAAGGTATTTTTTGTTTTGATCTCAACGACTTCGCTAGGTTCGTTATCAAAAACAGCACAGGATAATTCTACTCCCTCAATATAATCCTCAACCAAAACTTCTTCCCCGTATATCCAAGATTTCTGAATTTCTAAAAGTCTATTTCTATCTGATTCATTAAAAAATACATAAACTCCATTACTAGAACCCTCTTGAATTGGCTTTATTACAAAGGGTATTGTTCTTTTTAAATCATTGATATTATCAATCTTTAAAATTTCATATTCTGGAGTATTAATATTATTTTTTACAAATATCTTTTTCGATGAAGCTTTGTTCATGCATAACTTAGATGAAGTAATACCTGAATGTGTATATGGAATATTATTTTTTTCTAATAAAGATTGCACTAACCCATCTTCACCACCTAATCCATGAAGAGCATTAAAACAAACGTCCGGCTGAATTTTAACTAATTTATTTATGTAATCACCCTTACAATCAAAAGGAATTATATTTAAACCTTTTGATATCAGAGATTTGATAACATTCTCTCCAGAAGAAATACTTATTTCTCTCTCTGAAGAGTTTCCACCAAAAAGTACAACAATTTTAGTATTTTTATCAATTTTAACCATTTTGACCAAGGATTTGAATTTCCCACTCAAGTTTAATACCAAATTCATTCAGAACTTTTTCTATGATTATTTCACCCAAATTTTCAAAATCTGAGGCTTTTGCTTTTCCCTTATTTATCATAAAGTTATTATGTTGATCAGAAATAACTGCATCACCACAACGCAAATCCTTTAATCCTAATTTATTAATTAATTGCCATGCTTTATATTTCTTATCATTTTTAAAAGTACTACCTCCTGTCGGATATCCTTGAGGCTGAGATGATATTCTTTTTTTGGTAATTTTATTAATTTTTCTTTTAATTTCTTCACTATTTTTTTTGAAACCTTTTAAGTTTGCTGAGGTTATTATTAAATCTTTAGAGATATTTGAGGTCCTATATTTAAAATCTATTTCTGAAGCATTTAATTTAATTTTTTTTCCTTTTTTATCCAAAAAATTTATATCCAGAAGAATATCTTTAAATTCAGAACCATAACAACCTGCATTCATAATAATTCCACCACCGATTGTTCCAGGTATTCCTGATAAAAACTCCAATCCGCCTATTTGAAGATCAATGCATTTTTTTGCTACTTCCTTATCTAAAACACCAGAACCAACATTTAAAATATTTTGTTTTTGATAAGTTATTTTCTTAAATTCTGGAGGGATTAAAATAGATAAACCTGACAAACCACCATCTCTAATTAGAATATTTGAAAGTTTTCCAAATACATTTAATTCTAATCCAGGTATTAATTCTTGAAGAAGAATAGATAGATCGTTTTCATCTTTTGGTATATATAGATACTCCAAAATTCCTCCAGCTTTAAGCCATGATAAATTCTTAATTGATTTCTTATAAAAAAATTTACCACTAAGCTCCCTGGCAACTGAAGGTGTTTTTAAAATAGTATCTATGTTATTTGACATTCAAATCCTCAAGCTTGAATTGTTTTGCATAATCATTGCACCATGAAGATATTGATCCTGCCCCCATGAAGACAACAGTATCTTTTGGTTTTAGTATTTGATTTAATTTATTTTTAGCTTTTAAGAAATTGCTCGCATAGAAAGCTTTTGTATATTTTTTTTTATTAATATCTTTTGTCAAATTTAATGAATTTATACCCTTTATCTTTATTTCTCCTGCGCTGAATATTGGTAATATTATAGACATATCAGCATCTCTTAATGATTTTATAAAATTACCGTAATTCTCATTGAGCCTAGAATATCTATGCGGCTGAATAACAGAAATTAATCTACCACTTTTGCTTTTTAGAGCTTTAAGAGTTTCTCTTATCTCTGTAGGATGATGAGCATAATCATCAAAAAAAATGATCTCATTATTATCATATATTTTTGTAAGCCTTCTTTTGACACCATGAAATGTCTCTAATGAATTCTTAATAATACTTTTATTTATTTTAAAATTAATGCAAACCGATATAGCCGCTAATGCATTTTCTACATTATGATTACCTATTAAAGGAAAATTTATGTTTCTAATAAATGAATTCTTATTATTTAAACTTTTAATCTCAACATCAAAAATAATTCCATCTTTGTTTTTCTTAACAATCTTAGCTTGAATATCCGAATTATTGCTAAAACCATATTTATAAATATTTAAAGATTTATAATTTTTTAATATTGCCTGAATATTCCTATCTTTTTCAGATACTGCTAAAAAACCAAATGGTGAAATATTCCTTATGTAAGAATGAAATGAATCAATTAACTTTTTTTTACTTCCATAAAAATCTATGTGCTCATTATCAATAGAAGTGATGACACCACCAAAAGATGGTAGCAAAGAAAAACTTCCATCTGACTCGTCAGTTTCAACTAACATAAGATCACTTTTACCTAATTTTGTATTTGATCCATACGAATTTATAATACCCCCATTAATTACTGTAGGGTCTAATTTTGCTTTGTCTAAAATTTCTGCAATCAAGGAAACTGTTGTTGTCTTGCCATGACTACCAGCAACAGTAATTGTACTTTTTACCCTCATTAATTCTTTAAGCATGTCTGAACGACTTATAACTGGAATATTGAGTTTTATTGCTCTTTTGATTTCAGGGTTATTTTTCGAAATGGCAGATGAAAAGACAACCAAAGACGCATTCTCTACATTGCTTGAATTATGGCCAATAAATATTTTAATACCTAATTTTTTTAATCTTAAAACATTTGAATTTTTTTGTTGATCTGAACCAGTTACTTTATAGCCAAGATTTTTCATAATCTCAGCAATACCGCTCATTCCAATACCGCCGATACCAATAAAATAAATATTTTTAATTTTTTTCAACTCAAAAATCCTTATTTAATAAAAGGTCATCAATTATTGAGCTAATCTTTTTTGAGGAATTATTTATTACTATTTCCTTGTTGGCTTTTGCCATAGATTTTAGCATTTGGGGCTTTTCCATAAATTCATTCAAAACTTTGTATAATTTATCTGAGTCAAAACTTTTTTGATTTTTAACTATGACTTGACCAATACTCTCTAATTCAAAAGTATTTAATTTCTGGTCATCGTCAATAGAATGTGGCAAAGGAATAAATATTGCTGGAGTTTTTGTAGCTGTAACCTCAGCAACAGTTGAGGCTCCTGATCTTGAAATTAATAAATGAGAGTTATTAAGTAATTGAGGTAAATTATAAAAAAAATTTTTAACCTCTGATTTAACATTAATTGATTTATAATATTTTTTTACTTTTTCAAGTTCATTTTCTCTAACTTGATGAAAAACTCTTAATAAAGATTTCTTTTTATCATCTAATTTACTTATACTATGAGGTATAATTTTTGAAAAAAATGATGCACCTTGGCTTCCACCAAAAATCAATAAATTAAAAAATCCATCTTTATCATATGATTTATATTCTTTTATATACTCAAAAATTTCTGGCCTAATGGGGTTGCCTGTATAGAGTATTTTATCGTTATATTTTTCTTTAATACCTTTTACTGATAAATGACCAGTTGTTATTTTATCGCAAAAATTCAACATTAACTTATTTGCTCTTCCAATAACTCTATTTTGTTCATGAATCACTATTTTAGTATTTAAAAATTTTCCTGCGAAAATAATTGGAATTGTAGGATAACCTCCAAATCCAATAACCAATTTAGGACCAATTTTTAAACTATAAATAAGAGAGAGAGCTATACCACTTAATATTTTTAAAAAAATGATTGGCCATTTAGGCCACCTTGTATTTGTAAAAGTTCCAGATGGAACAATTCTTATATTATTTAAATCAAAATCTTTTATTAAGTTCTCTATCCTTTTATCTGTAAATAAAAAAACTTCGTAACCATTCATTTTTAATTCTTCCGAGAGACTTAACGCACCATATAAATGACCACCAGTACCTCCTGCAGCTAAAATAATTTTATTTTTAGATTTAACCATCTTAAAAATTTACCCCAGATAAATTGTATTCTTTTGTTGCTTTTTTTACTCTAGGATCATCTTTTTTTGTTAGAGATAAAAACATACCCATACAAATTCCTAACGAGAGAATTGACGATCCCCCATATGAAATGAAAGGAAGAGTCATTCCTTTGGCAGGGGCTAAACTTAAATTGACAGCCATATGAAATAATGTTTGAAGTCCAAATATTAATAATAAACCTGATGCTGATAATTGATTAGAATAATCCGAAATAAGTGTAATTTTAGAAAAACCTCTTATAATTAGAAATCCATAAATTAAAATAATTATTATAATTAAAAGTAACCCACCCTCTTCAGCAACAGCTGCAAAAATAAAGTCAGTATAAGCATCTGGAAGATTATACTTCATCCAACCTTCACCTATTCCTTGACCAAACAATCCTCCATTCTCAAATGCATCTATTGCTGCAGAAATTTGTGTAGGTCTGCTATCTAGAGAGTCCGGAAAAAACCAACCAGCCAGCCAATTATTTATTCTTAAGGCTACATGTGAAAAATTCAAATATAAGAAAGTAAAACCTAAAAGAGAGATAGAAATTAAGGCACTAATTATTTTCCAAGACAGCCCATTAAAAAATAATAAGCCCATAATTGTCAAAATTATCAAAATTGATTGACCAACATCTGGCTGAAGTAATAAAAGTGATATTATTATCAAAGTAATTATTAAGGGTATAACTTGAAGATTACTGTCACCTTCTAGTCTTGATCTTGCAAAAAACCATGAAACAATAACAATTAGTGATGGCTTTAGAAATTCTGAGGGTTGAATTGTAAAACCAAAGGCTGATAACCACCTTGAGGCGCCTCCACTATTTACTCCAATAAATAATGTTAAGAATATTCCAATAAAACTGAAGATAAAAATTACTAAGGATAGTTTTCTTATAAGATTTGATGGTAAAATTGAAATTGATATCAAAAGAAATAAGGATATAGAGAAATAGATAAAATGCCTTGTAAGAAAAAAATAAGTATTAGTTTTGATGCTAATTGCTTCAGCTGGACTAATGGCTAGAGAGAAAAATAATCCAATAAATCCCAAAAAAATTATTGAAAATAACATCCACCTATCAACTGTATACCACCAGACACCTAGTGCGCTCATATTTGTTCTAGAAATTCTCAGCATTTTTTTCCTCATCTAATAAAGAAGCAATAGCCTTAACAAATACATTTCCTCTATCTTCAAAATTTTTAAATTGGTCATGAGAGCTACATCCGGGTGATAAAAGTATTGAACCTTTTCCATTTTTTTTTGCTGCTTTAAATGCTGCTTTTGTTGCTTCGAATAAGTTTTGATAAATCGATGGCATCTTTTCTTTTGGAGATATTTTTTTTATTTCACTCGCAGAAGAACCTATTAAAAAAATTCCTTTAATTTCTTCAGAAGATAGATTTAACTTCGAAAGATCACTATTTTTTGAATAGCCGCCACCTATCCAAAAAATATCTTTTAAAGATTTAATTGCTAAATTTGTTGCTGAAACATTTGTAGCCTTAGAGTCATTAATAAATTTTATTAGGCCATCATCGTAAATAAATTCCATCCTGTGTTTTAAACCTTTAAACTCACTAATTCTCTTTTTTATAATACTCTCATCTAGTTTCAGAATAGATAAAACTTTTTCAATAGCCTCAAAATTATGTGGTAAATTTTTATTAAAAGATAAGTCACTTCTTGTAAAAAGAACTTTTTTAGATTTCAATTTTTTATCAGCAATATATTTAGAATATTTATCATCAACAGATATGATCGAATAGTCATCTTCGTTTTGATTTATAAAGATATTTGATTTAATATCTCTATATTCTGTCATAGAGGTATGTCTATCAAGATGATCTTCGGATATATTTAATAATACAGCTATTTCAGGCTTTAAATCACTTTTAATTTCAAGCTGAAAGGAAGAAATTTCAATAATGTAAATAGTTTTTTTATGACCTTTTTTTAGTTTTAGAATAGGATTACCAATATTACCGGCTAATCTAACATCAAAACCCTCTTTTTTTAAAACTTCATATATAATTGATGCAGCAGATGTCTTACCGTTTGTTCCGGTAATTGCTACTAAAGTTCCTCTAGGAAAGTCTATTCCTCGGGCAATCTCAAAAAGGGAAATATCATTTAAAATTTTAGTATCTTTTTTAATTAGGTTTTTTAATTTTTTCTTCTTTTTTAAATCAATCCCTGGCGAAGGAAAAAAAGAGTATAAATCCGACCAAGGCCAATCCTCAATTTCCTTTAAAATGAAATTCTTTTTTATATATTTTCTTCTTATTTCAGGATTGTCATCCCAAATATAAACGTTAGCTCCATTAAATTTTAGTGTCTCTGCAATAGAAGAACCAGTAATACCTAAACCATATATTCCAATATTTTGAGATTTAAATTGATTAAAACTTAACATACTACCTCAACTTTAAGGTCGCGAGACCAACAATTGCCAAAATAAGTGAAATAATCCAAAATCTTATTACTATTGTAGACTCAGACCAGCCTTTTTGTTCAAAATGATGATGAAGAGGGGCCATCATAAATACTCTCTTGCCTATTAATTTATATGAAGTAACTTGAATAATCACAGAGGAGGCCTCAAGAACAAATAGGCCACCAATTATAAATAAAACAATCTCATGTTTTACAGATATGGCAATAGATGCAATCAAACCACCAAGAGATAATGAACCAGTATCTCCCATAAAAATCATTGCCGGAGGTGCATTAAACCATAAAAAACCTAAACCAGAACCGAATAATGCTGCACAAATGATAACTATTTCGCCTACATTTGGAATAAATTGAATATACAGATAATTTGAAAAAATATAGTTACCTACTAAATATGCAATTATACCCATTGATGATGCAGTTATCATGACTGGAATAATTGCTAGGCCATCTAAACCATCTGTTAAATTTACAGCATTGGTTGTGCCAACCAGAACACATAGGGAAAAAAGAATAAAAAACCAACCTGGAACAAAAAATGGAGTTTTAAAGAATGGTATAAAAATTGAATAGTTATTTCCATCAGGAAAGTTTTTTAAAATTAAAATAACTATAGATAACGACAATAATATTTGTACTATAAATTTAATTTTCCAATTTATTCCTTCTGATGATGATTTCTTAATTTTTATATAATCATCTACAAAACCTAGTGTACCAAACCCCAAAGTTGAGTACAAAACGATCCAAATAAATTCATTACTTAAATCAGACCAAATAAACGAACTAGATATCAAAGAAAAAATTATTAAAAGCCCGCCCATAGTTGGTGTTCCAACTTTAGTTAGTAAATGTGATGGAGGTCCATCTTTTCTTATAGGTTGACCTTTTTTTTGCATCTTCTCCATATAAAGAATAAATTTTGGACCAAAAAATAAACATATAAATAATGAGGTTAATACTGCGAATGCAGATCGTACAGTAAGATAGTTAAAGATATTTAAACTGTCATAACTCGAAAAAAAATTTTCAAGAAGATATAGGATCATCAAGCAATCTCCCTAATTAAATTTTCATTATTTAAATAACTAAGGATTGTTTTAATTTTACTATTAGAAGAACCTTTTAGTAGTAAAATATCTTTGTTTATAATTTTTTCGGTCAAAGGTTTAATTAATTCTTCAGGATTTTCTGCGAAAGCTCCTTTTTTATTTTTTGATAAATTATCCCACAAATATTTCATTCTTTTCCCAGAACAAAAAACAAGATTAATATTCGTTTTATTAATAAATCTTGCAATTTTTATATGATATTCTCTAGAAAATTTTCCAAGTTCAAGCATATCTCCAAGAATTAAGATTTTTCTCTTATTCTCAAAAATATCCATATCATTTAGTAAATTAATTGATGAGATCATAGATTCAGGATTTGCATTAAAACTTTCATCAATGATTTTAATTTTTTTATTTTGAAAGGATAAATCATAAGCCAAACCTCTTCCCTCAATGGGATTAAAATTTGTTAATTTTTTAATTATAAAACCCAGAGGTAAATCCAAAATGTTGCATACAGATAAAACTGCTATTGTATTTAAAGCCATATGCAATCCAGGGGCAAACATTTTAAAAGATAATGAGATAGTATCTAAATTAGCTTCAATTAACGAACCGTCTGGAAAATATCTATAGTTAATTAAAAAATTTTTACTCTTATCGTTTTGTCCAAATTTAATTAACTCAATATTATTTTTTTTACTAAAATTTTTTATCGACTTATTAATTGATATATCTTCATTTAAAACCAAAGAACCACCTGAATTTAATCCATGAATTAATTCAAGTTTTTCTTTTTCAATTTCTTTTTTAGATTTGAAATATTTTATATGGGCACTACCAGCATTATTAATCAAGCCAATATCTGGCTTTATCATTTTACTAAGATAGGAAATTTCCCCATAATTATTCATTCCTACTTCAAATATAGAAAAATCTGTATCTGAGGGCATTCTCGCCAGTGATAATGAAACCCCTATTTTATTATTATATGATGATTGTGAATAATGGATTTTACCACTATCACTTAAAGATAATGCAAGCATTTCCTTGACAGTTGTCTTACCAGAACTTCCTGTAACAGCAATTATTTTTCCTTTATTTCTGTTTCTTGAATATTTTCCTAGGGCTATTAAAGCTTTTAAAACATCATTTACTACAATAACTTTTTTTTCATGGTTAAGCACTGGAGCATTAGAAACCACTACACAAGCTCCTTTTTTAATAGCCTCATTTATAAATTGGTGACCATCGTAATTAGGTCCTGCTAAAGCAAAAAAAATATCTCCCTTTCTAAGAGTTCTAGTATCTATAGAAATACCGTAAGCATTCCAATGTGAGGGGCCGTGACCTTTTACAATTCTAAGAACATCTTTTCCTTTCCAGAGTACTTTACTCATTAACATTCTCCAGAAAATTTTTAACAATATCTAAATCATTAAAATAAGACTTTTCACCTTTTTCTAGTTGATAATTTTCATGTCCTTTTCCAGCAATAATAAAAATATCCCCTGAATTTGACTTGGATAAACCATACTCAATAGCTTTTTTTCTATCAAAAATTATTTGAGCGCTAGGACATCCATAACTTATCATTTTTGCTATACTTTTAGGATCTTCATCTCTAGGATTATCATTAGTTATAATAACTTTATCAGAGTATTTCTCTGCAATTTCTCCCATCATTTTTCTTTTTAAAAAATCTCTATCACCACCACAACCAAATGCTAAAATAACTTTTCCTGAAAAAGAATTTGCGTATTTCAAAACTTTTAAAAGAGCATCAGGAGTATGAGCATAATCAATTATGACTTTTGAATTATTTTCTGTTTCCAAAATATTCATTCTTCCACAAACAGGTTTAATATTTTCTATTACTGAAAAAACTTCTTTATAATGAGCTCCAGATGTGATTGCTAAACCTGCAGCACAAAGGACATTTAATACTTGAAAATAAGCATATAGATTAAAATTAAGTGAAAAAAATTCATTATTGTACTTTATTTCTACCTTATGACCTGAAGGTATACTTTCCGAGGAAAGAATTTTCAATTTTTCAGCACTAATACCTACGTCAAAAACTTCTTTATTATTTTTTTTTAATTTATTAGAAAATTTTAAACCCTCATCATTATCAACACAAATAACTGGAGTTTTGTCTGAAGGAAGAATATCATTAAAAAGTTTAAATTTAGTATTAGAATATTCGTTTAAAGACTTATGATAATCTAAATGATCTAAGCTCAAGTTAGTAAAGCAAGCAGATTCCAAATCAACTGAAGTTACACGATGCTGGTCAATACCATGACTAGAGACCTCTAAAGCTAGATTTGATACTTTTAATTGTGAGAGTTTATCTAATATTTGGTGAAGTCTGATTGGGCAAGGAGTTGTAGTATCCGTTTCAATATTAAATTTTCTCGATCTAACACCTAACGTTCCAATTGTCGCAGAATTGTAACCAAGTAATTTCCATATTTGATATAAAAAATCTACAGTAGATGTTTTACCATTTGTTCCAGTAACAGCACAAATAATATTTGGCGAGCTTGGAAAAAATAATTTAGATAATTCAGATAGTTTTTGTCTTGGGTTTTGGTGAAAAATAATTGGGATATTTTCTTTCTTAATTTCTTTATTTGAAGTTAATATTGCTACCGCTCCTTTACCAATAGCCTCATCAATATAATCTTCACCATTGTGATTATTACCATTTATAGCAACAAAAAGGTTGCCATTTTCAATCATTTTACTATTGGTTTGAACACCTGATAAATTTATATCATCATTAGCCTTTTCATCTATCAACTTAAGAGGGATCATAATGAACCTTCCTCAATTAATCCATTATTTAGACCACCCTGAATTGGATATTTTACCTCTTTAGCAGGATTATGCTCAATATTTAAAATTGGAGCTATTAGTCGAATAACCTCACCAGCTGTAGGTCCGGCATTGTGATATGAGCTTTCACCCATAATGCCTCTTGCATGATTTTCCTTAGGTTTTTCGTAACTAATTAAAATTACATATTTTGGATCCCAACCTGGAAAAGCACCTACAAATGATGTCCTATTACCACATCCTTCATAAGATCCATTACAAGGAATATCTGCTGTTCCAGTTTTTCCAATAACTGCATAACCCTCTACATCAGCTTTTTTTCCAGATCCATACTTTACGACTTGGCGCATAGCATAAACTAATTTCTTACTTGTGATTTCAGATATTACTCTATTCTCTTTAATTGGATTATTATAATAATTTAACGAAGGCTGAATTCTATAGCCACCGTTGACCATCGAAGCTACTGAGGAGGAAAAAGAGAGAGGTACAACACTCAAACCTTGACCAAACGAAATAGTTATCATTGAATTATTAGTCCATCTTTCTGGTAAAATAGGTGATCCTGTCTCATGAACTTCAAGTAAATATTCATCTAAAAGTCCGACTTTTTGTAAAAAAGATTTCTGATTTTCTTTTCCAACTCTCATTGCTATTTGCGCCATACAACGATTGGAAGACCTAACTAGACAATCAACCGAGTTAATTAAATTCTCTGAACTCTGATTTCTATAATTATTTAAACATCTATTTGCTGCTATTTTTATACAGATATTATCATTAAATTTGTCGCTGAGATCTATTTTCGAACTTTCAAGCCCCATTGCTAAAGTCATTATTTTCATAACAGAACCAAGCTCGTAACTACCCTGTAAAACTTGATTAAATGTAGATTTTTTTACTGCACTATCTGTATAATTTTTACTAATCACATTTGGATCAAATGTTGGTAGTGAAGCTGAAGCAATTATTTGTCCATTGTTCGCGTTTAATACTATACCAAATCCACTTTCAGCATTATATAGATCCATGCCTTTTGCAATTTGATCTTCTAGATGAAATTGAACAGCTATATCAATACTAAGCTTGATATCCTCATGAAGTATCTTTGATTTTGGTATTGTTTTTTCTATCCCAGAAAGGCCAATTAAATCTCTTCCTGAATATCCTATGATATGTGACGCTAATTGTTTATTAATATAAATTCTTCGCCAAACGGAATGAAACTCCACCTCAGCTACACCAGAGTTTAAGATATCATAATACTGAATATCATTAATATTATCTGCAATCTCCACATATTTTTTATTTTCAAGCTTATTTAAAAGTATATCTTTATCAAGATTAGGAATAACCGCCTTTATCATTCTTGCAGTTTCCTCTGGATTAACTGGATTTCTTATTGAAGCTCTTTTTGTTTCTATGGTTGTTGCTAATAATTTATCATTCCTATCATAAATTTCTGGTAAGGGATTTTTTATAGAATTTGAAATAATTTTATTTGGCTTACTTAAGATTTCACCTGGAAATATTGCTAATGATGTACTTCTAATAATGAAAACTGCAAAGATAAAGATAAATAAAAACTTTGCTAAATGAACTCTTTCCATGCTTACGGATATTTTATTAAAATTATCTTGATTAATATTTGAATTTTTATTGTCATCATCAAATAAAAAACTTAAATCATTACCTGCGGTAACTTTAGCATTAGTATGATTATTTTTTCTAAAATCACCCATTTAGTTTTTTTCTATTTCTCGATTAATAAATTCAATGTTTTCGCCTTTTGAAGGTGACAGCCTGAGCTGAGGGTAATATTTCTCAGACATTGCCTGAAGCCTCTCAGGACTTGTTCTTACAATCCAATCTGTTTTAAGAAGAATTTCTTCATTTTTCTCCTTTTTTAATGAATAATTAATTTTGTTAAGCTCTCTAACTCTATCCTTAATTTCATGACTAATTATCTGGTTAAAAACTATTAATGAAATAAAGGTAAAAAAGAGGCTATAAACAAATAACTTAAACACTTACCCCTCCATATCTTATAAAATTATGTAAATTATTTCCTAAAGCTGCCTTTGCAGATGTTCTGTATGCATATCGTAGGTGGGCTGATCGAGATCTTGGGTTTTCATTAATCTCAGTTTCTGAGGGTTTTGTAACTCTTTTTTTCTTATAATAAAAAGGTAATTCTGTTTTTTCTATTTTATATTTCTTTTCTGAAATCGAGTTATATTTTATAAAATTTTTAACAATTCTATCCTCCAAAGAATGGAATGATATTACTATCAATCTTCCACCTTCATTAAGAATGCTTTCAGATGATATCAGGGCTTGATATAATTCTTTTAATTCATCGTTTAAGTAAATTCTTAAACCTTGGAATGTTTTTGTAGATGGATGAATTTTTTTATATTTTCCTCCAATTGAATTTTTGATGATATTTGATAACTCAAATGTAGTTTCAATTTTTTTATTCTTTCTGTAATCTGTTATATTCTTAGCAATCCTTCTTGATTTTCTCTCTTCTCCAAATAAATAAATAATTTTTGCTAAATCTTCCTCTTTATATTTATTCACTATATCAAATACGGTTGTCTTATTGTCATCCATCCTCATATCTAATGGAGCATCAAAGCGAAAAGAAAATCCTCTCTCAGGAGTATCAAGTTGCATTGATGAAACCCCCAAATCTATAAAAATTGCATCAACTTTTTTTATACCAATATTAAAAATATGATTTTTTAATTCTCCAAACCTTCCTTTAATAAGAGTTAATCTATCGCCATAATGCTTGTAGAGATCCTCATTCATCGAAAAGACTATAGGGTCTCTATCTATTCCAATTACATGACATTTGGCGCTTTCAAGAATTGCTCTAGTATGTCCTCCTGCACCAAGAGTGCAATCAATGTAGGTTTCATTTGATTTTGGATTTAAAATTTCTAGAACTTCATTCATCATAACAGATTTATGAGATGGAACATTTTTATCCATCAATCTATTTCCTCTGCTTTCATTCTATTATTTTCAACCGGTCCTATGAGGTTTCTATGCTCAAGAGCTTTAGCCCTTACTTTTTCCTTGAATTCTTCAAAATGATAAGGATTCCAAACTTGAAACTTTCTACCTTGGCCAACAAAGATAGCTTTATCTCTTAAGTTTGCATGTTCTATTAAACTCTCTGGAAGAGATATTCTTCCATCTTGATCGTATGAAAGATTATAGGTGTCAGCAAAAAGTGCTGTTGATAAAGCGTCTGTTTCTTCAGCAAATAACTGCATTCTCTCAACGCTTTCTGAAATTTGATTTATTAGCTCTAAACCCCCTCCATCAATTGCATTGGAGGTAAAAGAAGGAAATAAATAAACACCTGAATACCCTTGAAATTCTAAAACATTTCGAAAAGAAGCGGGAATTGAAATCCTGCCTTTAGCATCAATTTTATTAACTGCGCTTGATAAAAAAATTTTCAAAAAACCCTCCAGTTTTTTTAAGCAAAAGAATAACCTAATCTTATAAATTAAAGACTTAAATATGGATTATCATGGGATATCATGGGAGTCAATGGGATTAAATTAAAAAATATTAAGTTTTACTTATTTTTAAAAATTCTAAAAGATTTTTTTATAAGCTGAAAATAAATGTCAGATGATTTATAAGCCGGGTTCTGTACTTTAAAAAAGCGATGATCATTCATCTTGAATATACGTTACCGCATATTTCTAGCAACCTACCCGAACAACTAGAATGAGAAATTCTCTGGCTAAGCCAACGTTGTTCCTATTTGGTCTTGCTCCCAGTGGGGTTTGCCCTGCCAAATATGTTACCATATAAGCGGTGCGCTCTTACCGCACCTTTTCACCCTTGCCCTAAGGCGGTATTTTTTCTGTGGCACTTTCCCTAAGGTTACCCTCGCCGGGTGTTACCCGGCACTGTCTCTCATGGAGCCCGGACTTTCCTCTTTAAAAAGCGATCATCCAATCATCTGACTATTTTTTATTATAAAAAAAACAAGTTTTGGTCAATAATTATAAATTTTAAGCTTTTGAGCTGGGTCTTTCAGATAACCTCTTTTCATAGTCTTTTAAATTTTGAAGCTCATCAGGAATAAAAATTTTTGGCCATTTAGCAAACTCAAAACATGTAAAAGCAGTTGTATCAGCAACTGTATATCTATCTAAACAAATAAAATCTTTACCTTCTAATTGACTATCTAACCATTTAAAAAAATTTAAAACCCTTGGTCTATTTGCGTCCGACCACTCTGGTACTTGTTTTTCTAGATGTGCCATTGCTGGATGTCCATGTCTAAATACAGATGAAATTGGTATCATCAATAATAACTCTAAGCGTCTTTGCCACATTTCAATTTGGGCAATTTCTACTGGACTTACTCCAAATAAGTTTGGCTCAGGGTTTAATGCCTCAATATATCTGCATATCGCTATAGACTCAGTAATAAAAGTTCCATCATCAAGTTCAAGAGCGGGCACTTGTGATAAAGGGCTTATTTTCTTGTAGTCATCTTTTTTATGATCACCTTTCATAATATCGATAGATTTAATCGGAATATCTATATTCTTCTCAGAAAGAAATACTCTAACCCTTCTTGCATTTGGTGCCGCACCACCATCATAAAAAATCATTTTTTATACCTCTTTTAAAACAATTAAAATATTTGATGACATTCTATCTGTATTAGTTAATTTAACCATTAATTTATAAAAAATATTATGGAGAACAAGAATGACAATTGATTTTAAAGATAAAGTTGCAATCGTTACTGGAGCAGGCGGTGGATTAGGTAGATCTCATGCTCTCGAATTGTCAAAAAGAGGTGCTAAAGTTGTTGTTAATGATCTTGGAGGATCTGTTGATGGATCTGGAGGATCATCTGAAGCAGCAGAGAATGTTGTAAAAGAAATCATTAGCTCTGGTGGTCAGGCTATATCAAATGGTTCATCTGTTACAGACGACAAAGGTGTAAAACTAATGATTGATCAAACAATTAATGAGTATGGAAGAATTGATATACTAATAAATAATGCAGGAATATTAATTGATAAGTCATTTTCTAAAATGGAAATTAATGATTTTGAAAAAGTTTTAAATGTTCATCTACTTGGAAGTGTAAAACCAACAAAAGCTGTTTGGGAAATAATGAAAGAGCAAAACTATGGAAGAATAATAGTAACCTCCTCATCATCAGGTTTATATGGAAATTTCGGACAGACTAATTATGGAGCTGCTAAATTAGGCCTAGTTGGTTTTATGAATACGCTTAAACTTGAGGGTCAAAAATATAATGTTCATGTTAATGCACTAACTCCAGTGGCCTATACAAGAATGACGGCTAATTTGATGCCACCAGAAGCTGAAAATTTATTAACACCTGAAAGTGTTACACCTGCAGCAATTTATTTGGTTTCGGATGAAGCTCCTAATGGAATTATTTTGTGCGCTGGGGCTGGTGTCTATTCTGTTTCAAAAATTATGGAATCTGAGGGATTAAGTCTTGGACTGAATGCCACCGCTGAAGATATTGTTAATAATTGGGAAAAAATTTCTAATTTTGATGATGCAAAAGCATATAATATGGGTGGAGAGCAAACCGGTAAGGTTTTTGAAAAAGCGATGGAGACAATTGAGAAATAATTGATAAAATTTTTCTATGAATAATAATTCTTTTAATATTAACCATTATGACGACGAACCAATTATTAATGAATTAGGTTTTAGAGAATATGATGCTCGATGGATTTATCCAAAACAAATTAATTTGAGTGGTATAAAAAAAATTGGTTATGGTCTTGGCCAATTAATGATCGAAGAAAATATTAAAAAAGAAATAGTTATAGGTCATGATTATAGATCCTATTCTGAAGAAGTTAAAAATGCTCTTATCTCTGGCTTATTATCATACGGAATAAGTGTTTTTGATATTGGTTTAACAATTTCACCCGGTGCTTATTTTGCTCAATATAACTTAAATTGTAAATCTGTTGCCATGGTTACAGCTAGCCATAACGAAAACGGATGGACCGGTTTTAAAATGGGAGTCAATCGACCTTTAACATTTGGCCCAGATTTAATGAATAAACTTAAAGAGATATGTCTTAATGATTTAAATCCAAAAAAAAATCATGGTGAGTATAAATTTATTGAAGGAATGAATGCTAAGTACATTAATGATATTACTAATAAAAATAATATTAAACGTAAATTAAAAGCAGTAGTTGCTTGCGGAAATGGGACATCAAGTATTTTTTCTCCGGAAATTTTAGAAAAAATTGGTATTGAGGTAATTAAAATTCACTGTGATCTTGATTATAGTTTTCCTAACTACAATCCTAATCCTGAAGATTTAAAAATGCTCAAAAATTTGAGTGAAGAAGTTATCAGAAATAATGCTGATATTGGTTTTGCTTTTGATGGAGATGGAGATAGATGCGGTTATGTTGATAATAATGGTAATGAAATTTTTTCAGATATTATGGGTCTACTACTCGCAAGAAATTTTTCAGAAAAATATAAATCTTCAAAATTTGTTATTGATGTAAAATCAACTGGATTATTTGGTTCAGATAAAATTTTAAAATCCAATGATGCTAGTGTTCATTATTGGAAAACAGGTCATAGTTATATTAAACAAAAAACATCAGAAATATCAGCTTTAGCTGGTTTTGAAAGATCAGGTCATTACTTTTTTAACAAACCTATCGGAAGAGGTTATGATGATGCATGTTTGTCTGCTGTTGAAGTTTGCAAGCTTTTAGATGAAAATCCAGGAAGCAGTATTTCAGATTTAATTGAAAATCTTCCCCATACATTTAATTCACCAACAATGTCTCCAGAATGTCCAGATAATGTAAAATATGAAGTAATAGAGAAAGTCATAGATATGATAGAAGATAGATATAAGAATAAAATTAAAATTGCAGATCTAGAAATTTCATCTATCCTAACAATTAATGGAATAAGGTTTACTCTTGAAGATGGGAGCTGGGGATTAATTAGAGCATCATCAAATAAACCAAACCTTGTTGTAGTATGTGAGAGCACCACTTCCTATGATGTAATGAAGGAAATTTTTTATTTCATTGATAACCTCTTGAAACAATTTAAAGAAGTTGGTCCTTATGACCAATCAATTTAAAAAATTTCTAAGAACATTCTAGCTGAAGTAATCAACAAAAAAATAGCAAAAATATTAGTTAAAACTTTATTATCTAATTTACTTGCTGATTTTGCACCTATTGGCGCTGCATATGAAGAAATTGGCGCAATTAAAAGCAACCCTATTATATTTACATAACCTAAAGATCCAAGAGGTAAGTTTTCAATATTCCATCCTGTTATTATGAAAAAAATAGTACCTGGAATTGCCAGATAAAAACCTAGACCAGAGGCAGTTCCAACTGCTTTATGAATTGTTTTGCCAAACATTGTCATTAAACTAACATTAAATGTGCCTCCTCCAATTCCTAACATAGAGGATAGCGTGCCAACTGATAAAGGAAGAAAGCTTCCAAAAAGACCTTTTGGAATATTATCACCTATCTTAAATTCTTCCTTATTTACAAATAAATTGATTGAAACAAAAAAAGCTATAAAAGCAAAAATAAAAGTTAACCAAAAACCGGAAATTAACCCGGCTATTATTGCCCCAATAATTGAACCAAAAATTGTAGGTAAAAGCCAAGATTTTAAAACAGTATAATCAATATTATCATTTTCTTGGTGAGATTTGTATGAACGCCAACCAGTGGGAATTATAACAGCGAGTGATGTTGCCACAGAAATATGCATAACAACATCTTGTGGAACACCAACTAAAGATAAAAAATGGTAAAGTACAGGTACAATTATTATTCCTCCACCAACGCCTAATAAGCCAGCTATAAAACCGGAAACAAAACCAGATAATGAAATCACTAATGCAAAAAGAATTAATGAAAGAATATCATTACTCATTAAGCAGCCTGATTTTGAAAAGAAATAATTTGATTTAATGCTTCCTTTAAAACATTTGGATCATCTCTCCTTCTCGGAGCCTCATGACTTAAATAACTTCTCCAGAGTTTTGCTCCCCTGCAGCCATGAAATAATCCAAACATATTTTGAGTTACTATATTAATGGGAACATTTTTTTTCACACAAATTTCTAAATAAGAAATCATTTCTTCAGCAATCTGAATTCTTGATGGTATTTTGCTATTATCATTAAAGAAAATTTTATCTACATCGGTGAGGCAATAAGGATTCTCTTGAACAGCTCTCCCCAGCATAACGCCATCAAGTTCAATTCCTTTAGATTTCGATATTTCTTTTTTTCCTTCATAAGGACTTAAAATACCACCATTTAAAATTATATTTAATTCAGGCCATTTTCTTTTTATCATTCTAACAATATCATAGTCTAAAGGAGGAATTTCTCTATTTTGTTTAGGGTCTAAGCCATCGAGCATAGCTTTTCTTGCGTGAATAATGAAAGTAGAAATACCTGTTTTTTTTGTCGTTTCTACAAATTCTGTTAACATTTCATCTGGATTATAATCGTCAATAGCAATTCTACATTTGATAGTTACTGGTATTTTTACTTTTTCTTTTATGCTTTCAACACATTCTGAAACCAATTTAGGATCAGCCATTAAACAAGCTCCAAAATTTCCTGCTTGCACTCTCTTTGAAGGACAACCAATATTTAAGTTAATTTCGTCATAACCATATTGTTCTCCAATTACTGCAGCTTGAGATAAAGTTTTAGGATCTGATCCAGCAATTTGAAGAGCTACGGGATGTTCAACTTCATCAAACCCCAATAAAAAGTCTTTATTTCCAAAAATTATTGAATCGGCAACTACCATCTCAGTATAAAGTCGAGCATACTTACTAAACTTCCGAAAAAAGAAACGACAATGACGATTAGTAACATCAATCATTGGTGCAATGCAGAAATTATGCGACATTTTTAAAGCTTCCCTAATCCCTAGTTAATAATAAATAGCTCATAATTCAAAAAATTTGAAAATTAAAGTCTCTATAATGTATTTCTTTGGTTAATAACAATAATTTATAGTATTAATTAAGTATAATAGTTTTATTGTAATATAAAATTAATATAAATTTAATATATTTGAAATAATTCAATAATAAAATTTAATCTAAATTACCGCTACTCCATGAGGCTATAAATGATTTACACAAATAAACTAATGAAGGTCCTAGCTTTTTCTATTTTTGCTATCTTTATCTCATCTATAAATATTTCTTTTCTATATGCTGAACAAACCACAGGTGTTATTAGAGGTTCTGTTATTGATGAATCGGGGAATCCTGTCTCTGGGGCATCTGTTCAAATTATTCATTCTCCATCAGGAAGTAAGTCATCCACATCTACAGGTAATTCAGGTGCATTCTTTTCAAGAGGCTTGAGATTAGGTGGCCCATTCAAAATAACAGTTACTAAATCTGGACAAACCTCAATAAAAAATAATATTTTTACTAGATTAGGTAGTGAAGCAAATTTATCATTTACACTTAGTTCGTCTGGAGTAGAAGAAATTGTTGTTACAGCTCAAGCTTTAGACTTTAAGGGTTTAGGAGTTGGTCCTGGTTCAACCTTTGACGCTGAAGATATATCAACATTACCCTCAATAGATCGTGACATAAAGGATATTGCTAAACTTGATCCTTTTGTAACTGTGAATAACAATGATCAGCTCTCTTTTGCTGGTGGAATGCCTAGATTAATAGGCTTTATAATTGATGGTGTAAGCGCAAATGACTCTTATGGATTAAGCTCAAACGCATATCCAACAAACAGAATGCCATTATCAATGGATGTAATTGATCAAGTCTCAGTTAAAATTGCTAATTTTGATGCTGAACTTGGAGAAGCATCGAGCGGTAATATCGTTCTTACAACAAAAGCAGGTACGAATGAATTTCATGGATCATTAACGATTGAGTCTTCCCAAACAAGTGGTAATGAACCTTTTGGTAAAAAAGCAGATAACGCTGATCCTGATACAGAATTATTTTCAGTAGCTCTTCAAGGACCAATTATAGAAGATAAACTTTTCTTCTCTTTTGGATATGAAAAATATGAGGCTTCTGATCCAATTCAAATGCAGGCATTTCAATCAGGTTTAGTCAGCAAAGAGGAAGCTGATGCAGTTATAATGGCTGCAAAAGATGTTATCGGATATGATGCAGGATCATACAATAAAGGTCTTGAAGAGGAGGACGAAAAAACATTTTTACGTTTTGATGCAAACCTTACAGATAATCAAGCCTTAATACTTGAGTATATTCATGTAGATGGATTTACTGAGAGTGCTTACTGGAATAGATCTTTTGGTCTCCCGCTCTCTAGCAGTTGGTACAAAATTAATAAGGAATATGAAACTATAAAGCTTGAGCTGAATTCAGATTGGTCAGATAACTTTTCAACCAAAATAATGTACTCTGACACTGATGTAATGAATCCAAATACACCTGTTGGTTCAACAACAATCGGGGAAGTTGGCGTTAAAGTTGCTTCTGGAGGTACTGTATTTTTTGGTCCTGATCAATATAGACATGCAAATGAGATACAAACTAACAGAAAACAATTTGAAGTAGCTGGATATTATGACATAGGTAATCATGCAATTACTTTGGGGTACAAATCTATTGAAAATGACATGTTCAATATGTTTTCAAGAAATAGTTTAGGGGAGTATGATTATAACTCTCTTGAGGATTTTATTGCAGGAAATCTGAGGGAACTAGATTATAGAAATGCTGATACAAATAATCCAAGAGATGCTGCTGGTCGTTTTAATATGGATTATACAATAATTTATCTACAAGATACTTGGAGTATTACATCTGATTTAACCGCAAGAATTGGTTTTCGTTATGAAGAAATTAGCCAAGATACTACACCTGAATACAACTCTTTTTGGTATAATTGGACTGGAGATGAATTTATACCGGCGCCTAGAAATGACGTAAATCTTGATGGAGAAGACATTCTAATGCCTCGTTTTTCTCTAGACTGGCAAGCAAAAGATAATATTTTAGTTACTTTTGGTTATGGTGAATTTAGCGGTAACCTTCCCCCTGTTTGGTTTGGTGGACCATACATTGATACGGGATTAGGTCTTCCAGGGAATAAACTTAGAGCTAAAAGCAATAACTTACCTACTCCAGGATCTCCTGCAAGCTATCCTGGTGAGGCTGCCCTTGCGCTTGTTCAAAATCAAATAGGCGATACAGGTGGATATACTGCTATGATGGATAAGGATTTCGGTATTCCATCAATAACTAAAATGAGTTTAGGTGTTGTTGCAGATTTAGACTCAGGCATTACAATTAGAGCTAACTATATTTACATGGAAGAAGAAGATCCTGTTGGCGCCTATATTGGTGGTTGCGATCCAAAAGGAAATGCATTAGCTGATAGAAGACCATTATATGGTGGTTGTAGTTATGTAGGATATTTAACAACTTTTAAAAATATCCAACCAGAAACAAACATTTTTGGTATATCTATGGAGAAATCTTTTGATAATGGGTTAGATCTATATCTTGGTTATGCCCATACAGATAGAGAAATGGCACATATGATGACAAGTTCTATTATTTTTTCAAGTGCTGTAAGAATGCCAATATTTGATCACCTTACTCCTTTTAACAGTCCTTCTCATTATGAAATCGAACATTCCTTCGATTATGCACTTACATGGAAAGGAAATATTTTCGGTAATTTAGAAACTAGCATCGGATTAAATGGATTTAGACAATCAGGAAATCCTTTTAGTTATACATTTAGAGGAGATTTAAGTGGATATAGAACAGATGGAGAGAACATTGAATTACTATATGTTCCATCTATTGATGATCCAAATGTAATTTACTCTGATGGATTTGATATGGCAGCTTTTGAACAATTTCTTCAAGATTCTGGTTTATCGGCCTATAGGGGTTCTGCAGTACCTAGAAATAGTTTTAATAGTCCTTGGGCGGGAACTTTTGATTTAAGAATTGCTCAAGAGATACCTTCGGGAGGAGTTCCTGGAAAGGCTATTTTCTTTATTGATATAGAGAATGTTCTAAATCTTTTAAATTCTGATTGGGGTGGTTTTGAAAATTATAGCGGCTCCACAACTAATTCAAGAGGTATTGTTGAAGCTGATGTTGATGATCAAGGTCGATATGTATATAAAACCTTTAAAGTTGATGGTCAGCCAACTCAAAACATTGGAAAGTCAGTTTATCAAATTAAACTTGGTCTTAAATATCAATTCTAAATTTATAGATAATAAGAATAAGGGCGCTATCTACTGGCGCCCTTTTTTTATATAATATAATTATGTTTGAAAGTAGCTTAAAAAAAATAAGTCGTAGAATGTTTGTTTATGGAAGTGGTATTACTCTTTTATCGTTTTTACCTTTTTTTAATAAATCAGATGCGTCTTTAAAAGGTATTTATAAGATCTCCTGTGGATCATGCCTAACACAAGAAAAAAAACAACCTATCTGGAAAAGTATTTTAAAAGAAAAATCAGATGTTTTTATTTTCATGGGAGACAATGTTTATGGTGACGATAAAAATAGTAATGACTTAAAATTATTAAAAAAAGCTTATAGAAAACAAAAAATGAAAATACCCTTCGAAAAACTTAGAGAAACTAATGAAATTTTTTCAATATGGGATGATCATGATTACGGAAAAAATGATGGAGGGGAAGAATTTAAAAATAAAAAAGAAGCAAAAGAATTGTTCTTAAAATTCTGGAATATACCAATCGATGATAATAGAAGAAATCGTGAAGGTTTATACTTTAGTGAGAAAAGAGATACTGAAATTGGTGTAGTTCAATTTATTTTCCTTGATACAAGATATTTTAGATCTGCCCTTAAGCCAACAGATAAAAAATGGGTACCTAAAAAAGAAAAATATATTGCCGATTATGACTCAAAAAAAACATACCTTGGAAATGAACAATGGAGTTGGCTTAAAAAAGTTATAAAGGAAAAAGCAGATATAAAAATTTTAATATCAAGCATTCAAATATTAGCTGAAGGACATGGATTTGAGAAATGGGGAAACCTTCCTTTAGAAAAAAAACGTCTCTATGATTTAGTTGATGAAAATAATATAAAAAAACTTATTATTTTATCTGGTGATAGACACCGAGCGGGTATTTATAAGGATAAAACAGAAAATGGTAATGAATTATTTGAGCTAACCTCCAGCTCTTTAAATCTAGCAGCAGGAAAAATATTTAAAGCCAAAGAAGAAGCAGGCCCAAATAGAATTGGGCCGACTTACTTAATGGAAAATTACGGAACACTTGAAATTAATAGTAATAAAAACGTTTTATTATCTATTAAAGACTTGAACCAACAAACTCAGAACAAAATTAATGTAAATTTATCTTGAATCTGCTAGTTCATTAAAAGGAACATTTTTGTCTACTCTTATATCCTGAGGAAGACCTAAAACTCTTTCAGCAACAATATTTCTTAAAATCTCATCTGTTCCGCCAGCTATTCTATAGCCAGCAGCACTCATCCATTGATTTTGAAAAATAGAATGCATTAGAGACATATCTGGATCATTTAAAATTCCAGCTGCACCTTGAAGGTCCATAGCAAAACTTGCTAAATCTTGCATTTTAGGAGCTGACACAACTTTTCCAATTGAACTTTCAGGACCAGGAGTTTCACCTTTTGACAAGGAGGTTAATGATCTCATTTTAGTATATTTTAAACCTTCAGATTGAACATACCAATCAGCAATTTTTGCTCTCACATGGTCATTTTTAATTGCAGGTTTATTATTTAGTATTACATCCTTTGCTAACTGAGTTAGAGATGAATAATCAGCTGATTTTGGAACACCAATCGCCAATCTCTCATTCATTAAAGTTGTTAATGCAACTTTCCAACCCTCACCAACCTCTCCAAGGCGTTGTGTGTCAGGAACTCTAACGTCAGTAAAAAATACTTCATTAAAATTAGAACCACCTGAAATCTGTCTTATTGGTTTAATTTCTATTCCTGGGGATTTCATATCTAAAAAGAAAAATGATAAACCTTTATGTTTTGGAACTGTTGGATCCGTCCTTACAACGATAATCCCGTAATCACAAAAATGAGCACCAGAGGTCCATACTTTTTGACCATTTATAATCCAGTCATCGCCATCTTTCTCAGCTTTTGTTCTAACACCCGCAACATCTGAGCCTGCTGAAGGCTCTGAGAATAATTGACACCAAATTTCTTTTCCATAAAGAGCAGGTTCAACATACCTTTCGTTTTGCTCTTTAGTTGCCCAAGCCATCATAGTAGGAATGCACATACCTAAGCCAATATCAAAGAAGCCTGTTGGAACATTATATTTAGACTCTTCCTGAGAATAAATAACTGATTGAATGGAGGATCCTCCTAGACCACCATACTCTTTTGGCCAAGTAATGGCAGCATAACCAGCTTCAGCTTTTTTTGCTTGCCAATCTCTAGCTCTTGCAAGAGCACTTTCCTGAACATCAATTGAGTCATAACCTCCCTCTTTTTTCTCTTTGGGTGCATTATTTTTAAGCCAATCTCTTACCTCTAATCGAAAGTCATTTTCTTCGGGTGTATCATTAAAATCCAATTTTTATCTCCTTAATTAATTATTTTTTTCTTCTAATTGCGTAACTAATTTATTTTTCCAAGAAGCTATACTTCCAAGAGAAAGACCAAGAACTTGACTTCTTCTATAATAAAATTGTGTATCAGCTTCCCAGGTAAAACCTATACCTCCATGAGTTTGAATATTTTCTTGAGCAGCAAAATTAAATGCATCAGTTGCAGCTACTCGTGAAGCAGCAGCAGCAATTTTCAAATCTGCTCCATTATCGTTCAACATCATTGCACCATAATAACTATTAGATTTAGCTAATTCAATTTTTATATACATATCAGCAAGTTTATGCTTCACAGCTTGATATGAGCCAATTTGTCTTCCAAAAGCAAATCTATCCAAGGCATATTCTTTTGCCATATTAAGGGAGGCTTCAGCTCCACCAATTTGTTCAAAAGAGATTAAAACTGCTGCAATATCAAGTATTTGTTGAACATCGCTCCATCCATCACCTGATGAATTCATAATCTCACTTGGAGTATTATTAAAAATAATTTCAGCGTGATCTCTTGTTTGATCTAAAGTGGATAGAGATTTTCTTTCAATCCCCTCTGCAGATAAATCAACAATAGCCATTCTTATTGAGTCTGAAGTTTTATCTTTTACAACCACTACACATAAATCTGCATAACTTCCATCAGGAACTGGCATTTTTGTTCCAGTTAATTTTCCTGAGGAAAAAGTACTTTGAATGTTGTCAGGATTAGGTTCCATAGCGCTCTCAGGTAATGCAAAGGTTGCAATTATTTCACCTGAAGCAAGCTTTGGAAGGTAATTTTCTTTTTGTTCATTAGTACCAAATAATTTAATTGCCTCAGTTGCTAAATAGACAGAAGATGAAAAAGGTACTGGAGCCGATGCTCTGCCAAGCTCTTCTGCAATAACACATAGTTCTAAAGGACTTAATCCAAGACCTCCATATTCTTCTGGAATAGTTGTCCCTGTTAACCCCAAATCAACAAGGCCTTTCCAAACTTTTTCAGAATAGAAGTCATCACCCTCTAAAACCTCTCGTACAACTTCTATAGGACAATTATCCGCTAAAAAACGAGATACTTGCTCTTTTAGAAGCTTCTGATCCTCAGAAAAATCAAAATTCATTTTTTCCTCACATAAGTATTAAATTATTGATAATTGATTATTTCTAAAATGTATATTCTTTATACATATTTACAACTTTTTTATCCCAATTATTTGAAAACTTTTCAATTAGTTCATCACTTGGACTTTTTCCATTTTCTAAAAAACTTTTCACTGGGTTAAGATAAATATCCTCACTTTTTGAGTCGCTATTTAATATATTTCTTCTTTTTAAACCATCTCTTGAAATTTCAAAAACTTTTCTTGATAAATTCAAGAGATCTACTCCATCTATTTTTGCTTCTAGACCATATTTAGCTGCATTGAATCTCAAAGAATAAAGTTTATCTAAACCCCAATCTTCTATTAAATCACTTGCAGTATTTAGGGAGACTTCATCATATAGCAATCCAACCCAAAATGCTGATAAAGAACAGACATTTTCGAAAGCTCCTCCATCAGCACCCCTCATTTCTAAGAAGCTTTTAAGCCTAACTTCGGGAAAAATTGTTGTTAAATGATTTTCCCAATCGAGGTATGTAGGCTTTTCTCTGATTTCATCAAGATTCCCCTCTAAAAAAGTTTCAAAAGATTTACCTGCAACATCAATATATTTTCCATCCCTATATATAAAATACATAGGAACTTTTAATGCATAATCAATATATTGCTCATAACCCATACTATCCTCAAAAACAAAAGGCAGGAAACCCGTTCTATCCGGGTCTGTATCTGTCCAAATCTCACTACGATATGATTTAAAACCATTTAGATTGCCATCAAGAAATGGAGAATTTGAAAAAATAGCCGTAGCTATTGGTTGAAGAGCCATAGAAGTTCTAAACTTTTTAACCATATCAGCTTCACTTGAATAATCTAAATTAACCTGAATTGTGGTAGATCTAAACATCATATTATGACCAAGATTACCCTTTTTTGGCATATAATTTTTCATAATTTGATATCGATTTTTTGGCATTATAGGCATTTCCTCAAGTGACCAATCAGGTGTTAAACCCGCCCCAAGGAATCCAATTCCCAATTCATTGCCAATCTCATCAACTTGTCTTTTATGCTCAAATAATTCTTCATAAGTTTCATGAATATTTTTTAAAGGGGCTCCAGATAATTCAATTTGACCAGCTGGTTCAAGAGTAATAGTTCCTCCCCCAAGGTTTTTTGCTCTTTTTAAACCAATAGTTTTTTTATCCTCAAGTATGCTCTCCCAACCAAATTTTTTAAGTGATAATAATAAGGCCTCAATTCCATTATTACCTTCAAAAGGTACTGGTTTATTATTTTTAAAATAAAAGGCAAATTTTTCATGTTCAGTGCCTATTTTAAAATCTTTAGGATCTTTTTCCCCATCTATAAATGGTTTAATTAAATCATCCTTTGATTCAATTATTTGCATACTTTTATTCATCTCAACATTCCAGTATTGAACAGATATTTAATACATTAAAAAAAAGATTCTTACTAATTTTTCCAGTCACCAATTATTGATTGAAAAATTGATAATACAGAAACTAAAGCTGTATCAGACCTTAATACTCTCGGACCAAGAGATATATTTAAAGAATTATTTTTTTTATTTATAAGCTCTCTCTCTTTCTCGCTAAAACCCCCTTCGGGTCCAATAATAATACTCCACTTTTTTCCTTCATAATTATGGTTTTGCAATAAATCGAAAGCATTTATGGTTGATTTTTCATCGCAAAAAATTACTTGATTATCACCAAGTAAATTATCCCAGTTAGTTAAAATATTTTTAAAGTTTTCAGGCTCTCTTATCTCAGGAATATTATTAAAATCACATTGTTCTGCAGCCTCTATAAGATTAGCCTTAAAACGTTTTGAGTTAAATTTTTTTGATTGAGTATATTCAGTATATATTGGCCATAGAGTCTTTACCCCCATTTCACACGTTTTTTGAGCAAAATAATCTAACCTTGCTTGCTTAATAGGCGCAAATAAAAGACTTACGTCAAAAAATTCGCAAGAAGGCTTTATAAATTTTTTTATAAGGACTTCAGTTTCGCTTTTTTTAAAAGAATTAATTTCAACAAGCCATTCGCCATCAATTTCATTAAAAATATTAATGTTATCTCTTTCGCTTAGCCTCATAACATTTTTTAAATAATGAGATGTTTTTTTATTCAATAAAATAATGCCTTCCTCTATTTTTTGATCCACATATATTCTAATATTTTTTCTCATTAAATTTTTTATACGATAAAATGTATTCCTCTTAAAAAATTTGCATGTTAACAGATATAAACAGGAAAAACATGTTAGATCACATAAAGATTAATAATTATTGGACTAATAGTATTAAGCCTTTTTATCAATTGGCAAGACTAGATAAGCCTATAGGATTTTTTTTGCTAATGTGGCCTTGTTTATGGTCGTATACTTATGGGTTGACAATATTTTCTTATAGTATGGAAATTAAATATATCATTTATTTTATTTTAGGATCAATATTGATGAGAGGTGCAGGATGCACCTGGAATGACCTACTAGACAGAAAATATGATGCTAAAGTAAAAAGAACTAAAGATAGACCACTTGCATCAAATAAAATCAGTCCAGTAAGTGCAATAATTTTTTTAATTTTTCAACTTTTGATAAGCTTATTGATTTTAATACAGTTTAATAAGCTAACAATAATTGTAGGTCTTTTATCAATCATACCAATAATTATATATCCATTGATGAAAAGAATTACTTGGTGGCCTCAACTTTTCTTAGGAATAACATTTAATTGGGGGGCTATAATGGGGTGGACTGCTGCAACAGGGGAGATATCATATCATTGTATAATATTATACATTGGATGCATTTTTTGGACTATTGGGTATGACACAATTTATGCCCATCAAGATAAAATTGATGATAATTTTTTAGGGTTAAAATCTACTGCTATTTTATTTGGTTCCAAAACAAAGTTTGCACTCTATTTTTTTTATTTAATTTTTATTACCACCATCGCTATAACGATAAATATTATTATAATTAAAAATTTTTATATAAATTCTTTATTTCTTTTTTTTATTTTTATACATCTTTTTTCTCAAATATTTTTTCTTAATATTAACAACCCTGATAATTGTTTAAAAATATTTAAATCCAACAATTCTCTTGGAATAATTATATTTATGCTTTTCTTGTCTAATTATTTTTAATTTTATCAACTTCCAAAAACTCAGAACGTAAATTATCTATAAGCTCATACTTACCTTTTCTCTCAACATGCCAAAAGGTCCAGCCATTAGATGATTCCTTGCCTTGTATTTTTGCACTCATTTGATGAATTGATCCACTATCACCATTCATTAAAAGACTGCCATCCGCCCTTACAGTCGCCATAAATTTTCTTGATTTAAGATTTTTTGGACCTCTTAAAACTGACCCTGGTTTAATTAGGCCATTTTCAACCAAGCTTCCAAAAGGAACTCTCTTTTGAGCTTTCTTCGAAACTGTTGTTGATAAGAATTCATCTTCAGTAGAAATAATTTCTCTGATTCTTTTTTTTGCAGCATTGATATAGGAAACTTCTCTCTCAATACCAATAAAATTTCTTCCTAATTTTTTTGCTACTGCACCAGTTGTTCCTGTACCAAAAAAAGGGTCGAGGACAATATCATCTTTTTTAGATGAGGATAGTAAAACTCTATACAAAAGTGCTTCAGGCTTTTGTGTTGAATGAATTTTATTTCCATCTATATCTTTTAATCTTTCATTACCTGAGCAAATTGGAAGATGCCAATCTGACCGCATTTGAGTTCCTTCATTTAATGATTTCATAGCATGATAATTAAAATTATATTTACTATCATGATTTTTTGATGCCCATATTATTGTTTCATGAGCATTGGTAAATCGCGTTCCCTTAAAATTAGGCATAGGATTAGATTTATGCCAAATAATATCATTAAGTATCCAATAACCAAGATTTTGCATAATATTACCAACTCGAAAAATATTATGGTAAGAACCAATAACCCATATTGTTCCCTCAGGTTTAAGTATCCTCTGAGCCTCAGCCATCCATTCTTTTGTAAATTGATCGTATTCTTTAAAACTTTTAAATCTATCCCAGTCCTCTATTACACCATTAACTTTTGATGAGTCTGGTCTTGATAACTCATTTTTTAACTGAAGGTTGTATGGAGGATCAGCAAATATAACATCTATTGAATTAGATGGAAAAGACATCATGATATCGATACAATTTCCATTGATAATCCTATTTAAAGGTAATTTAATTTTTTTGTTAATAGATTTTTTTGACATTACAAAAACATCCTCATCCTGAGGAGTCACAACGTCAATAAATTTTTAAAGATTTATTTTTCATACAAAATATAGAGTCTTGAAGACTAATTTAACCCCAACATCTTGTTGATGGGTGAAAATGACTTTCTGTGATATTTACATGGTCCGTGAATTTCAAGAGCATTACGATGCTCTTTAGTTCCATAACCTTTATTCTTCTTCCAATTATAATTTGGAAATTCCTCATCTATTTTTGACATTAAATTATCCCTAGTAACTTTTGCAATAATTGACGCTGCCGCTATAGAAAGAGAAATACTATCACCCTTGACTATACATTCTGTATGATGATCAAAGCCTGGATTTAAATTACCATCAACTAAAATAACATCTACCGAACAATCTAAATTATTTAATGCCCTTTTCATAGAGAGGAATGTCGCCTGTAAAATATTTAAATTATCAATTTCCTCAATGCTTGAAATACCCACACCTACAAAATGAGAGTCATAAATTGACGAATAAAGTGATTGTCTTCTTTTCTCAGAAACTTTTTTTGAATCATCTAGATCACTAGGAATACTCTTTTTATTTAAAACTACAGCTGCTGAAACAACTGGGCCGGCCCAAGGACCTCTTCCAGCTTCATCTACTCCTGCAATAGATTTGTATGGCCAACCAAAACCTTCTTCAATTAAAAGATTTGGCACTAAACTGCTATAAGCGGCTCTTCTTTCCACCTTAAAACAGGCTTTCTTGCAGCCTGTGTCTCATCCAATCTTCTTATTGGTGTAAATACAGGCGCCGCCTTAAATGAATCAGAGTCTTTTTTTAATCTTTCAACCAAATCACACAATGTATTGATAAAATGATCTAATGATTGTTTTGATTCAGTTTCGGTTGGTTCAACCAATAGTGCTCCATGAATAACCAATGGAAAATATATTGTCATAGGATGATAACCTTCATCAATCATAGCTTTTGCAAAGTCTAGTGTCTCCACTCCTGTATCTTTGAGAAAATCATCACTGAACAGTATTTCATGCATACAAAATCCATCAAATGCGGGAGTCAAATGTGAACTAAGAGAAGCTCTTAAGTAATTTGCATTTAAAACAGCATCCTCAGAAACTTGTTTTAAACCATCAGCTCCATGGCTTAACATATAAGACATTGCTCTTACAAACATTCCCATTTGGCCATGAAATACATTTAATCTTCCAAAAGACTTTGTAAGATCTTTTTCGTTTGAATCCTCTACTAAAATAAAATCACCCTTTATATTTTTAACTAATGGAGTTGGACAAAATTTTTCTAACCTATCAGAGAAAACTACAGGACCAGAGCCTGGTCCTCCCCCTCCATGAGGTGTTGAAAAAGTTTTATGCAGGTTAATATGCATTGCATCAATTCCAAGATCACCTGGCTTTAATTTACCAACAACAGCATTAAAATTTGCTCCATCACAGTATAAATAACCACCTGATTTATGTGTTAATTCTGAAATTTTAACAATGTCAGTTTCAAACAATCCACAGGTATTTGGATTGGTAATCATTACACCTGCAAAATTTTCGTCAATGTTATCCTTAAAATCACTAAAATCTATAAGACCCTTGTCATTTGATTTTATAGTCTTAACTTCAAACCCTAGAAAGGCAGCTGTAGCAGGATTAGTTCCATGCGCTGAGTCAGGTACCAAAACAACTTTTCTATTTAGTTCATTTCTATCTAATAATGCTTGCTTGATAGCCATCATCCCACACAATTCCCCTTGAGCACCTGCTTTAGGTGTCATAGTTACGGCAGCCATTCCTGTAAGCTCTTTCAACCATGATGAAATTAAATCAATTAATTCTAATGCGCCCTGACACGTAGATATTGGTTGTAAAGGATGAATATCAGAGAATCCCTCTAGTCTAGCCATCTTTTCATTAAGCCTAGGGTTATGTTTCATTGTACATGAACCTAGAGGATACAAGCCTGCATCAATCGAATAATTTTTTCTTGAAAGCCTAACATAATGCCTAATAGTTTCTGGCTCACTTAAGCCTGCCAAACCTATCTCATTTTCAGAAAAACTATCACCAATCATATGATCTAAATTGTCAATATCATCTAAATCAACACCTGTTTTATTTATATCTCCAACCTCAAAAAGAAGCTGCTCATCATGATCAAGTCCTTTGTTTTTATTCATAACAAACCTCCTTGGCTAATTTAATAAAATTTTCTCTATCAGAATCTGAATTAATTTCTGAGGAAGCAACAAGTAATAGATTTGAAAAATCACCCTCTTGGTTTGACAGTCTAGATACTGGAACTCCTGCTAAAATTCCTTTCTCAGCCATTTTTTCAACAAAAACTGATGCATTAATAGGAACCTTAACTGTAAACTCATTAAAGAAAGAATTATTTTTAACTTCAAAACCTTCTAAATTCTTTAATTTATTAAAAAGTTTAATTGCTGCTTCGTGGTTTAATTTGGATAACTTCTTAAAGCCCATTTCTCCTAATAGACTTAAATGAATTGTAAAAGCTAAGCTACATAAACCAGAATTAGTACAAATGTTTGATGTAGCTTTTTCTCTTCTAATATGTTGTTCTCTTGTAGCTAAAGTTAAAACAAAACCTTTTTCTCCATTCATATCTATTGTTTCGCCAACTATTCGTCCTGGAAGCTGTCTAACATATTTATCTTTGGTCGACATTAAGCCAATATATGGACCACCAAAATTGAGTGGATTTCCAAGAGATTGACCCTCGCATGCCACAATATCAGCACCCATCTCTCCAGGGCTTTTCATCATCCCAAGCGATATAATTTCATTAACAACCACAATTAAAAGAGTACCCTTAGAGTGAGCATACTCTGCTAATTGCTCTAGAGAATGACAAGAACCAAAGAAATCAGGA
>TARA_B100001121_G_scaffold183698_1_pt1 | contig 46841 bp, 39 predicted proteins | sample TARA_B100001121 | Tara Oceans TARA_B100001121 (sample SAMEA2622817) | marine metagenome | biome: marine biome (ENVO:00000447); feature: surface water layer (ENVO:00002042); material: "saline water (ENVO:00002010), including plankton (ENVO:xxxxxxxx)" | depth 5 m
CTCAAGCCGGTGTTGAATTCTTCTGGGATGCAAATGGGGCCAACACCTCCTTGGGAACATTCGCGACCAACAGTGATGGCCGTGTGACTCTGACATGGACGGTTCCACTACAGCAGGAGCCGGGGTATTACGATGTATGGATGGTCATGTATGATGACCAGAGTGATACGTTGTCGACCAACAATGGTGCGCGCTACACGGGCAACGATACCATGGCAAATGTTACTGTACAAGTGATTAGTTCTGTCGTATTCGATCCGTCGACTCCCACAACAGTAGTTGCTGGAACCAATTTCCAGCTGACAGGAGTTGTGCAAGATTCAGTCAATTCTTCACGACCGTTCTCTGGGCCGGTTCGTGTGGATGTTTTCTGGTTGGATGAACCCGATGAATTGCTTGCGTCCGGATTTACTACCGCAGTAAATGGGACCTTCAACCTCAGTGTGAACTCTGATCCGGAACTTGATGGAATCACCAGTGGTAATCACACCCTTGTTGTCTCAGTCATTGAGGGTTCCAATCCATTCTATCTTACTGCGACCGGTACGCATGACATACTGGTGATGGGTGTCACCGACTTTGAGCAAACCTATCCTCTCTCCGGAATCGTCGTTAATCGTGGTGATTCTGTGACATTCGGAGGAAAGTTGGTCGAGACCACAGACTTTGGCTGTGACACCTGCAACGGTGCTCCACGAGTCCTCAACTTCACCACCGTATCTTCTCAATTCCATGACACATGGCTGGCTGAAACCGCTACGGATGTGAATGGTAGTGTTGAATTCACATACAACATCCCAACCACACAACCGTTGGGTCCAATCACCATTACACTTCACTACAATGGAACTTGGAACCTGCTCCCGGATGCCAGCCCAATCAACACCGTCACGGTCCGTTCAATCACCGTCTTGGTCGTAGATACCATCACGGACAACCCAATTGCGGGTGGTGGATTCAATGTGACGGGTACTCTGGTATCAGACAATGGTTCTGCAATCATCACTCGTGATGGTACGCCCATGCTACCGACTCTCACTTTCGATATTGATGGGTTCACGAACACATTCACTGTGGCCAATGGGACCGCTCAAGGCAACGGTAGTTGGTGGGCCTGGGTGACTCTTGATGCGGATTTCCCACGTGGTACGCATCTGATTACGGCCGAGTACACCCCAACGGTCAACTTCTACGAGTTTAGTACAGCAAACAACACGTTCGACAGTCGAGGGTATTCTGTACTGACAATTACGTCCCCATTGGACTTGAATCTGGAAGATCGAACTGTGAGAGGTGACAATTTCACTCTCAACATCTCTTTGGTCGACAATGCTGGGAATCCGATTGCCAATGAAACGGTTTCAATTGACCCCGTCGGTATGAACACACCTCTGACAGTTACGACCGATGCGAATGGATTCGGTACGGTGGAAATCCAAGTCCTGAATACAACCGTGCCAGGCCCACATACAATCTTGGCAAATTATGCAGGATTGAACGGCACTACTGGTGTAATCGGTGACGCCACTTCGACGCGAATTGTCATTCTTGCTCCGACGGTCTTGACCATTGACAGCATAGAGGGTGAGTTGATTGCCGGACAAACTTTGATCGTCAATGGTACCTTGCTAGATGAGTGGGGAATGCCTCTTCTCGACACTGAAGGCAATGCTTCCGGTGGAGTCATTCACCTGATTATCGATGGCAACAATGTCGGCAGCACCTGGGCAACCATTTCCAACGGTTCCACAGGTGAGTACTCTCTCGTATACACGCTTCCACAGGATACCGAAGCTGGAGGCCATGCGCTCGAAGTGAGATTCCTTGGTGGCTACCTATGGGTAGATCCGGTGGGTGCAGGCGATTCAGTCAATCCCGAGTACTATCTAGGCTCTACCGCTTCAGCAGAGTTCAATGTAACACAACCGACATCGGTTGAAATTGTCGCTGGTGGCGGAGAGATTGATCGAGAACAGCTGATTTCATTGAGTGGAATTTTGGTTGACTCCGTCGACCGACCTGTAGCAAACATGACGATTAGCATCTATCTAGATGGTGTGTTCCTGACAAATGTAACAAGCAATGAGAACGGTACATTCGACGTATTCTATCCAGTACCTGCTGACATGACTCTTGGTCCGGTCACCATGGATGTTGAGTATGCTGGGGCGACATTCTATCTGCCCTCGAGTTCAAGCATCGATTGGCAAGTGTTTAGTTCAGTCAATATCGAAATAACGCCCCCCGAAGCGGTTGCGATTGGTGATACGGTGGCCTTTACCGGTACAGTTCGTGACAATTTACCAGCGGGGTGGGTCGCAGGCCACAATGTCGATGTTCGAATCAATGGCATGCTCATTGGCAATGCAACCACGGATGAAAACGGCATTTGGATTCTGAATTGGACCATCCCAACGAACATGGAATTGGGTAGCCACGACATCGAAGTCTACGCTCCTGAGCAAGGATGGTATCGGAGTGGAGTCGCTAACCAAACACTATCCGTCGCGCACCATTCTGCGATTTCACTATCCGCCAACGGCGGTGATGCGACACGTGGCTTTGATTGGTTCATCTCGGGCCGGTTGTACGATAGTGATGTTGTCGGACTTCCAGGAATTGCAAATGTGGAGGTTCAGGTGGCACTCGATGGTGCCTCTATTGCTACCTTGACCACCGATGAAAATGGGAATTTCACTTTATCGATCCCAGTCGATATGTCCAGCACACGCGGTGACCATCTCGTTACAGTTCTATACCCAGGCGATTCCTCTTGGTTGGGTAGTGAAAATGAAGTGACCGTCACAACTTGGGCTGATGTAGATGTGCAAATCACATTTGTATCAGACAATTCAATTCGAAGCGATTCAACCCATCCAGTACGAATTGAGGGCCGTGTCGATGAAGTGGGTGGCAACGGAAACACACTGTCGAACCTCTCATTGGTGCTGATGGATGGCAATACATCATTGCCAACATCGAACCTTGTTTGGGACAACCTAACTGGCGGATTCGTGATTGAATTCACTGCTGATCGGTTCATGAATCCGGGTGAAATCACATTGATTCTCACGAGTGAACAAGACAATCTGCGTTATCTCAATTCTGGGAATACCACAGCCGAACTGTTCCTGCGCGTACGCGCAACATTCGAAATTAATCCAGAGACCATCACTGTTGCTTGGGATTCACATTCGATTAACGGCACTGTGACTGTTAGAGACTTGTTTTCAAGTCAAGTAATCCCAGGAGTCGCCATTGAAGCGCATCTACAGAACCAATCTGAGATTGAGCCGTTTGAGATGTTCTTGGCAGGCTATACGGACGAAGGTGGGGTCTGGTCATTCGAATTCTCAGTACCTGAGGCACTACCGCCCCTGTCGGATCAAGACTACTGGGGTACTCTGTACTTGCAATTCAACAGTTCATCCGTCGAACTTTCAGAAGACAGTCGTGACAACCTCGCGCGTGACATCTACATGCTCGAATATGAGTCACAGAGTGAGGCCGCAGACAGTGTCTCGAATTGGGTTTATGCCGTTGTATTGGCACTTGTTATTGCTGCGGGTGCAGGCGCTTGGGTTCTCTATACACGCCGCCGGGAAGCAATCGATGAGTTGGCGGAAATCTTCTCATATACTGCCGAGCTTTTGGCAGCAGGGGATGCGATTCGAGAAGCGATTTTCCACTGCTATGAAGAACTCTGTGGCGTCTTGATGGCCCATGGTCATCTACGTCGAGACTTCGAAACCGTTCGAGAGTTTGAAATGGCGATTCGTAAGGCGATGCCAACCATTAGTGATGAGGCCTTGACTGCTCTTGACAACATGTTTGAGATTGCGAGATACAGCCGACAAGAACTGGGCGAAAGTCACCGCAGCCAAGCAGCAGCGGCTCTTCAACGAGCAATCGCAGAAATCGAGAATGCAGTTCAAATGCCTGCAACTGCAGCTCCACCAACGGCTTAACGGTCCTGATTGAATTCCAGAATCAGGCTGTTGCCCCGCCACCCGGCTTGGGCCAGTTGACTCCCCGCAGGTAGTGTGAATGTTCGCGATAGTTTGGATCCGTCAACTCCCTCAGCTTGCAGTTTCAGAGCGGTGATTTCACCATCGATTGCCATTTCCAATTGAACGTGATCTTGAATGGCACCTTGTAACGGTAGGACGAGCGAATCACCTTCTCGAAAGCCCCCAAGTGTTGCAATTGCAGTGTCGGCCGTTTGCAGGTTCGATATTGCTGAGAAATGTGCTTCAACCTCTCCACCCGCGGTCGCAAGAAGTGACGCATGAGCATTTTGCGTTTCCTGTAAATGTGGTAAATCGGTTAGAAAAGCCTCATGCAAATTCGATGGACTCGCTGAAAGCCCTGCAAGAATGGGCTCAGGCTTGGCTTTCTCACCCTGGTCGGGAATGCTGACCAATTCAACGTTAGTCCAATCCATGTCCTCTCCCCACTCACTCCGCATCATTGGGTGTCCTTGAACCCATCCATGGGCCTAATCCCCCTTTGCGGGTTCCGGATGACGTTGAAAGAATCGTTTGGCCATACGTGATGTCCGTTTTGCATCGTCTGCTGTGAACGTCTGCATGGTTGGGGGCAAACAAGAACGATATTGTCCTGATAACAACCGGTTGTCCAACAGTAGAATGAACGCCCGATCCTCGGCCTTGCGGATGGCGCGGCCAATCCCTTGCAATACACTGTTTACTGCGGGTTGTAAAACTCCGTACTTCCATCCATTCCCACGCCCATGTTTGTTGTCAATATACTCGCGTAATGCAGTTTGTGGCACCGTTTGTGGGGCAATCGGTATCCCCACGCAAATGACTGCATCCAGAATGTTTCCTGAATAGTCGACCCCTTCTGCAAGTCGTCCACCAAAAACACCTGCAAGGATGACCTTTGTACCTCCATCTCGAGCATTGTACAGGTTGCTGATATTTTTGTCAACAACCCGTTTGGACCAATTTTTCTCTTCGACAGCCAATCTTCGACCTGGCCAATATCCATCGACGACGACCTCTTCCAGCATTCGGTAGGATTGACAAAATATAGCGACATGACCCGGTGTTTGCTGCAATATGGCTTGAATATGGTCGCGTATTTTCCTTGTGTTCGCCTCACCTCTTGCAGTGTATTTTGAAGTCACATCCGAGGCGATCATGACTGGCCTTCGGTCGGCCATAAATGGAGAAGGGTAGGATTCCGCGACAATAGGTCGGTTAGGGGGTACTCCCAAAGTATCGGCGTACATTTCTGGTGGCGTCAGGGTTCCTGACATCAGAATCCCTCCCTGGACTGTATCCATTACCGGGTAGCTGACGATACCTGGGTCGAGTAAGTGTGTGGTTACACGATGTTCATTGGCTTGGGAATTGAAGACTACACAGAGTGCCGGTGATTGCTCATATCGTTCCAAAACAGCAAGAAAATTCGCCAGACGGTGGGCATCGAGTTCGTCATCATCACCCTCTTCGGCATCAACCTCAACCGAGAGTAGAATGCCAATGGTGGTTTGGACATCCAAATCTTCCTTGCTCAATTCCTGCCTCAACATTGATAGAACTTTACCAGCATCGATTTTTTCTTCAATGGCATCACCGATATCTCCTGATTTTGCATTCGAATCCCGTAGACTTCGCGTCCATGTGGAAAAACGCCCTTTGTATCGCTCAAGTGCCTTTTCACAAAGCCTCGCGCGGGCAATACTTTCTGAAAAAACAGCACTCTCCCCTCGGCTTTTTTCATGGGTCTCACAATACTCTTGCAAGTTGAATATTGCATCGCGAATCATTTTGAAGTTCAAGTTGAGATTCAAACTACGCCGAATTCTGTTCGGTAAATTGTGTGCTTCATCGACGACGATGATGCTATTTTCAAGTTCGATCCCCATCGATGGAAGAGAAGCTTTACGCACACTTTCCAGAAACACGTGATTGTAATCACAGACCAAAATGTCTGCATCCGTTGCGGCTTGACGAGCCGCGGCCCAAGCACATATCCTGCGTTTTGAAGCAAATTCGATCGAGAAATCAACATGTTGAGGGTGACTGAGGATTTCTTGGACCAAAGCAAACCTCCTGTTGTGGCGTTCGCTATCGGGAATGCCTTGTTCACAGGAACATTTGCCAGTCGCCCGGTCTACGTATTCGCACATCGATTCTCGACCAATCATATCGACCAGTGTTACGGGCGTTTCATCTTCCGACAATCGCGCGTTGATATTTCGTACGGTCTCAACCACAATCTTGTGCTGTGATTGGCGACCAGTCATGAAAAGGACATGTTGACCAGGATTCTGTCTTGAGACGGTTAATGCCGCGGAGAGTGATGCTGCAGTCTTTCCAATTCCCGTGGGTGCATTGGCAAACAAGAATCCACCCTTCGAAACCGCTTCCAAGCCGTCATTGATCATGTCAACTTGGCTCTCGCGGAGTGCCTCATGCGCTAGAAATCGCGCCCCGGTGACAGAATGCTCCGCAGTCATGGAACCCGTCCTGTGGCTCGGCCCCCCTTGAAGATTACACCCTCGGAGTTCGAAACGAGGTCTCTAGTTGGCAGATTGGGGGGTTCCCCGCCCGAGGGCGGGGAGGGGGGTGACGAGTGTCCTATGCATTCGTCGAGGAAGGGGGTCCCCCGCCGAAGCGAGGGGGGGTGTGGTTTGAAGCTGATTTGGCTCGAAGGCGAAGTGAAGAAAACCCATTCCAATGGGAAGTTGCGGGGGGGTTTTCACGCCCCCCCGCGGTGTGCATCCCATCATTGTACGTTGCCACGTCTCTCCGCCCCTGGTTGGTGCTTCTGCTTACGCAGTGTGATCCTCATGTGGTTGCGTTCGTTCACGCATCTCTGCGACACGTGCTTCAAGCAGTGTCGTGAGTGTCTCTGTATCTGCGAGTGTCTGACGCAGGTAGAGTTCCAAGCCCTGCCGGGCTGCTTCTGAATGAGAAATACCACGCAATTCGTAGAGTTGCTCAAGCTGATATCGAGTTTCAGTCCCGATGTCAAACTTGACTGTACGTACGTGCGCGTTGCTGGGTGTCGCATCAAGGAAGAACTGCACGGCTGCGCGAATGACATCGGATCGATTTCGAAAACCATCGAATCCGATTCTCTGGTCGAGTAGCATCAGGTGCTCTTCGGGAATTCTTAGGCTGGTCATCTGGCTGGCAGGCATCGGGCTCACTCCTCGGCTCATCTGTTCGTCAGACTAACCAGCATATGAATGTATTGCATAATGAAATACAAACGTATTACAAATTAGATGTTGGCGTGTATGCAATAAACACAACTCAGTCTACGCTTTAGGCGAATTTTTTCGCGATATTGTATCCTAGAATGTGATTTTTTGTATCACACGCCGTAGTACACAAATCGTAGCCCTAGATTAACGAAATCTCATGCTGAATGGATTTGGCTTATACACACGAACCCTGTCCAACAGTCATGGCGCTCCCCGAAAGCCGTGGTCTCCACCTTTACCTGCGCACCCTCGAGGCTGCAGTCGAAGACGATATCGTGACTGATGATGAAATGTCGATCCTTTCCGTTATCGCTCGAGCTTTTGCCTTGCCAGGCGATATTATGGGTGAAGCATGGGAAGTTCTCAGGGATGAAGTTGAGACACCCATTAACGCATCCAATGTAAGTGAATACGAGATGCGACAGATGGGCGACGCGACGACTTACCAAACCGCATTGATTGCTGCATTGGTTGATGAGGTGATCACAGAAGATGAATGGAGCATGCTCGAAGTCATGCGGAGGGTCATGGGCATTCAACCGGATGAACATGCCTTGATTGAAGAAGCCGTACGAGCAATGGCACACAATGTAGAGGACGGAGAATCCTTTGTCAACCGCCTCAACCGATATGTCACCTTGCATCCATATCACTAACCGCATCCCTATAGGATGCGTCGTAACACTCTTGACGTGCAAGTGACGTCATAGGCACATGCGAAGCCAGTCTGTTGCCTTGATTCTAGTCGGTTTGATGCTTTTTGCACCGGCACTTGGATTCACCGAAAAAACACAACTCGAGGCTGAATTTGAACCACAAAATGCAGCACGCTCTACAGCTAATGCCCTGCTTTGGGGCGCCCATGCTTCAGGTTCCGGTAGTACCGATTCAGTGATGTCAATTGAGATGGATGCCCAGGGGCGCACTTACGTTTGCGGCTATTTCTACAATACTGCGGTTTTTGGAAACACCACACTGTCATCTTCCGGTAGTTATGACGTCTTTGTGGGTCGATTGAGCAATGGTGCATGGGATTGGGTTCAACGTGCAGGAGGGAGTTCTAGCGATCAGTGCAGAGATATTGCCGTAGACGATGGCGGGAATGTAACCATCACCGGTTACTACTATTCATCGAACTCAGCAGCTTTCGGCTCTACAACTCTCTCAGGCCAAGGTAGCAACGACATTTTCGTGGCCCGGTTGGACAGTGGTGGGAATTGGATTTGGGCGAAATCAGCAGGCGGCAGCAGTTCCGACTACGGCAATGGTGTGGCTGTGGACAATGCAGGAAACGCATACTTGACCGGCGAATATTACAACACGGGGTATTTCGGTTCTATCACATTGAATTCATACAGCTATCAAGAGGCCTTTTTGGCGAAGCTCGATAATGCTGGCAACTTTGTTTGGGCCAAGCGATTCTACGGTTCATACTATCAAAGAGGGAAGGACGTTGATGTCAATGACAATGGCGAAATCGCAATAACGGGTGAATTCAGTTATCGTATCAACTTCGGTGAAGCCGGTGGACCTGAACTGTCTCCGAGTTACCAATCAAGCAGTTACTACCGTGTCTTTGTGGCCAAGTTCACCAATGCTGGTCAAGTCTCGTGGGCGAAAATGGCGGGATATTTCCAATCCTCATACAGTTCCCACGGGGAAGGTGTAGGCATTGACAACAATGGTGAAGTGGCCGTCAGTGGTCGCTTCTACTATCTGATGGATTTTGATACCAACAACAACAACCGGATGTACGCCTACCAACAATCCAGTAATTGGGACTGTTTTGTCGCCAAATGGAATGCAAATGGTGTTCACCAGTGGGCGCAAAATGCAGGCGGTTCTAGCACAGATTACTGCTACGATCTTGATATGGACAAAATCTCGGGTAATATTACAGTCTCCGGGATGTATTACAACACAGCATGGTTCGGGAACTCTCAACTCTCATCTTCCGGTTCAAATGATGCATTCATGGCTCATGTTCCATCTTCAGGTGGTTGGGATTGGATGAAGAAATTCGGTGGTTCCAGTTCAGAATATGGATATTCTGTAGCAATGCGAAATGGCATGTATGCCTTCGGAGGATATTTCCACAACACTGCAACCGATGGTTCTGGGCAAATATCCTACAGCGCAGCTGCGGGTGCAGATGGATTCATCCTAATGTATGGGGCTGATCAAGATGGAGATGGAATCGGTGATCAAGTCGATGATTTCCCATGGGAACCTTCGCAATGGCGGGATACCGATGGTGATGGATTTGGAGACAATATTGATGGTTGGCAAGGGGATGCTTGTCCGCTCACCTATGGTAATTCAACCGTTGATCGATACGGTTGCCCCGATACCGATGGTGATGGTTGGTCAGATGCTGGTGACGATTTGCCCAATGAAATCACGCAGTGGGTTGACGGTGATGGTGATGGGTTTGGTGAAAACCCCGTTGGAGTGACTCCCGATGCATGCCCCAATGAATGGGGCGATTCCTGGCGCGATCGACTTGGTTGCCGAGATTTGGATTCAGATGGACAATCCGATTTGAATGATTATTTCATGAACAATCCCACTCAGTGGTCGGATTCCGATGGCGATGGCCTTGGCGACAATTGGGCAGATGGAGATTGGAATGATACACGTGCAGAGCATTGGCCGGGGATGTGGTTCGAAAATGCCACTCTATCCGATCCTTCTCCTTTGGATTATGATGGTGACGGATTTGAGGACCTGAGTGCCGGTGGCCCATGGGGCCCATATGATGACTGTGTGTACGAACATGGGACTTCAGTACGGGATCGGATTGGATGTCTCGACAGTGATGGTGATGGTTGGTCTGATCAAGGCGATGAAGTCGACGATAATCCGACTCAATGGGAAGATGCTGATGGCGACGGATTTGGCGATAATCCCTCGGGGACCGAGTGGGACGCGTGTTCTGATCGCCCAGGAAACTCGACCCATGATCGCTTTGGGTGCCCTGACAATGATGGAGATGGTTGGTCCAATGACAACGATGAATGTCCCTCATTGCCGAGTTCACTAGACAATGGTTGCCCAGATTCCGATGGCGACGGTTGGGTAGATGGTGGCAACGATGGTGAAGTTGATGACTGCCCGAATCAGTGGGGTGTATCAACTGTGGATCGGAACGGATGCCCTGATGCAGACGGCGACGGTTGGTCCGATGACAACGATCCATTCTACTTGGATCCAACACAATGGTCCGATGAAGATGGGGATGGGTACGGTGATGAACCCGGCGGATTCCAAGCCGATGATTGCTTGAACTGGGCTGGAACCTCAAATCAAGATGGTGTATTTGGATGTGCAGACGGAGACGGTGATGGTTGGGCTGATCAAATCGATGGTTGGGATACCAATCCTGCACTTTGGTCAGATTCTGATTTAGATGGTTATGCGGACCAGCGTGGCGACCCTCTCGAATCGGATGATTGTCCAAACGAATATGGGAAGAGCACCATCTTCTATCTAGGCTGTCCTGACATGGACAACGATGGCTGGCCTGATATGAAGGACGGAGATACCGATGGTGATGGGTACATGGATACCACAGAACTCACTGCAAATCCTCCTTCAGATCCACTTGATCCTTTGTCGACGCCATCGGATGCAGATGGAAACTTTGTCGCTGACCATGAAGAACCGATTGAGAAATCAACCATCGAAGATCCAGTCATTCAGGGCGTTGTCGCTGTGTTGGCAACGGGTCTTCTAATCACACTCATCATGGCGTGGACATTGTATTCCTCCGGCCGAGGAAAGCAGCGAGAGTATGAATCGATGCTATTGATGGTTGAGGAAGCCGAAGGCTATGCTGGACTCTCTGCCGCGGAGCAAGAATTGGACAAGATGCTTGAAGCGAATCTGTTGGGTGCTGGACAGGGTTTGCTCCTCAAAGATCGCCTCGAATCCAAGCGATTCGCTCTAGAGGATGATTTGGCAGGAGCAGATTCTCACCCGTCAGGAATCAGCCAATCCGCAGATACTGACTTGGAGATGATTGCCGAGCATGGAAAAGTCGCTACATGGGGTAGCGATCAATCGCAATGGACTCCAGAACAGCAAGCATGGTATGAACAAGCAAAGCAGTGGGGCGGGTACTATGATGAAAACGGCAACTGGGTCCCAATTTAATAGAGTTGGAACATTTCAGAAAAGCACAACTCATCCAATACCCAAGCGAAAAACCTCCTTCGATAGGCTACCGATTCGAATCCCATTGGTCCTTCGGTAATTGGTTCGGCGTATTTCGTGGTTTTCTTAAATCAGTTCCCAAGTTCTGAAAGAATGAGATCAACCGTCGCTTTTGCTGAATTGAGAACGCCGGGTAATCCAGCACCGGGATGCGTTCCTGCGCCGACAATGTAGAGTCCATCAATTCCTGAATCCTTGTTCGATGGGCGGAAATAAGCACTCTGTGTGAGTTTTGGAGCGACTGAAAATGCTGATCCTTTGAACGCTGCAAGTTCGCTTTCGAATGTTTTTGGTGTGATATGTCTTCGTGTAACAATGTGCTTACTTAGTTCTGGCATCTCGACTTCAAGGGCTTCAATAATGCGGTCTCCATAATCATCTGCGATGGAATCCCAATCAACATCAGCACGTCCAAGGTGTGGGACAGGAGCAAGGACATAGGCTGCACTGCAACCTTCTGGAGCAAGACTCTTGTCGGTAACCGTAGGTACGTGAAGATACAAGCTGAAGTCATCAGGAAGTTTGCTTCCTTTGAAGATGTCATCCAGCAGACCCTTGTATCGAGGTCCGAACAAGATTGTGTGATGTGCAACATCGTTGTATTCGATGTCCGTTCCAAAGTAAAGAACGAATAAGGACATCGACCAATCCATCTTCTCGAGTTTCTTTGCTCGTTTTTGAGCGACATTTGAGTTGGAATAGAGCTTCTTGTACGTGTGGTGAACATCTGCATTCGAAATCACCATGTCGAAGTCCTGTTCGACGTCGTTTCCATCGGTAATCCGATGGATAGTTGCCTTACCGTTCTTGATGACATCAACGGATATGACTGGAGTTGAGAGTCGAATTTCGCCACCAAGTTCCTCGAACAGTTTCACCAGTGTTCGAACCAAAGCGTGTGTCCCTCCTTCGGGGAAGAACACTCCCCATTCACGTTCAAGATAGTGAATTAGCGTGTATATGGATGAGGTTTGGAACGGATTGCCGCCAACGAGAAGGGAGTGGAAACTGAGTGCTTGTCGCAAATGATCGTCTTTGACGTACTTTGCAATGGTCTTGTAAACGGAACGGTCTGCTCTCAGTTTGATCAAAGAAGGAGAAACAGACATCATGTCTGAGAACTTGAGGAACGGTCGGTCTGCGAGTTCAGTGTAGCCCTTATCGAACACTTTCTTCGCATACTCAAAAAACTCCTGGTAGCCTTCAGCATCAGATGGACTTCGTTCAGCAATCTGTTTGACCATCGTTGCTTCATCTCGGACATAATCGAATCGATCACCATCCGCCCAGATCAACCGATACATGGGCTGGACTTCCATCAGTTTGATGTAATCGTCCAATGAACGGTTGGTTAGTTCGAACAAATCTGTGAGAACATGCGGTGCAGTGATGACTGTTGGTCCTGCATCAAAAGTAAATCCCTCATCGCGGTAGACATAGGCCCGGCCACCGGGGAGGTCCCGTGCTTCATAGAGGACGGTCTTGATCCCAGCACTTTGCAATCGAATCGCTGCACCGAGGCCACCAAATCCGCTCCCTATGACCGCTGCTTCCTTTGACGATTGTCCTGAGGCAGACATAAGTTTAGGTCAATGTCATTACTTGATAATGTTCGCTTTTGGCTTGGTAAATAACGCTTGTAAAAACAACGAGTTATAACCGTTCGAGAATCATTTCGTATGGGTGGTAGCCATGGTGAGTTCAATGAAAATTGACAACCCAGAATACATCCTCGCCACGAGTGGCGAAAGTTTTCACTGGGCACGTCGTTTTCTGGGCAAGAAAATGGGATATGATGCGGCTCGCCTTTACTCATTCTGCCGAGTACTCGATGACATGGCGGATGGTGACATCGAAAATGGTCCTGAACACCTCGTTCAAATTCAGTCAAAACTCAAACAAGGTCAGTGGGACAATCATCCTCTTCTCAACCAGTTTTCAGACATGGTCGACGAATACGACCTCTCAACCACCGTTGTTTCCTCTCTCGTGGAAGGACTCCTTGACGATCAGGCTGATGAAGTTCTAATCAAAGATGAAGAAGATTTGATTCAATACGCCTACAAGGTCGCTGGGACTGTAGGTTTGCTGATGTGTAATGTACTCAATACCAACGAACCAAGAGCCAAGCCACATGCGATTGACCTTGGAATCGGAATGCAACTCACCAACATTGCTCGAGATGTTCTGGAAGATGCAAAAATGGGGCGCAGGTACCTTCCAGGTTCATGGGTCAACGATATGGCGCCTGAGGACATCATTCAAGCTTCAACCAACCCATACTCCGATGAAGCATTGCTGATTACTGAAGCAGTTCACCGTCTGCTTACATTGGCCGAAAAATATTATGCCAGCGGGCGACGAGGGTTGGCTTATCTTCCTGCACGAGCACACTTCTCAATCGGAGTTTCTGCCAAGGTGTATAGGCAAATTGGGATTCAACTCCTGCGTTCAAAACATTCCTGGCATGGCCCTCGCCAAGTAACCTCAAAAGCAAGCAAAGTTTTCTGCACCCTGCGAGCGAGTGTAACCCTCTTCCGTCGATTCCCACACCCACGAAAGCAACACAATGCACACCTTCACACATCGCTTGGCCCGTACATGAATCAAGGTGGTACGTGGGGATGAAGACGCAAGTCCTCGGCAATGGCGTCGCGGCGATGATGCTCGCATCTAACGCAGACAAGTTACCCAATCACAATATCTGTGTCGTTCATCCCGATAACGCCCCGATGGCAAGAGACCACATGCTCGGATTTTGGAACATGGACGGACTGGATCTTGCTGTCGAAAGCTCAAGGGCTTCATGGTCGACTTGGGCCATCATCACCAGCACGAACAAGAGCGTGCTGCACTCTGAAAAGCACGCCTACCACATCATGCACAAAGCCAACTACTTGCAAAATTGTCGAAACAAGGCAGAGGAGCATGGTGTTGATTTCATCGAACAGATCGATTTGTCGGCGGATGGTCGTTCACTAACGTTCGATTCACGTCCACCTAAGGCGAGTAAAAACGCTATGCTTCAACACTTTATTGGTCAAGAAGTCGTTATCGACAAGCCAGTGTTTGATATCTCGACTGCAATTCTCATGGATTTCCGTGTCGATCAAAGCGAAGGTATGCATTTCATCTATCTCCTGCCTTTTTCGCCGACTCAAGCCCTTGTTGAATCTACACTGTTCACTACCAAGGTTCTTGAACGAGCATTTTACACCGATGCCATTGAAAACTACCTTCTCGATCACCATGGGGCTTCAATCGTCGACATTGCCCACGAAGAGCAAGGAGTAATTCCGATGGGAGCGTTATCACCACACGATCCCAAAATCCCTGGTATTGGAGCCAATGCTGGTGCGATTCGACCAGCGAGTGGTTACACGTTCGTGTTCATACACCAACAGATTCAACGAGCCATCGAAGCGTCAAGGCAAGGAAAACCACTTCGCTTCAAACGACCACACCAGTCTGTTGATGTATGGATGGATGCTGTTCTTCTCACGGTCTTGAGAAATTGGCCTCAACAGGGACCAAAACTGTTCGCCCGTATGGCGGCATCACTGACTGGGGATGAATTCGTCCGGTTTATGAGTGGTCAAGCCAACTGGAGATTGCGGTTCAAGGTCATCATGGCAATGCCGAAAATTCCCTTCATCAAGGGTGCCTCTAAACATCTCTTCCAACGGCCAAAAAAGGTGGTTTCATGAGCCTCTTGGGAGAACTGATGAGTGTTGATCTTCTCAACCTCATCGCTTTGATTGCTATTGTTTTCATCGGCTTGCCTCATGGTGCGATGGATGGGGCGTTGGCGATTCATCTTGGATGGATGAATCAACCCGTCAAAGCAGCAATGTTCCTACTCGGTTATGTTGGTCTAGCTGCGGTTGTGGTCGGCTTGTGGTTTCTCGCTCCAGTAATCGGATTCCTCGCGTTTCTTGCCATCAGTTTGTTTCACTTTGGAAGAGGCGACATTGTTCCCCATACAAAGGAACACAAAAACGCAGAAGTTGTCATGCGAGGCGGTCTTGTTTTAGCGGGAATCAGTTTGTTTCATCGTACTGAAGTGGATGGAATTTTTGAGATTCTTGTTGGTAGTAACACCTCGCTTGTGTGGTCCTTCTTACAAGCCGTTGGAGCCCTTACCATCCTCTTGATTCCAATTGTAATCATCTCAAAACCACCATCTGAACGACGCTCTTTACTGCTTGAAATCTCCGGTTTTCTCCTGTTGTTCGCATTCGCTCCACCTCTTCTGGGATTTGCGATTTACTTTTGTTGCATCCATTCTGTCCATCATTTTACACACATGGGGGAGATGCTCAAATCCACCATCCATCAATTCGAGATTACGCGTACGACCGTCCTCTTTTCGTTGATGACATGGGCCGTTGGTTTACTGATTCTAGCGTATCGATCGGCGTCGGTAGGGGTTGAACCTGCTCTAATTCAAGTGATTTTCATTGGTCTTGCAGCTCTTACCGTACCTCATATGATCCTTGTTGATGGAATCGCAAAGCATGAACAGGCTTCCTAACGAAGCTGTAACGTTCCGACCACCAGCTTACGCTGGACACGCTATCAAAAGATAAGGATCAGTGATGATCTCAAACGGATTTAGTCGTTGAAATAACAACTGCTCCAATTTTGTACGGATCTCCATTCGACGCTGGTCTACGATCTTCTAGACGCCCCTTCCAACCATCTTCAATTGTGCCAATCGGGATTCGAATCGAAGCGCCTCTGTCTGAAACACCATACGAAAACTGGTCGATTGACTGTGTCTCATGTAATCCGGTTAGTCGCTGCTCGTTGTGTGCACCATAAACGGACATGTGGGCGTCGATATTTCTTCCGAAGGCTTCACAAATTTCAGTAAACAGTTTCTCGCCGCCTTCGTCTCTCATTCTTCCATCACTGAAATTGACGTGCATTCCTGAACCATTCCAATCGCCCTTGATTGGCTTTGGATGGTATTCGATGTAATATCCATATTTTTCAGTGCATCTATCCAGTAGATATCTAGCGACCCAAAGTTCATCTCCAGCTCGCTTTGCACCCTTAGCGAAAATTTGGAATTCCCATTGCCCACATGCTACCTCCTGGTTGATGCCTTCGTAATTGATTCCTGCTTCTAAACACAAGTCAGCGTGTTCTTCGACGAGATCTCGACCGTGGGTGTTCTTACCTCCCACTGAACAGTAGTAAAGTCCCTGTGGACCGGGGTATCCGCCTACAGGGAAACCCAAGGGCAGTTGTGTTTGCACATCCATGATGAAATATTCTTGCTCGTAACCGAACCAAAAATCATCATCATCTTCTTCGATAGTAGCTCTACCGTTGCTCTTGTGTGGTGTCCCATCTGCATTCAATACTTCACACATTACGAGGAAACCATCGACTCTTTGGGGGTCGGGGAAAATTGCGACTGGCTTCAATAGGCAATCAGAATCCCCTCCTTCAGCTTGTTTTGTTGAAGAACCATCAAATGACCACATTGGGCAATCCTCAACATTGCCAGAGAAATTTTTCCGAATCAGTGTCTTGCTTCTCATATTCTGTGTCGGTTCGTAACCGTCTAGCCAGATGTATTCCAGTTTTGCATGTTTAATCATAAAGACCAAACTGCCGCCTACCGAGACAGTATATTATTGTACGTCCGAACATAAATCCAATAAAAAAATGTTCTATTATACACTCAAATTGTTAAATTATGAACAAATAAACAAAAAAGCAGTGCAAATTCGCAACAATTTCTAATTTCCTTTTATCTCCCCCTTCTAAATTATACATATGTTCAATCGTAAATTTTGCATATTCCCTTATTTTCAAACCACTAAGGAATTATCACAGACCAGTTTTGAATTGCGGACTATTGAAAAACCCTATTCCACTGGACGGGTCAGCCGTCAGGAATTGAGGCCGTCTTGGCGCCTTTTAATGGTGAAAATATGCATTCTGAAATGAAGCGAATATACGACAAAGTAGTAGCACGCGATCCGAATCAACCTGAGTTCCATCAGGCATGCCTTGAGGTACTCGAGACATTGGGTCCAGCGATTGAGGCCCACCCAGAGTACATCCCTATTGTCGAGCGAATCTGTGAACCTGAGCGAATCATACAATTCCGTGTCACATGGGTTGATGACGAAGGCAATCAACAAGTAAATCGTGGATTCCGAATCCAGTACAATGGAGCGATTGGTCCCTACAAGGGTGGTTTACGTTTTCATCCAAGTGTCAATGAAAGTATCCTCAAGTTCTTGGCGTTTGAACAGATTTTCAAGAATAGTTTGACGACTCTACCCATGGGTGGTGGAAAAGGTGGTTCAGACTTCGACCCTAAAGGCAAATCAGATGGTGAAGTCATGCGCTTCTGCCAAGCTTTCATGATGGAACTTTGGCGACACATTGGTCACAATCTTGACGTTCCAGCCGGTGATATTGGTGTGGGTGGCCGTGAGATTGGCTACATGTTCGGAATGTACAAACGTCTGCGGAATGATTTCGAAAGTGGTGTTTTGACAGGAAAGGGGCGTTCCTACGGAGGTTCACTCATCCGGCCAGAAGCAACGGGATATGGCCTAGTCTACTTCGCGCGCGAGATGCTTGCGACAAAAGGAAAATCATTCAGCGGTGCAACTGTGTCCATCAGTGGATCCGGAAATGTGGCACAATTTGCTTGTGAGAAGGTTCTGGATCTCGGCGGAAAACCAGTGACCATGAGTGATTCGAGTGGTTGGATTCATGATCCTACAGGAATTGATCGTGAAAAGTTAGCATGGATTATGGATTTGAAGAACAACCGTCGTGGTAGAATCAGTGAATATGCAGACCATTTCGATGGTGTTACGTTCACCAAGTCACAACCGGATCCTTCCGTTAATGGCCTATGGTCAGTCGCGGTTGATGTTGCACTACCTTGTGCGACTCAAAATGAATTAAACACTGATGAAGCGCAAGCGCTAGTCGATGGTGGATGCATTGCAGTCGCAGAAGGTGCGAACATGCCCTGTACTCCTGGAGCAGTAGAAATTTTCCATCAGAATGGTCTTCTTTTCGCTCCTGGAAAAGCCAGCAACGCTGGCGGGGTTGCAACCTCTGGACTTGAGATGAGTCAGAACAGTTTGCGAATGAGTTGGACTCGTGAGCGAGTCGATGATGAGTTAGAGAGCATCATGGTAAAAATTCATCAGAATGCGTATGAAACCGCTGAGAAGTATGGCGTCCCTGGTAACTATGTTGCTGGTGCAAATATCGCTGGATTCCTCAAGGTTGCAGATGCGATGATGGCACAAGGTGTTCTTTGAATTATTTTATCAAAATCCGATTGTATCCAAAAGGATGAAGAATGCTATAGCGAGGCAAATGAACCCGAAAATTGCATTCCCCAAGAGTCCGAATATACTCTTTGTCGTGCTTTGACCCTGTTCACTTTGCCAGGTAGCTTTGCTATTGTAGTAAGCTGCATCAAGCATCAATCCAATGGCCCAAATAAAACTACACAATCCGCATGCCAAATCTTCCTGAAATAAGAAAAATCCAACGAGAACATAAACACCAATCCCCACAGTCATTACAATGTATGAGATGTGGCGAAAATTGGTATCAGGCTTGAATTTAGGATTGGGGACATAGAGTACCTGCTGCCCGACTTGCCCAGTCAGAACTTGCTGTTGTGATTTAGGGGTTCCAACCACAACTTGATTTTGAGGTTGTTTTTCATCACTCGACCAAGGTGCAGTAGTTTCCAAAAAATCACCTAGATGGCAGTAGGTGCGACGTGATCATCATCCTTGTCATCAGGTGTCCGAACACGATTCCAGACATTTGACATCAAGTTGGAATGGCATTTGGCACAATAATGGAACCGTCTGTAGGCTTCATGAAATGAGTACGCCTTCTTTCCCGTAGCCACTAGAAATCCCTCGGGTGAGAGTCTCGAGATGGTTGTTCCATCTTCATCGCAACCAGGATAATCACAGCGCGGCATCGAATTCACAGACATGCCTACACTTCCTTCCTATTCAACCCTCGTCCTGCACTGGAGGTGTGATGACTACGAGTGGGACATTTGCTTCAACATTCATTCCATCCTCACAATGGACTTCACTCACAGTTCCTGAAATGGGTGCAGCGACTTCATTTTGCATTTTCATCGCCTCCAAAATTAGAATCGTTTGTCCTTCTTCAACGGATTCTCCAACACTGACTTCTACCGTCACCACTTTGCCTGGCATACTTGCACTGACTGTACCACTTCGTTTTCGTCCACCAGCGGAACCACGCTTTCGGGGGGCAGAACCCTTCGCTTCTGGAATGATAAAATCGAATGTGCGTCCTTCAATGGTGGCCCGATAGTTTTCTCCATCGACCTCAACATCGACTTCAAACTCTTCACCATCAATGATGACTTTTCGTTTTTCTCCGATTGTCTCACCTCCATGTTGAACGCTTGCGACGATTCTCAAGCACATTGGTCGTACCCATTCTTGTTCTTCGATGATCTTGACTCCACGCAGGACCCAACGTTCGTCCCTGCTGGCTTCGTTCATCGACCACAGTGGCCATTGAAAATACAGCTACCAGGGCAGCTGCGCGTAACAATTCCTCGCGGCCAGTAGGAACCTCCTGAGGGGGAGTTTCTATCTCGCGTTCTCGCGCGGTTTTCAGGACACTCTCCAAGGATTTTGCATAGGAATCAGAACTCATTGCAATTCCTCACAGTGGGATGTTTCCGTGCTTTCTTGCCGGCCTTGTTTCTTCCTTGTCCAAGAGCATACCAAGGGCCTTCACCAAACGATTTCGAGTATCACTCGGCTCGATGACATCATCAATGTAGCCCATGGCAGCAGCTTGGTAAGGGTTGGCGAATCTCTCAGTATACTCGTCGACCAATCGCTGGCGCTCTTCATCAGGATTTCCAGCGGCTTGGATTCGTCTTCGATGAATGATTTGTACGGCACCATCCGCGCCCATGACGGCAAGTTCTGCAGTGGGCCAAGCCACATTGTAATCTGCTCGTATGTGTTTTGAACACATTACGTCGTAAGCTCCACCATAGGCCTTTCTCATGATTACCGTCATCTTTGGAACCGTAGCTTCTGAATATGCGTACAACAATTTCGCACCATGACGGATAATTCCTCCCCATTCTTGGTTCGCCCCAGGGAGGAATCCGGGCACGTCAACCAAAGTCACCAGTGGGATTCCGAATGCGTCACAGAATCTGACAAATCGAGCGGCCTTCGTGGACGCATCAATATCTAGACAACCGGCCAGAACCTTGGGTTGATTGGCGACGACTCCAATTGTCGTACCATTTAGTCGACCAAAACCGACGACAATATTTGCAGCAAAGTTGGCCTGAACTTCAAGGAATGCACCTGAATCAAGAATCTCAGAAATGACATCATTGACATCGTAGGGCTTGTTTGGATCTTCAGGTACAATCGAATCGAGTGATTCACACATTCGAGTTGCCGAATCTCCAGTGCCCTTGTGTGGCGCACCTGAGAGATTGTTTGAGGGTAGAAGGCCAATCAATTCCCGTGTCAACTCAATGGCATCTTCATCCGTCGACGCTGTAAAGTGAGTGACTCCTGACTTACTCCCATGCGTCATGGCTCCTCCGAGATCTTCGAACGAGACTTCTTCATTTGTGACTGTCTTGATGACCTCAGGGCCGGTGATGAACATGTGAGATGTTTGATCGACCATGATAACAAAATCAGTAATGGCTGGACTGTATACGGCTCCACCTGCGCACGGGCCCATGATTACACTAATCTGAGGTATGACTCCACTCGCACGAACATTCCGAAAGAAAATCTCAGCATATGAACCCAGGCTAGCAACTCCTTCCTGGATTCTCGCCCCGCCCGAATCGTTCAAGCCAATCACCGGAGTGCCTGATTTCATGGCCATATCGAGAATTTTGCAAATCTTGAGACCATGCATTTCACCCAAACTGCCACCATAAACAGTAAAATCCTGGGCAAAGCAATGCACAGGTTTGCCATCAATTGTACCGTGACCACAAACGACGCCATCTCCGGGGATGATATTCCCTTCCATGCCAAAATCGGTACATCGATGTTCGACCAGAGCATCGACTTCTTGGAACGAACCTTCGTCGAGCAGTAATTCCAATCGTTCTCTGGCAGTTAACTTCCCCCGGTTATGTTGCGCATCGATGCGCTGGGACCCGCCACCAGCTTCTGATTGGGCCTTTCTCCGGCGCAATTCATCGAGTCGTTCGTCTGCTGCCCCCATGGCCCTCAGCACCTCCGTTGTCACAAGCCGCCCATGAAGATAGCCCCCTCTGGGGGCTGTTTTTCTCATCCGTGGGGTTCAAGTCGTTATCCCGGCTCGACTCAAATATGCCAACACCTTTGCGCATCGTGATTGCCAAACCCGGCTTGGACGGTCATGACCGTGGTGCCAAGGTTGTTGCAAGAGCCCTTAGGGATGCGGGACATGAAGTGATTTACACGGGACTTCGTCGAACTCCTGAACAGATTGTACGAATTGCAATGGATGAAGACGCTCAGGTGGTCGGTCTTTCTTCGTTATCGGGAGCGCATGGTTTCTTATTTCCCAAAGTCTGTGAATTGCTTCGCAAAGCTGGACTTGAAGATGTGGTTGTATTTGGTGGTGGAATCATTCCAGAACGCGATCGACCAGCGCTGTATAAATCCGGAATTTCAGCAATATTCGGGCCCGGGACCACATCTAGTGAGATGATTGAATTTCTGAACAATCTGGAGGTGTGAATATGAATCGGCGCGAGCTTGCTCGGGCACTTTCGAATCCAGAATCAATTGTTGCATCCGAGCGCCCCAAGAATCCGTGGTGTGTTCTTGGTGTGACGGGTGCACCAGGCGTTGGAAAATCCTGCCTGGTCGATCAAATTGTAAAAGGGTGGCTTGCGGGTGGAGAGAAAGTTGCTATACTGGCCGTTGACCCCTCTTCACCTATCTCAGGAGGGGCTCTACTTGGCGACAGGATGCGAATGTCTTCAGTCGATGCAGGGGAGAATGTATTCTTTCGCTCTATAGCAACCAGAAACTTGCCTGGCGGAGTTCCATCTCACTTGAATAAGATGGTGGATTTACTGATTGAACAGGGCTGGACCAAAGTCATCATTGAAACGGTTGGGGCGGGCCAATCAGAAATTCGTGTTGTTGCCGTTGCGGATCGTATTCTATTGGTCGAAGGTCCTGCACGCGGAGATGTTATTCAGGCTGAGAAGGCAGGTATTCTCGAGTTGGCCGATATTGTAGCAGTGAATAAGTGCGATTTGGAAGGTGCTGATCGAGTTGCCGAAGAGATACGCTTGTCTCTGAATTTTTCTGCGGATGAGCCCGCACCAGTTATCCTTTGCTCCGCAGAAACTGGAGAGGGTATCGAGGACCTCCTCGAAACCATCAACACATTGTCTTGTGCGAAGGGGCCAACCATTGCCAAAGCGAGGGAACGCCTTTTGGCCGCACATCAGGAATTGATGCTTAATCACCCAAATTTCACCGATGCAGTCAAGGGCTTGTCTGACGGACGGTATACTGTTGAAGAAGCTCTTCAACGGCTTAGATGAGGTCCGGGAATGTCCGAAATACAGTTTGACGCCGATGCAGAAATCGAGTATGATGGGGATCACGTAAAGCATAGTGTAGGTGGCAAAGGAGGACACATTTTTCGTCGCCTATTCCACGTATCGATGGCTTTTCTTCCATGGATATACTACGTTCATGGAGAGACGATTGGTCAGTTACTTTCCATCCAGCCTGTACAGTTCGCGGCTGCGATTGGAATCACCCTTTTGATTCTCGAAATGATTCGAATCCGTTTTGGGATTTTGATTTTCGGGCAGCGAGAATATGAGAAAAATCAGATCAGTGCCCTCGCTTGGGGTTCACTTTCAATTTCAATGACATTCGTTGCACTTCACAATTGGCAAGGTGGGGATGGAGTTCACGATGGGTGGTTGGTCATCCCCATTGTGTTGTGTTTGACGTTTGGGGATCCTGCGATGGGGGAGGCTCGTCGTAAGGGACTTGATGATCGAACAGTGTTTGCAATCGGGACCATCGTTTGTGGCGTAACTTGGCTCGGCTGTGGTTATTTCTTCGGAACACCTTACTGGATGGCAATTTTGATGGGGCCACTGACCACAGCTGCAGAATGGCCAAAACTTCGATGGATTGATGACAATGGAACCATGGTTCTCATTCCATTGGCGGTGACCATTTTGTTGGCACCATTCCTGTAAGCATCCAGTTTACACGCTACGTTTACAAAGCGAATTCAGGTGGGCAAACCATGTCAGAAGAAGCAGAACCACTGTCCGATGATGCACCCGGTCAAGGGCTCTACATTTTCGCGTACCTGTTTTCGATGGCGGCTTTGGCAGTGACCATGTTCCTATACACGTAATTCTGTAAGATTCGACCACGCCTTGAAATGCGTTGACATAGGCCCATGGTCATGTGCGGTATCGCTGGAATCTTCGGCCCCAATGGGGACGATTCAGCCTTGGCACAATCTATGGCCGCAATGCTGAATCATCGTGGTCCTGACGGAATACAATCGTGGTCTGAACCCTGTCAACACGGTGGCGTAGGGTTAGGTCACACACGATTGTCAATTGTTGACGTTGCCGGTTCGACTCAACCGCTACACTCGGATGATGGTTGTGTGTTGGTAATGAATGGAGAAATTTACAATCATCAACAAATCCGTAATGATGAACGAGGATTTTCTTTTCGAACTCAGGGAGATGGTGAATCCATTTTAGCAGCTTACGCTGCACGGCACGATGATGTTTCTTGGGTCCAACGCTTGGATGGAATATGGTCATTCGCACTTTGGGATTCTGCTCGACAAGTCCTCATCTTGTGTCGCGATCGTTTGGGTGTGAAGCCCTTGGTTCGGACCCAAAATACAGATGGCAATCTGTTGTTTGGTTCTGAAGTCAAGTCGTTGCGAGCTTATTCTGAATATCATTCTACCATCGATATGAATGCTCTTGTTGCACGTATTGCCTTCGAGTATCCATTGGATCAAACAACATTGTTTGAGGACGTCCACTCAGTGGAGCCGGGTTCCATCGAAACTTGGAAACTGACTGAAAATGGAGCACAATTGGAACAAAGGAATCGATGGATTGATTCTTATTTATCCAATCCTCAGAAATCATGGAATCCGACAGAAGACGCCTCGATTTTACTCGAATCATTGACTCAATCGGTGGCTGATCGTTTAATGTCGGATGTTCCTTTGGGAATTGTCCTCAGTGGTGGTCTAGACTCGGCCATGGTGGCTGCCATTTCTCACGAAGCCTCACGACGAACGGGCTACCCTCTTCCCGCATGTTGGACGGTTGCAGAATCTGAAGATAATCCAGACTGGAAAGCGGCTGAAATCGTTTGTCAAGCACTCGACTTGGAGCACCATCAGCACGTACTTGAGGACAATAGCTTCAATCGTTCGCTGCCTAACTTGTCTTGGCATGGTGAAGATTTGGACATCACTGTACTGTTCTTCCAACCCCTCTTTTCGACGATGTCAAAATCGGTCAAAGTTGGATTGTGTGGACAGGGTGCGGATGAGTTGCATGCTGGATATCCTCGATACAAGGATCTAACCAGCCATCGACTTTCGATTGATTCAAGATTGGATGCATGTGAACATCCGTTCGCAAATCGATTGCGGGGAGGGAAAATTGTTGAAGATGGATGGTCTGGAAATCACAATCCGAGCACCGTTTTTTCAAGTTTACACTCGGCTCTGGATTACGAAATGAATCATGGGCAATTGACAAATTTTCAGTTACGACTGGTCGATCGACATAGCATGGCTCACGGACTTGAAGTTCGGGTTCCTTTCCTCGGACAGCCACATGTAGGTGCATCTTCCGACCTTCCACTGGATTGGAAGCTCTCACCCGATGTGGAAAAGTTGGCTTTACGAGCCGCCGCAGATTTGACTCGATTGCCAAAAGAAATTGTCAATCGTCCGAAATTGCCTGCGGGTCGTGCAACATCTCCGACCATGATCGAGAATTTATTGGAAGAGTTGCATGGGCATGCATTGCAATACGCCAATGATTTCCCACAATTGGCAGGGATGTTCAAAGATCAGCCTGAAATCTCACTTGGCCTGAGGTTGTTCCGTTCCTTGCATATCACCGATGGTGGAGTCGGTCGTGAACACAAAGATTTGATGACCCTATTGGAGGATGTTGAATGATGTCATATGTTGGGCCGGATATTCTGGCTGAACTTGAGGAAAAAATCATCTCTAAGGAACAAGAGATTACGTCGTGGTTTGCTGAGAAGAGATCTAAACTAAAGATGCCAATCTATGGCTCTGTCGACATTCGTGATGCCAATTGGAAAGTTGCGGTCGTAGATGCGAACCAATTTCCTGCAGGTTTCAATAATTTGCAGGATGGCGATATTGGAGAACACTTCCGAAATGCCATCGGTGATTTACGACATGTACACATCTGGCCTGAGGCTCATACTCGAAACCCTGCTTATGTTGAGCATTTGTCAGCTTTATCGGCAATCTTGGAGGAGGAAGGTTATGCTGTAACGGTGGGTGTCTTAGAAACTCACGAAGAGGTTCCAGTGAATATTGAGGGTGCGGTTCCCGACTTGATTCTACTCAACAATGATCTTACTGATGGCCCGCTCCCGGACCTCGGTGTCCCCGTTGTTCCATCTCCAAAAATGGGTTGGTACCAACGCCGTAAGTCGTCTCATTTCAAGGCGATTCAACCATTGGTAGATGAGATTTCACAGTTGCTTGACATCGATCCTTGGCTACTCTCAACACAGTGGTTTGTCTCCGAGGGGAAGTGTTTGGACAAAGATACCTGCCGTACATTATTGGCTGCTGAAGCGGATAATTTCTTGGCAGATTTACAATCAAAGTATGATCAATATGGGATTTCAGGTACCCCTACTTTGTTTGTGAAAAATGATGCTGGAACCTTTGGATTGGGGATTATCGAAATCACTTCTGGCGAAGAGTTACTAGCATTATCGAATCGAAAGATGCGAAAACTGACCTATGGAAAAGGGGGAACAGAAGCTGAAGATTTCTTGCTGCAGGAAGGTGTCCCTAGCGCACTTTCATGGGATGGTATGGTTGTAGAACCCGTCGCATATTGTGCCAACGGCCGTGTTGGGGGTTGGTTTTATCGGGCAAATGCCAAGAAAGGCGAGATGGCCAATCTCAATAGTCCATCTTCTGTATTTATCCATCCACATGAAATTGAGAATCCTGCCATCGCATCTAGGCGTCAACACTGGCACATGTTGGTGGCAGAAATCGCCATGCTTGGAATCGCCATTGAGTCGGCTTCACTCTAATTCATCACTCACCATCTCTGGTGGTGCATCCATGCCCATGATTTCGTAATTTGAGGGGAATAATGCAACGAGAACACCAGCGATACCAACAACAAGTGCCGACCAAAACATTTGGTAAGCAATTGCCATCTCTAGAGCGATTGCAACCAATAGTAACCCTCCTAGGTTGGAAATCCAAACCAATCGCTTGAATGTAGCCAAACCAACACCTTTGGTTGTCCCTGACATCGATTCTGGTCCGAACTCAGCTCCAAATCGAATGGGTTTGTCTTCAGCCATATTCTCTCCTCAATGAATCTACACATCAATACTTGTCAACGGTCAATCATGATGATTGCATCTGTTGGACAAGACAACACACAGAGCCGACATCCTGTACAAGGGTCTCGAAGCACCTTTGCCTTACGGTTGACATCGATGTTCAAAATCGGACTGCTCAAAGGTGTATCATACAATTCGATGGCATCATCATCACACACCAAGGTACATTGATCACATCCAATGCAGAGATCTTCCTTGACGAAGGCCACCGTACCAGGTCCCCCTTTGACCTTTTCACGCGCTTCCGTGCGCATAGAATTCAGTGCAAGTCGGATACGTGCGGCTTCGCCACGCCGCCGGGCATCCAACTCAGCACGAGTCGTCATGTATATTGGGTGTACATGGTGCTTCTCAAATCTTCCTAAGCAAAGAATGTCAGCCAGAGCGGATGAATCGAAATTACAAATGCCACACAGAATCCAGTCAGTGTTCCCTTGGCCATATTGGGTCGATCATATCCTAGGGCGACCAGGATCAGGAAGAAACCGATGATCAGGTCACAGACCATCCCAATCCAAGCAGCTTTCCATGACAACATCAGGGCCACAGTCAGTGTAGCAACAGGGCCAATCATGAATCCAGAAATCCAATCTCGATCAAGCGAGACCAAGTATCTCACGCCTGTTTCTTTGCCTCAACTTGACGTGCCAAAAACGAGACGACATCTAGGATTTCGAAATCGTGCTTTGGATCTCCCTCAAATTTGAGGCACTCAAAGTGAGTGACACACTTTGGACAGGATGTAAGCATGATATCGGCGCCGGTTGCACGAACTTCATCGAAACGCTGTACTCGCAGGGCGCGACTGTCTTCATTGCAAGACATCATACTGGATACACCACAGCAGAGTGCATCTTCACCATGGTGTTCCATTTCCACCAAGTCGACGCCCTCCACAGAACAGACCAAGTTTCGAGGCTCATCGTAAATTTCCATTTGACGTCCCAAGCGGCATGGGTCATGATATGTCACAGTCACATCTTCCTCCGTCTTGAGATTCATATCGAACCCATTCTCAATCAGGAATTCAGTAGTGTGCATGACCTTGATTCCTTCCAATTCGTAATCCTTGGCAAAGGTCTTGAAACATTCAGCACAACTGGAAACCAATGTTTCAATGCCACTGGCCTGAATTTTCTTCTGGTTGTAAGCCTTCAACTTCTCAAAGACTTCATCCATACCTTGCCACTTTTGGTCGTGTCCACAGCATTTCAGGAAGTCACGCCCAAGATAGGAAACGTCCTTATCCATCTCTTCAAACAGAGTGAATGCAGATGTCGTCGCGTCTCCGAGGTTCATTTCGCCCTCATTGACGTGGCTGAAAATCATCTCTTGATCCAAATAATCAACACATCCAGGGTAATATCCGATGCTTGAATCGATGGGGTAGTCCTCGACTGGGATGAAATCAGCATCTCGCTCTTCCTCAGCTTCTGCAGCAAGAACTGCTTGCAATACTGTATGTGGGATGTTCGATGCAGGGGGTCCACCTACAATCAGTGCTCTTCGCATATCGACATAAGAGTCGTAGTCAACCAATTGTGGGCAGGCATTTGTACAAGCAGAACAAGTGAGACAAGAGTACAGAGGCACTCCATCATCTTCATTGTTCCAAGTATTGTAGATGATGTTGAGTTTATCACCGGCATTGAACAATCGCACGGGACATGCATCATCACAGAGGTCACAGCCGTAACACTTGTTCATCTCGTATTCGTATCCTCGTGCCATGCTGCGCATGAGCATGAAGACTACAGCGCCTACGCCCAAACAGGGGATAAACAGCGAATAGATTAGTTTCGCATCCAAACTCTTGGGGTTCTTGTGATAGGTCGGGTTCTCGACCATATGGCTCGACAGTGATGCGATGTCTAGGCCAATGTCTGCTCGAGTGAGGTTGGTGGGGTCGTCACGATTCAAAGCTTGACCATTCTCCCCGATCAGCAACGGCTGGTAAGCAATGACATTGAAGCCAGCGAAGACGGTGTATGATGAATTCACACCGGTCCACAAAGTGGAGAATGCAATGTTGTATTCTCCTGGTTCAAGTTTCATCACAGTATTTTCACATGCTCCATCAAAGAAGATCTCCCCTGATTCAGGCTGGCTGACTGACATGGTCCCAGATCCCTCGCCAATACCCCATTCACTTGAACGCTCATTGCAAGCGATATCGACAAACACAGCCTCTTTGCCGAAATCCTCGATGTTAAGCACCCATTCGGCTGAGATTGGAACTTCGCCAGTCGCATCATTGCCTGATTCGTTCCAATCTCCAGACACACCGTTACGACCGATCTCAGTGTCGGTATGTCCATTGGCTCCACTGAAGTCAATCAGATGTTCTTGAGTTGGTTGGTAGATTCCCCAATTGAGGAAATGTCCTGCCGTGACTAAACAGAAATCCGAACGACTGTAGGCATCTTCACCTTCAAATTTGGGATTCTCCCAAACAGGATTCGCCAAACTCTGCTCATAGGTCAAACAATCTTCTTCGATGAGTTCCCAATGGTGACCTTCATTGATGTTAACAAGCGTATCGACAGGTTGTCCGCGGAGTTCTTCCAAGGCAGATTCTTCATCCATGGCTCCAAGGCCGCCTTGGTCCCAGAATCCGTTGTTGTAAACGGGCCAAGTCACCGAACACAGAATCACTGTAACAATCAGAGTGGCAATTGAGATTTGTTTCCCTAATTGTGGTGAAGTTCGTGCCCCAATGGATTTGACCATGAACCATCGGATGCCCATGTACAGGGCAATCCATATGAAAATCCCAGTCAAAATCCAAGGTACAGCATTGAACAATTCAGCAATCCAGGGGGCTCTTGTTCCACAATTCAACCCAGCATGTGAATTCAGTTGACAGAAGTCTGTCCGATTTTTCCCATACAACTCAAGGAAGATATTGATTGAGAATACACTGATGAACCAAACGTGTGCCAAATAAATGGCTCCCGCAGTCGCAAACCATGGATCTTCCACACCACGCTTTTCTCGGCCTGGTAGGAAGGGTGGTAGAGCGAGGATTCCGACGGGCAAACCGGTAATGGCGGCACCCCACCATGCAGCATTCCAAGCAATGACGGGCTGTCCAAAGAATTCACCAATCGGCCCAGCAGGAATATCGAATTGGGGTAAATATTCACCCCAGCGAAGGTATCCGTAACTGAATAGAACGTACCAGTCAGGGAATACGAATCCAGCCTGTGCATAAGGATCCGCAGCACCGTGTAGGGGGGGCGGAATCAGCCATGAATAAAATGCCAAAACGGCAATCATGGATGCGAAAATAATCCCATCTCGAAGAACTTCATGCGGCCAAAATGCATGGCCTACGAACACACGTCGCCGCTCATTGTCAGCGGATTGGAGGCTGTCCTTCTCACGAACATAGGTGTCCGCGATCCGGCCGAGGTTCTCAATTAGTCCCATTTTCTTCAACTCCGATCAATGCGGCTCCGCGATTCCTTGAACCCACACAATGAACAGGTGGATCAATATCAGTGATGTCACGATCACGGGCAATATAAACACATGCAGGAAATACATCCGAGTCACGGTTTGGTAAGTCAGGCTCGTCCCTCCAAACATTGCATTGGCCACCCATGGTCCGATGAGAGGAGTGCTGTTTGCCATGTTGATACCGATGGTTGCAGCGCCGAAGGCTAGACTGTCCCATGGCAACAAATATCCGGAGTAACCAAAGAAGATTACAAAAAACATGAGTGCGACCCCAATCAGCCAATTTAGTTCACGCGGATTCCGGTAAGCACCGGTGAAGTAGACTCTGCACATGTGCAAGAATACCGCGGCGACCATGAAATGTGTAGTCCAGTGGTGAATGGAACGGATGATGTATCCAAAGGGCAACTGGGTCATGATGAACTCCATGCTAGAGTAAGCTGGAGTGGGGTCGCCCTCTCCTCCAGGCACGTAATAGATGCCAAGGATTGTTCCCGTAATTACCAAGATGATGAAGGCGAGGAAGGAGATGCCACCTAGACAATACAGGGGATACCAATACCAAATGATTCGTAATTTGTACTTCTCAGCATGAGTGAGGGGCATCTGTCGATGCATGCTGTGGTATGCATCACGAGACATGGCCCAATAATCTTGGACACGGAATCGAGTATCAAGCCAAGAGAATGCCCAAAGGAATGTTTTCTCGACAAGTCCCAGTTTACCTGTGGATTCTACTGCTCGAAGGATTTCTTTGCGAGGCATTTCCTCGTTCTCCTTACGCAATGTAAATGCCACGATGACCGTGATGACAGCAATAAAAAGTCCCAGTAACCAAACTTGTAACATCATTTCACCTCAATCGCAGAATGTGTACCACTCTTGGTACGTTGAAAGTCCCTTGATCACGTCATCTTCTACCGTGAATGGAATCAAGGGCAGTCCTACAGGGGCGGGGCCACCCGTCAGGCGGACTCCGAAGTAGTCGAATGTCGACCCATTGCTTCGATTTCGATTTCGATTCTTCTCAAGCATTGTAGGGTCATAGCGAGATGAGTGGCAAATGCAGAACAATTTGTTGCCTCCTGCATCCACGCCACCCGGCAACCAAGTATCTGCAGTGAAGTCATTCGCAACCAACTGCCATCCGGGGATGCAACACAGATGTGGACATCGGCTAAACATCAATAGAATATTGTCATGGGGCTGGAGTGCTGTATCTGGACTTCCATCCTCAAGGGTGACATCAAAAATTTCACGACCGTGTCCGATGAATGTTCCAGCTGCATCATAACCTTCGCCATATTGAATGCGAGGGATGCCTTCAGCGGGTGGTTTCGATTCATTTTCTTCATGAGGGATGTAGACGATATTCACGGGCATCCCACTCCATACACCTTGGGCACCAGACATTCCTGTCGAAGATTTGGCGGCTTCAGCTTCAAGGTGTGACTTTTGCATTTCTTGTTCATGGAGTGACCCATACCAGACGGTGTCTTCTTGCCCTTTTGGGACCCAATATTTGACACCCGTGTCTTCGCCACCGGTATCGGCTTGTCCCATTAGGAATGCTGCGAAGCCAACTGAACCTAGGCTAGCCATGGCGATGGCGCCGCCGGCTGCATTGAATGTGTACTTCATGAAGCGACGGCGATCGAGCATTGAACTATCATTCTCTGCTCCTGCATCCAGGGATCCTGGCGCGGGTCGGAGTCGAAATTGTCTAGCCATATTCACACCTTGTAATCCTTCCAACTGTTGGAGTCCTTCGGAGTAATGTACTTGTTTCGTCGATGTTTAACAATCAGTGTATCTGGCATCACCCATTTCAGGTAAACGATGCCCATGATAATGATGGTCGTCAACATCATCGCAAGGAAGAAAGAGAGCATTTGTTGGTCCCAGTGGTTGAACAGCCCATAAGCCAACCCTCCTGCCCAATAGATGGTCCAAAATAGTCCCCACACGAAGACGATTGTTACCAACCAAGTCGACGCACTGGGGGATATACTTGAGCGAACGATGGTCCCTGGCTCAGGCATATTGAATACACCATGGTCCACTGCAGTGATGTACTCTTCCTCAGTTAGGTTGACATCTTCCAAAGCAAATCTAGCATCCTCGAGACTCACTTCGCCAGATTTAACCTGACGCAGTAACCGCATGACAATGTCTTCACTCATAGTTGGTCACCTCGTCGCAAGTGTTTCATCCGAAGACGGATTAGATTTGATCGCCCTTCATAGTGTCGACTGAATCCATATCGAAGGAAGAATCCACAAAACACAATCACGGCAACAACAGCACCGAATCCGAGTAGCCCCAACCAATGGGCTCGGAATGGTGCCCCCATGTGGTGTAGGTCAACGTGTCCATGGTCTGCAGCCGGCGGGGCAACGTCTCCATTTCCTGCAAAGATGGTTCGCACCGTACCGCTGTCGTCGCCTTCTCCCAACGAGAATGAAAGACGATTCCAAGCATCCCCTGTTGGAGCTCCATCTCCATTGACACTGTTGCCTGCCAACCAGAATGTCACATCTCCACTGCCTGATTCGGGAGGAGTCCATGTGAACATCCATGCTCGATCACTCGGGTTGTTTCCAGCCTCAGTGTGTGTGAGTGTAAATTCATCCTCTCCATTCTGCACCAAGTTTTCATATCCAGCCGCAGCGCCAAGTGCTCCGTCAGAGACGCGCATCGAGAATCCAGCCGATGCTGATCCGCCGATTTCAGGCCCTCCGATAATCTGGATTTTCATCGTATACACTTTCGTGGAATCATATTGGTAAGGGGCCTCAGCAACCATGACAGTGACGGAGTCATCTGGGGCAATTTCATTACCAGAATGACACGTACATCCTGTCTTGGCAACATCTGTATCTCCTTCGGCTTCATTGCCATAAATTCCACCTGGGACGGCTTGAGATGAACCGGCTACAAAAAGCAGCATCAGCAGACCGGTAAGGATGACGCGTGTCCGGAGGGATAGTGCCAAGTTACCAAGCCTCGTAGGTGTCGCTCACCTACGGTGAGAACCGCCATGAACGACCAACATAAACCTTGCTTATTGGTGACATCAAAATCACCCGCAGTAAGTCGAATTTTCACTACTTAAATCAACGCACTACTCCGCAGTCCTGAATAGCCTAAAACTCCTCGCAGGGGCATGTCAGAGCGAACTTGGGAGAATACGTACAACCTCACAGATGAGCAATTGTCGAATTTAGAGGATGCTGAAGCCCTCATGGAACGCATGGATTTGACCGGTGCCGAGCGCCTGTTACTCTCAATGTTGGAAGAATCACCAGGGTGTATTCCAGTGCTATCCAATCTCGGTTATCTATATGGTAAGCATCTGTCGGAATTTGAGGATGCAGTGAAGTATTATGATATGGTGCTGGAAATCGAGCCAGACAATGCATGGGCGAGGGACGCTCGACGAAGATATTCGAGATACATTGGTCGCGATTAGTCAACAATCCTCATGTCCTCCCTTGTCCAGCGGGCATTATGCAGGAGGGTGAACTGCTCATCGCCGGTGTGGGCACACTGGGTTGTACTTGGGCAAAAGCGGCTCAAGCTCATGTTTCTGAGTGGGTAGATTTGGCACTTATTGACGCAGATAACTTCTCCATGGATGGCGTTCGACACGCCAATTGTTTGCTATTGGGTGACACTCCCTCCGAGGTAGGCTGTGCAGGCATGCCTCAATTGGCTGAGGCTCGGATGCGTTCTCTACAACCCATTGCTTCCCATTTTCTTGAGCAGGCCGAGTTGGTTCTGGTTCTGACTGGACTCGGTGGCGGCTCTGGCTCGGGTGCTGCAATTGAATTCGCCCGACAAGCCTCCCAGTCCGGTTGCATGGTTATTGCAATCGCAGGAATGCCATTTGAGGCTCAATCTGAGCGCCAGAAAATCGCCGAAAAGGCATTGATACGTCTGAAAGCAGTTTCCGATGTGTGTGTCGAACTCAGTCTAGATCGTATGGCGTGGCAGGCTCGAGAGAGAGGAGTGGATTGGCAGCAAGGATCTGCATGGGTCGAAGAGTTGTGTGAAGGATTAATGCGAACTTTGGCCAAGGTTGGTCTCATCAACTTAGATTTGATGGATTTACGCGCGATCGTCTCAAAAACAGGGGCCTCTACTTTACTGGTCGCAGAGGGCCATTGTGACGAAGCCGACGAACTTTATCGACGTGCACGCTCATCTCCACTCGCGGCCCTATCTGTTGATGGGGCAAAAGGCTGCTTGCTTCAAGTTGAGGGGGGCCCCCACATGACACTGAAACAGGTGGAGGGTGTCGCTAACGCATTCACTCAAGTTTTGTCACCGGATGCTCAAGTCATCATTGGCGCTAGGGTATCGCCGGAATTGGGTGACAGGATGCGTGTGGTGGCAGTGGTCAGTGGTTTACCGAAAGAGTAGTCCTATTCAACAAACCCATCGTCTTCAAGCACAGGGTCAGGAATTTCGACCAATTCAATGTCCGTGTCGAGATTTTGTTCTTCAGGTGTATCTTCGGTTCCATCGACTTGTGATTCATCTGGCTCACCGTCTGCCTCAATCACTGAATACTCTTGACGAGCAGAATCCAACCATTGTTCTAGGCTCCCAATTCTCCAACTGTGGATCATCAACATCGTGAATGCAGTAATCAAATGGCCAATGCCAATCGTTGTAGATACGCCCAATGTACCGATTGCACCCTCGGTCAACTTTGAACCAAGTACCGAAATCATGGCGATTGATCCCGAGTATGCCATGCCGAAGGAGAGGCCCCAAAACACTGCATTTTTTTCGTTAAACATCTTGAATCCACGCTGATGTGCCCCTTTGGCGAGACTCCAAATCGCGGCGATGACGGTAATAATCATCAATATGAATTCCTCTAGGATGAGGAACAGGCCCCAATCTTCGAACATGAATCTCCGTAAAGCACTCAACAAATGCCAAGTCACAAACAACTGCATGAACAGACCCCATGCGAATCCAAATGCAGCTGTATCCTTGCGTCTTGAATCGGCGATTCTGCCATCAGTGGTGCGCCAAAAAAGCAGAGCTTGGATTGCAACAGCAACCAACGCGAAGAGGATTGCACCTAACATGTCGATGAAACTCATCTCTTCAGTACTGTTCGCCCCCGAGACGAGAATCCAGTAAGTGACAGCGGCGAAAACACCGATGATTGTCATGTGGATTGAAGTTGAAGTGAATCGCTTCGAATTACGCTCAATAGAGGCAATTTTTACAGCACGTCCCTGAACAAATATACGCAAACTGGTCGACAATGCTCGGCCTTGAGCAAAAGACCAAACCACAAACATCCCTGCAATTGCAATTCCCCAATATATGGCTTGATCTTTGCCAGAGTCACTGGTGAGGTAAAGTGAAATCAACGTGAATGGGATTAATCCCAACATTAAGGGGGAAATCCATGCGGAAACGATCCGGATGAAGTACAGAAGGATTTTCTCGAGGAATGTAGTTTTTTCCGGCAACGGTTGGAAATGACTGAATTTGTGAATGACATTCATTTCTTGCATCCAGGCGGTCAACGCATACCCGACAGAAAGCCCAATGAATCCTGCAATTCCGAGAGCAAATAAGGAATCGGAACTCGATGAAGAAATCATGTAAAGGATAAATCCTGAAACACCAATCAAGATGACATGTGGTAGTGTAGAAGGATCGAGCAAATTTTTGACAACATCCGTGACGGTCGGAGTCTCGTCCAGCTCATCCACTTCATCCATCGAACACCGCGACGGTGCGAGGCCTGTTAAGTCCGACGCCTGTCGGGCTACCATGGCGAAGCGATTGACGAAGGCGCTACGCGGCAAGAGGCGCTGGATTGGCCTTCAGGTTTCAGATTGCAACTCACGAGATGAATTGGAGAAAGCGATTGAAGCCATCGCACCTTCCATTGAGTGGAAATTAACCGTCTTTGAAGGAGATAAGGCGATTCTAAACGTACGCCTTGAACATTTAGACGAGTGGAAATTGAATCTTGCTGATCCAGCGTCCAACATATATTCGGTTACAACTTCGGGTAAAATACGGCTGGTTAAGGAAAGAATGGGTCTTGATTAATTTAACTATAGATTTTAAACACGTCTTTTTGCTGGATTTAACATAGCCAAATTGATGTGCCCAACCAACTTCGCCAATTCATGGGAGCCGGAGGTGATGCCCCCAGTGTTCCCATTTGGGACATGGCCGTTTTGATTGGTGCGACACTGTTCATTTCAACGGTCGTGATCTTGATTTGGACCCAACCAAATACATACAATCTCGATGGCAAAGAAGAAGTTCTTACGGTGCACACTGGGCTGTCACAAGCGGGATTGACGTTCGAATCAGCTTGCATTTCCAGTCCTGATTCAGATGCGAACACATCCTCATCGTGCCAAGATTTGTCAGTTTGGATTGTCTCACATGATGGGGCGGAAAGTTGGACTGGTGACTTGGACGATGCCGTCGAAATCGATTTGCTTGCAAACGGAGAATCTGAAAGCACTGTCAGTTTGAACGATAAATTGGATTCGGGGGAATACCGATTGATTTTGGATGGCGAAGGTCAGTACACATTCGAAGTTACAGTTAACCGTACAATCCCGCATGAATTTGCACCTGCAATCCTCGGCTCAGTTCTTCTGATTTGGGGGATTTGGAGAAAGCAACAGGAAGAGGATGCAGCTTAATCCCATTTCCATCCCCAATCTTCGCTCATTTGGTGGACTTGATTGATGCCTAACAGACCTCCTGCAGCATCAATTCCGAATGATCTTGGACTGCCTTCAGATAATGTCAACCGCATGTTGGCAAATACAGCACTCAGAATGTCTTCCTTTTTGGGCGGCTTGATGAATGGATGAAATTCCAATATAGAGGCGACCGATGCATGCAAGACGGGAATCAATTTCTCAACATCTACTCCAAACAGAACATCCCAGCCGATTGAATCGCTGATTTCGGGGACTGAATTCCGATTCAATCCGATTCCTAAGGCAATCCGGTTTTCTTGGCCTTTGCTACGACCCTGGGCCAAAATTCCGCATAGTTTGCCGACATTTCCCGACCTTCGGATCCATATGTCGTTGGGCCATTTGACTCTGACTCCCTGCTTTTCAAGTTTTGAAGTATGGGTCCATGAGTGCGTAGGTAAACCCTGATTCATGAAGGTCGAAAGCGTATCGATTACAGCGAGAGATGCTGCATATTGAATAAACTCAGGACCCCACTCTATAGATTTTCTATGAAGTGCCCAACTACCCATAAAATTGCGCTCGGAACCAACCCACATGCGATTTCTATATCCTCGTCCCGCGGTTTGATTGCGTGTCGAGACAAGATCGCCTTGATTGACCGTATTTTTTTCCAGAATGATTTCGTTGGTCGATTCGCACGAATCTAGGCGTACAATCTCACCCTGCTCAAACGGTCTCCAACAAGCAATCGCAGTTAGCATTTCGTCTCCAACGGCCAATTTCGAGATATTTCGTGTGGCCCACCCTGCTCTTCTCCAGGTTGTGGGGATTCGTGTCCCCACGTGATTGGAACTGTGCACGAGATAAATCACACCTCCGGGATTCAAAATATGGGGGTTTTGCGTGAGGGCATCCAATAAGGCAATGTCACCTTGTTGATCAATCATTGCAGAATCTTCTAGCGGCCCTAATTTCTGTCCTGGTTCTGGGTCCAGGTACGGTAAATTCCAAGCAATTAAGTCCACACTTTCCGAAGGCATCCACTGATCAATATCTCCAGGTCCTCCCTCAAAGACTGAAATTTCACAACCCAATTCGTTTGCATTTCCTTTGGTTGTGGCTACTGCTAAGGGATTGATATCACATGCCTTAACCCTCCAACCACGAAGCGAGCAGGAGATTGAGATTGCACCACTGCCGCATCCAATTTCCAGCATCCCTTTTCCTTCCCCGGAACCGTGCTCGGCGAGTACCTGGTCGAGCAATGTCGAATCCTCTCTCGGAGGGTACACCGTAGGTGCAATCCTCAATGTAATGTCTTCATGCCCACAGGGTTTCCAGGTAATGACGCGCCCACTACCCTTGGAATATTCAACCTCACGTTCGATCGACAACAGCCCCGCACTCCCTCGTATATTGGGGGTCGGTGGGAGTCGAAATTGAAGTATATTCTCCAAACCTTTATCTCGAATTTAGCCTACCGAAATTTGCTAAGCGGGATTGTGATGGCTGGATGGAATGGATTTCCGTAGGCATATTCCATGGCGTAACCCTTTTGAATACCCCCCCGGTCGGCGGGTGGCCCAGAGATAGCCAAGGGCTTGTAGCTTAGCTAGGTAGAGCGTCGGGCTTTTAACCCGATGGCCAGGGGTTCGAATCCCCTCAGGCCCGCTCTCTGGCTGGCTACGAGTCGGCCTGAAAGGGCAGAACGGGGGCAGAAATTTTGGTAGTAAAGAGTTCAACGAAGAAACGCTTGGTTGAATTGGGTGTTTCAGAGGAGCATGCACACAAATTGGCCGATGATGCAAACATGGACGCCATCAAGCAGATGAGTGTTGAAGATGTTGCAAATAAAATCGGAATCGATTCAGATAGTCCTGAGATTGAGAAAATCATGGGTATCATCCGAGAGCAAGGCACTCGCAAGCGAACTCGCTCCCGACGAATTACAATTTCACAGAAAGCTCTAGACGACGACGACATCCCTAGAGGTGCCGATCGCTTCAATGTCCTGAATCATGGCTTGGTACCCCACCATGAGTTGGTTCCCGTCGAGGATGAAGCAACGATGTTGTCGCCTTGGGGGCTTGAAGTCCCGGATATTTCTGGCGAAGGCACTCGATTGGCCAAAGAATTGCTCCCCAAGATTTTGATTACAGATCCAGCTGTCCAAGTTCTGAAGGAAATGGCGGAAACCGAGAACGATGAATTGCCTGCAGGATGGCTGACCAATCGCGTTGTAAAAGTTGAACGCTACAGTTTATCTTCGGGAACAACAACAGCTTACAGGCTGATTGTGGAGGAAAACTAAGGAGGAATTGTGATGAAGGAAATTATTGAGAGTTACTTCCGAGAACGAAGTTTGGTCAATCACCAACTTGCTTCTTACAACGATTGCATACCGTCTGTCGATTCACAGAGTAGTCGCTTTGAAGAAATCGTGCGTACCATTCGAATTGGAACTGAGGACACCGTCGATGACGACGAGGGGGGTCTGATCAAACTTGACGTCTTAGACCATGATATTCAAGTTCGAATGAAGAACATGACTTTGGGCCCACCAACCATCCGTGAAGCAAACGGTTCTGAGCACCCTTCCTTGCCATTGGAATGCCGATTGCGCAAGTTAACCTACATGTCACCGATTTATCTTGACTTTACCATCCACAGAGATGATCTTCCTCAACCGATTGTTGAAGAAAAAGTGCAAATTGGTAGCGTCCCTATCATGGTTCGCAGCCGCCGCTGCAATCTGAACCCGGCACACATTGATGCCAATCGAAATTTGTCCCCAAATCAAAGTGAGGAAGACAAAGAACACTACCATCGTTTGCTTGAGGGCAAAGGCGAGGACCCCCACGATCCAGGTGGTTATTTCATCATCAATGGAACCGAACGAGTCCTCATTTCGATGGAAGATTTGGCACCGAACCGTGTCACTGTTGAGATGAACAAGCGGTATGCCAGAAAAACCGAAGTTGCCAAGATTTTCTCGCAAAAGGATGGTGTTCGAAAACCACTGACCGTTGAGAAGCGAAAGGATGGAATGCTGATGGTTAAAATCAGTAGTGCGGGAACGACTGCCATCCCTGTAGTATTGTTGATGCGTGCATTAGGCATTGACAACGATCAGGAGATTTTCCAGGCGATTGCAGGGCCAACAGAGACATTCAAGTTCATCGTTGCCAACCTCAACGAAGTCAAAGACAATGAAGAGTATAATGTTGAGAATCAAGAAGAAGCCATGCAGTGGTTGGAGAAGAAGTTCGCCGCTGGTCAGCAGAAAGAGTATCGAGAACAGCGAATCCAGAATTTGCTTGACAAAGAACTCCTCCCACACCTTGGTAACACTGACGACAATCGAAAGAAGAAGGCCATTTTCCTAGGTAGAATCGTTCGACAAGTCCTTGAAATGGCAATCAACAACAAGGAACCCAACGACAAGGATCACTATGCAAACAAGCGTGTCCGACTGGCTGGTGACTTGATTGAGGATTTGTTCCGCGTCTCACTGCAGCAGTTGGCTCGCGATCTCAAGTACCAACTTGAGCGTCACCACAATCGCAAGCGAGACCTCAAGATTACCTCCTGTCTACGTCCTGACGTGTTGACATCAAAGGTCATGCACGCACTTGCAACTGGGAATTGGGTCGGTGGCAGAAGTGGGGTAAGCCAACTTCTTGACCGAACCTCCTTCCTTGCGGCTCTATCGCACATGCGCAGGGTTACCAGCCCTCTGGTCCGCAGCCAACCTCACTTCGAGGCCCGTGATTTGCACCCCACCCAATGGGGTCGTCTCTGCCCCAACGAGACACCGGAAGGACAGAATTGTGGTCTTGTGAAGAACGCAGCACAAATGGTTGACATTTCAGAGGCAGTCAGCGAGGAAGAGGTCAAGGCTCTTCTTGCAGAAGCCGATGTAGATCCGAACCCCGTTGGTTGGGCAGAAGGTGCCCGAGTACACGTAAATGGTGATATCTTCGGATTGCACATGAATCCTCACAAGCTGGTTGAGCACTTCAAGCGTCGCCGTCGAAGCGGTCGGATTCGTCCGGAAGTCAGTATCCGGCATGATGCGGTTAACCGTGATATTTTCATCAATACTGACAAGGGTCGAATCCTGCGTCCTCTCTTGGTATTGGATGGTGGAAGTATGGTCCTATCCAAGGAATATCTAGACGGTTTGAAAGATCGTACAATTTCTTTCAAGGACCTGGTCAATGAAGGTGTTGTCGAATGGGTCGATGCTGAGGAGGAGGAAGATCTCTTGGTAGCTCCTCGTCCTTTCGACCTACCACACATCAGTCCGAAGCACGGCCGTCCAATCAATCCAGCCAAGGTTCAATGGTTGAATATGGGTGAAGAAGGTATTTCGAAAGCCAAACTAAGCGCGGAAGTGATTATGCCCAACGGTGAAATTGTCGAAGAGAAATTCAGCGTTCCGTTGAACTATTATCAGGAAGATTTGGATAAGCTACGTCGAAAGGAAAAGAAGACGGGCGATGTCCTCATTTTCACACACGTAGAAATTGACCCACAGTTGATTCTCGGTGTCTGCGCTTCACTGGTGCCGTATCCAGAGCACAACTCAACTCCACGTGTTACAGGTGGTACCGCGATGGTCAAGCAATCTTTGGGACTGCCATCTGCAAATGGTCGTCTACGACCTGATACACGTCAACATATTCTGCATTACACCCAGAACTCCATGACGGGCACTCGCGCGATGGATGCAACCAATTTCATTCGTCGGCCAGCGGGTCAAAACTTCGTTGTCGCGATTCTGAGTCACCACGGTTACAACATGCAGGATGCAGTCATCATGAACCGTGGCAGTGTCGAAAGAGCATTGGGTCGCTCAACATTCATTCGTACATACAATGCAGAAAGAAAGCGGTTCCCCGGCGGTCAAGTCGATGAAATCGAAATTCCTGGCTCAGGACTTGATGAAGTCAAGGGTCTGAAATCTCCCGAGGCTTACGCTCATCTGGAGAGTGATGGTTTGCCCACACCTGAAACCGAAATCAGTAGCAAGCCCGAAGACCGTGATCGCGTTCCACAGGTATTGGTTGGCAAAACCAGCCCTCCACGGTTCTTGGAAGAATCACATGGTGCATTCTTACAGGCCCAAGAACGCCGAGAATCGAGTATGAATGTTCGGCATGGCGAAGGTGGATTCGTCGACAACGTGTTTGTTACAGAATCACTGGACTCAGGTCGTCTTGTCAGAATCACCTTGCGAACCAATCGAATCCCAGAATTGGGTGATAAATTTGCCAGTCGTCACGGACAGAAGGGTGTGATTGGGCGCTTGGTCGATCCTGAAGACATGCCATTTACTGTTGATGGAGTAATCCCCGATCTCCTCATCAACCCCCATGCGATTCCATCTAGAATGACTGTGGCCCACATCCTTGAGATGATTGGCGGCAAAGTCGGCGCAATGGAAGGTCGTCTCATTGACGGTACTGCTTTCAGTGGAGAAAAGGAAGACAGCCTCCGAGAGGGTCTACTCCGCCATGGATTTGCACACACGGGTCGCGAATCGATGGTCAACGGAGAAACGGGTGAAGAATTCGCCGCCAAGATTTTCGTAGGTGTGATTTACTACCAGAAGTTGCATCACATGGTCAGTGGGAAGATTCACGCTCGAAGTCGAGGACGTGTGCAGATTTTGACTCGGCAACCAACTGAAGGCCGTGCACGCCAAGGTGGTCTTCGATTCGGCGAAATGGAGCGTGACTGTCTGATTGCCCACGGTGCATCCATGGTCATCAAAGATCGACTGCTTGACGAGTCTGACGGATGGGAATTGTTTGTCTGTGCTGAAAGTGGCCATATTGCTTACTGGGACTGGCGGAAGCGATGTTATGTCAGTCCGGTACACGGTGACAAGGCAGAGGTTTTCCCTGTATCCACTTCGTATGCATTCAAACTGCTCTTGGATGAAATGAAATCACTTGGAGTGGCCATGAGACTTGAACTGGAGGACCGAAAATGAGTCGAGACGTAGCAACAATCCCGAAGCGAATCGCTTCCATCAAATTCAGTTTGATGGATCCGAATGAAATCAGAAAGATGTCTGCGGTTGAAGTGAAGACCGCAGACACCTACAAAGACGATGGTCATGCATATCGCCAAGGTTTGATGGATTCCCGCATGGGTGTCATCGAACCTGGTGTACGATGTGAAACCTGTGGAAACAAGCACGATCAATGTCCCAGCCACTTTGGGCATATCCAACTGGAATTGCCAGTTGTACACATCGGGTTCACCGCTTTGCTGAAGACCGCTCTCAAATCTACTTGCAACACTTGCAGTCGTGTGCTATTGCACGAGCGAGAAGGTACACATCCAATTGATCCTGAGAAGTCTGAGCAGGATTACTATCGTACTCGTGTTTACGATGTAATCCAAAAGCACGGTGTCGGTTCAACGGAATTCAAGAAGATTATCAAGGAAATCACAAAAATTTGCTCTGGAGCCAAGCGTGCAGTCTGTATGCACTGTGGTGCAGAGCAAGGTAAGATTGTTCTCGATAAGCCAACTACCTTCAAAGAAAAGAAGATGGACAAAGGTGAGCACAAATTGAATGCTCGAGACATCCGTGAATGGTTGGAGCGAATTCCAGATGAAGATTTGATTTTCATTGGAATGGATTACAATGCTAGCCGTCCAGAATGGACAATCATGCGTGTACTACCGGTTCCTCCGATTACGGTCCGACCATCCATTACATTGGACAGTGGTGACCGAAGTGAGGATGACCTGACCCACAAGCTAGTTGACGTTTTGCGAATCAATCAGCGCTTGCGAGAGAACCGTGACGCCGGTGCACCACAATTGATTGTTGAGGACTTGTGGGAACTTCTACAATACCACATTACAACATACTTCGATAACCAAACCGCGGGAATTCCACCGGCTCGCCATCGTTCAGGTCGCCCACTCAAGACCTTAACCCAGCGTCTCAAAGGTAAGGAAGGGCGTTTCCGTAGTAACTTGTCTGGTAAGCGTGTAAACTTTTGTGCTCGAACAGTGATTAGCCCTGATCCAAATCTAGGCATCAATGCGGTTGGTGTCCCTGTTCAGTCCGCTAAGGAATTGACTGTGCCCATTCGTGCTACGGGACGAAACCGAGAACAGTTGCGTCAGATGATTTTGCGAGGCCCCGATATTCACCCAGGTGTCAACTACATTATTCGCGGAACTGGGCATCGAATTCGAATCACTGACAGAACCAAGTTCATGAATGCGGGATTCAGATGCCACAATCCCGAGTGCCACTCTGGTGATGTTGAGCGTGGAGAGCCTTACCCAGGCCTACGTCCTGATCTCAATGAAGTGCTACCTGCGCCGAACTTCCTCCCGGGATTGGAGATTGAGGAAGAAATCTCGCGCGTGGATGGCGAAACTCAGAGTAAATGGGTCCCAAACCTTGAAGCCACACTTTGCAACCTCCGTGGCGAGGATTCCAATGGAAAGCCCCTACCTGCAGGCGACCCTAGGGCAATCATCCATGAACGCTGGGTCTTTGAGCGTGAAAATCCGGGTGTACCATTCCCTGCTGAACTTGAATGTATTTGCCCACACTGTGGAAGTCCGATGATTGATGAAGAAACTCGGACTAAGGTAGAGGACCGACTATCGACAGTGGATTTGGAGGGCAATCCTCGCCCAGGTATGATTGTCGAGAGACACTTAATCGATGGCGACGTTGCAATCTTCAACCGTCAGCCTTCACTGCACCGAATGTCGATGATGGTTCACGAAGTCCGTGTCATGCAAGGCAAGACATTCCGATTCAATCTGGCTGTCTGTACACCGTACAATGCTGATTTTGATGGTGACGAAATGAACCTCCACGTAATTCAGTCTGAAGAAGCTAGAGCTGAAGCGAAGATTCTGATGCGTGTTCAAGAACACATTATCACACCTCGATATGGTGGTTCAGTCATCGGAGGAATTCACGATCACATCTCTGGGGCATACTTGCTCAGTAACAACAACCCATTCGTCCCCAAACCCATTGCACTAGATGTGCTGGGTCAAATCGGCTGGTCTGGTGAACTGCCAGATGAGAGCGTTGTCGATGGTGTCGTTGGATATTATGGGCGCGAGTTGTTCAGTCTGATTATCCCCGATGGATTCAGTTTGAGATACACCAGTCGAAGCCAAGATGAGGTGTCGATTGAAGGTGGGCGTGTCCTAAGTGGGACTCTCGATAAGCGGGCCATTGGTGCTGAAGATGGTCGTCTATTGGATGCAGTTGTTCAAACACATGGTACTGCTACCGGTGCGAAGTTCCTCAACGATATGACAAAATTGACGATTGGGATTTGCACAGCATTGGGCTTTACCACAGGCATTGATGATGAAGATTTGCCGGCTGAGGCTCGTGAGTTGATTGCTCTTCGAAATGCTGAAGCCAGTCAAGCGGTCGATGCCGAACTTGAGAAGTTCGGCTCAGATGGCCGTAAGTATGAGACGCGTCCTGGTCGGACACCGTTGGAAACATTGGAAGAAAATATTCTCCAAATCCTAGATCAGTGTAAAGCTGAGACGGGTAACATTGCGAAGGAACACCTTGCAGATGATAACCCTGCTGTGATGATGGCCGTATCTGGTGCTCGTGGTTCCATGGACAACTTGGCTATGATGGCTGGTTCAATTGGTCAACCAAAGGTTCGTGGAAAGCGTCTTGAGCGTGGTTACAATGACCGGGTTTTGTCTCACTTCCAGCGAGGAGTAAAAGGTGCGAAGGAGAAAGGATTCGTTGCCTCGTCCTTCAAGAGAGGCTTGGAGCCTACAGAGTTCTTCATGCTCTCGGTCTCAGGTCGTGAATCGTTGGTCGATACCGCTGTTCGAACCAGCAAATCCGGTTACATGCAGCGTCGTCTCATCAATGCGATGGATGATCTCAAGGTGTGGAATGATGGTCAACAATCTGTACGCAACACCGCAAACAGGATCATTCAGTTCCAGTTCGGTGAAGATGGAATTGATCCTTGCCGCTCATTGAAGGGTAAACCCGTCAATGTCGAGCAAATTCTGGATGATGTACTCGGAGGTGGTAACTGATGGTCGTAAAGTCGGCAACCAAGAAGAAGCTCATGGACATGGGTGTGCAAGAAGAATTCTCTCACAAACTTGCAGACGATCGCAAATGGGATGATGTGAAAATTTTGACACCCGGTGAAATCGCTCAAATTTGTGGGTTGGCCTCCGATGAAGCTACAGCCATTCACAACACTTTGGTCCAATTCGGTAAATCTGGTGGTTCGGATTCAGGTTCGGCAACCACCACTGTCGTTCGACGCCGGAAGGCGATTCGACGTGGGACACAGCGAGACCTTTCGCTACAGGCTTACGATATCGATGCTAAGATGATTCACATTCGAAGAGACATCAACGATGATGATCCTATTTTCCAGGCTTTGGCAAAGGCGTCAGAATCTGAAGGTATTCACTTGACTGACCGTTTAATGGAAAACCTCGCTGAAGGTGTTCGCTCTC
>TARA_B100001121_G_scaffold273459_1_pt1 | contig 43744 bp, 33 predicted proteins | sample TARA_B100001121 | Tara Oceans TARA_B100001121 (sample SAMEA2622817) | marine metagenome | biome: marine biome (ENVO:00000447); feature: surface water layer (ENVO:00002042); material: "saline water (ENVO:00002010), including plankton (ENVO:xxxxxxxx)" | depth 5 m
TCCTTCGCGAAGCCTTCGACATGCTCGGCCTCCTTCTCGAGGAACCGCTTGGGAATGAAGAGCGGGAAGTAGGCGTTGCGATGCCCCGTCTCCCGGAACATCCCGTCGAGGATCCGCTGGCACTGTTCCCAGAGCGCGCACCCCCAGGGCTTGATGATCATGCACCCACGGACCGGCGACGGCTCGGCCAGATCGGCGGCCTTGACGACCTGCTGATACCACTCGGGGTAGTTCTCGCTGCGAACGGGCGTGATGGCGGTCTTCACCTTGGCTGACATGGGGGGAAGTATACGTGTTCCGATGCGATCGAGGCCGGCCGGCCGGGGTTCTATAATCACATCCCCATGCACGCCTCAGTCCCCGACCAATCCACCGGCCTCCAGGCCGCCCGCACCATCGCCGGGGACATCAAGATCGCCCACAGCGTCTTCGCCCTGCCGTTCGCCCTGCTGGCCGCGTTCATGGCCGCGGAATCCTCCGCCGGCGGCATGGAATGGGGTCCGTTCCTGATCGCGCTGCTGCTGATCGCCGTCGCCATGGTCAGCGCCCGGACCGTGGCGATGCTGGCCAATCGACTCTTCGACCGGCACATCGACGCCTTGAATCCCCGCACCGCCGGGCGAGCCCTTCCCAGCGGACGGCTTCGGACCGAGCAGGCGCTGGGGTCGATCGCGATCGGCACCGTGGTCTTCCTCCTGACCTGCCTTGGATTCCTCTGGTTGTCGGACAATCCCTGGCCAACCATGCTGGGCGTACCAGTCCTGCTGTGGATCAGCCTCTACCCGCTGGCCAAGCGATTCACCGCGCTGTGTCATGCGTGGCTGGGTTCGTCGCTCGCCCTGAGTCCGCTTGCCGCCGCACTGGCCGTGGCCCCCGAATCACTCGTGGACCTTCCCGCCTTGTGGTGCCTGGCCGGCATGGTCCTGGCCTGGGTGACCGGATTCGACATCCTCTACGCGCTGCAGGACGTGGAGATCGATCGATCACAGGGCCTCCACAGCATGCCCTCGCGTTGGGGAGTGGGACGTTCGATGTGGATCAGCCGGGGCCTGCACCTGGTCGCCATCGGACTGCTCATCGCCGCCTGGTGGTGGACCCCGGCATTCCGGTACGTCTTTCTCGGCGGCATCGTCCTGGCCGCGGGACTGCTGGTCTGGGAGCACACACTCATCGCCCGCCACGGTACCGGACGGATCACCCTGGCCTTCTTCACCCTCAATGGAATCGTGAGCTGCCTGCTGGGACTCACGGGCGTGATCGACGTTCTTTCCGCTGGCTAGGCCTCATCCGAATCCGGATCCTCGTGCCGGTTCGACCAGAAGTAGATCTGCAACGCAAGCAGCGCGAAGATCGACACGACCACGGCCAGTTGGAACAGTCCCAGCCCGCAACCGACCCCGACCGATGCCGCCACCCAGATGCACGATGCGGTCGTCACCCCGTGGACACGCCCGCGGGCCTGAATGATCGTTCCGGCACCGATGAACCCGATGCCGCCGACGATGCCGGCGATGACCCGGCTCGTGTCCAGGCGAAGCGTGGATTCGATGCCGGCCTGCTGTTCCGCCGCGTAGATGCCCTCCATCGCACCGATGCCGGCCAGAGTGAATGCCGCGGACCCCAGACTCACCATCATCATGGTGCGAAGTCCCGCGACCTTGCCCTTAGAGCGTCGTTCCCAGCCGATCACCGCGCCGAGAATCAGCGCAGACAGCAGGCGGAAGAACATGTCCCAAAAATCGATCGTCTCCATGGCTGCAGTCTACACCGCACGCCAATACCGCCTCAACAGCCTCGCAGGCAGCAATGGAGCGAAACGGCATAGGCATCGGTTGAGGAATCCCGGAATGCACACTGGACGGCCACGATCAACGGCACGCAGCGCCTGCTCAGCAACCGTTTCGGGATTCAGCCACAGCATCTTTGGAACAGATGGCTGCTTCGACCGTTCTCGCCACAACTCGGTACGCGTAAAGCCTGGACATATCGCCGTCACGTGAACACCATCAGCAGCCATGTCGAGATTCAACTTCCTCGACCACTGGAGGATGAAGGCCTTGATGGGACCATAGAGGCCATCCCATGACAACCAGGGAATGAACGCATAGATCGAGGCGATATTGATGATCCGCCCGTGCCCTCGAGTCCGCATACCCGGCAGCAGTCCATGCGCTAGATCAACGCATGACCTCAGCATGACCTGTAGACACTCATGCATCTGCTCGATCGGCATGTCTTGGATCAAGCAATCCGTAATGAAACCCGCATTGTTGACGAGCATGTCAACCTCGAGGTCAAGAGCCTCGATTGCCTGAAGCACTCGCTTCGGCGTATCAGGATCTGCAAGATCCTCGACCAGAACATGCACCTGCGCTCCATACGCAGCCTTCAACTCAGCCGCAAGGGCACGTATTCTGCTCTCCTCGAGATCAAGCAGAACAAGCACGTCGCCGTCTCGGGCCAAACGCCGAGCGAAAGCGGCCCCGATGCCTGCTGCTGAACCAGTGATGACGGACACTCGTGTCACAGCAGGATCCCTCAGTGGAGTATGGCGCAAAACTCAGCGCGGGGCCGGAAGCGTGCTGCGGAATCTGCGGTGCCCGGTGGTCGACAGCGGAAGAATCCGACTGCTGGCCACCAGGAGCTTGTAGATGAAACCGGGAACGCAGACGGCACGATTTCGGACGACGGCACGATCCGCATCCGCAACCACCCGGTCTACCTCCAGCAGTATGCAGCGGGGCAGCTTGAGGATCTTCTCCTCGACTCCGATGTTCCGGAAGAACTCGGTGCGGGTGTAGCCCGGACACAGTGCCGTCATGTGCACGCCGGTTCCGTGCAGATCAGCGCGCATCGAACGGGAGAATGCGAGCACGAACGCCTTCACCGGTCCGTAGAGGCTGCCGGCCGTCAGATTGAGGAAGGATGCGACCGAAGCCACGTTGACCACCCGTCCCCATCCACGCTCGATCATCCCGGGCACGAAGGCATGCGAAAGTTCGACCACCCCTTTCAGCAGGATGTCGAGGAAGGCTTCATGCCGGCTCCAGGCCGCATCCAGGAAGTCCTCTTCGAGGGCATAGCCGGCGTTGGAGACGAGATAGTCGATCGTCAGTCCCCGATCCTCGACCGCGTCGATCAGCGATCGGGCGCCGTCCGCCCGGGCCAGATCCAGCGGGAGTTCCAGCACCTCGACCCCATCTCGAGTCCGGAGGGTCTGAGCGAGCATCGCAAGCCGATCGGCCCGCCGGGCCGTGATGACCAGATCGAATCCCTGCGCCGCGAGCAGACGTGCGTACGACTCGCCGATGCCCGACGAGGCTCCCGTGATCAGCGCCCGTCGCCTTGGTCCGGACATGTCGATTCCTTACTGGGAGAAGATGACGGTGGAGTAGGGACCGATGTTGATCTCGGCGGAGTAGGGCATGCCGTCCCAGGGAACGGGTTCGGCGCTCAGGTCCACGGTTCCCCAGTTCGAGAACGAACCATCGTACGACGAAGCGTCGCTGTTGAATCGCACGTACCAGGTGCCGCCCTGCGGGAGTCCGATCCGGTACCCGGTCTGCCCGGACACCGAGAAGTTCGCTGCCACCACCACGTCATCACCCGCACCACCGTTGGCGAAGCGGTGCCAGGCCACGATCTTGTCGGTGTTGTTCTGGTGGAAGAAGTTCGTACCGCCTCCGCGCAGCCCCTCGGTGTTGCCCCAGAAGTTACGACGCAGTGAGATGAGGTCCTTGTAGAGCTGCAGGATGCCGGAATAGGTTCCCGCCCTCGCCCAGTCCAGCGCGACCCAGTCGTCCCAGGCGCCGTCCTCGAGGAACTCCTGCCCCATGAAGAGCATGGGGACGCCGGGGGACGTCAACATGACCGCCGCGCCGAGGGTCGATCGCTTCTTCGCGTACCAACTGTCGGCACAGCCCGGGCAGATGGCCTCGACGAGCCGCTGCTTGCCGTTGCCGGCGGCGACCTCGTCGTGCGATTCGGTGAAGATGATCCGCTTAAAGGCGTCGCCGCTGTACTGGTAGGTGACGCAGGATCGGACGGTGTCCATGTCGCGTTCCGCATCGGAACCCGCGGTCAGGACAGCCCGAAGCGGATGCACGAAGGCCGCGTCCCACTGGGCGTCGAAACCCGCTCCGCCGGAACCGGTGCCGTTCGTGATCTCCTGATTGAGGTCCATGTCCTCCGAGGTCGAGAACTTCCACGGCTGGGTGGCATCGATCTCGTTGTTGATCCACTGCAGCAGACCCCAGCCCTCGGGAATCGACTCGCCGTCGTCGGTGCGGTGGATCCACTTGGTGGCATCGACCCGGATGCCGTCCATCTGGTACTCCTGCAGCCAGTAGAGGACGTTGTCGCGGATGTACTGCCGGACCTCGCTCCGACCGTAGTCCGGACGCGGCCCCCAAGGCGTCTGCGCCCTCGAGTCCTGATAGAAGTAGATGCCGCCGTTGCCGTCGGTGTTCCAGCCGTCGAACTGCCAGAGATCGAGATCCGACGGGCCGAGATGGTTGTAGACCACATCCGCCAGCACGGCGATGCCGCGGGCGTGGGCCTGCTCGACGAACCACTTGAAGTCGCCGGGAGTGCCGTAGTGGCTTTCGACCGCGAAGGGGTACGAGGGGTTGTATCCCCATGAAACGTCGCCGGGAAACTCCACGAAGGGCATGAGTTCGATCGCGTTGATGCCCAGATCGGCCAGATAGTCCAGACGAGCGGTGACCTCCTGGATGTTTCCGGGGGCGTAGGAACCGAAGCTTCCGATGTGCAGTTCGTAGATGACCAGGTCGTTGAACGACGGCATGTAGAAGGTGTCGCCGGACCACGAATAGGTGCCGGGATCGTAGATGATCGAGTTGCCCGTGGAGTTGGTGACGCGTCTGGCGTACGGATCGTTCCGCCAGTACCAGTTGTCGCCGTTGCGGATGACGAACTTGTACTGGTCACCGGGCCTGGCTCCGATCACGTCGGACGACCAGAATCCGTTGCCTTCGCTCCAGAGCTGGTGGGCCAGAAAGTCCCAGCCGTTGAAGTTGCCCGCCACGGTGACCTCGTTGGCGTTGGGCGCCCAGACCCGGAACTGGGTTCCGTCGTCGCGCACGCAGCCGGCCCCGAGAAAGGCATCGACCATCGCGTCCCCGAGGTCCATGTTGCGACCCCACGGGTTGTCACCGGTGCCTCCTTCGACGGAGTCAATGAGCACCATGAACTGCGACCAGTCCTCGACCGACAGGTCACCGTCGGCCTCGATCATCACGTAGAGGTTCGAGGCATCGTTGGAGACCTCCACGCGGACGATGTCCAGGCAGCCCTCCGTGAAGACGTCCCCGACCGTGTCCTCGAAGGCGAGCCCCGCTCCTCCCGCACTGGTGATCGTGTAGGAAAGGAACGGACCGGCGACTGACTGCACGTACCACCAGGGCGTGGCCTGTTCAGGATTGCTGAGGTGGTCGATTCCGGGATCGTTGTCCCCCGGCCCCGTGGAAGCCACATCGAAGCGGATGGTTCCGCCCGCTCCGACACCGAGCCGCTCAAGGGGAATGGTCACGCGGATCACGCCGGAATAGGCGTCGACGAGATTCGGATCCCAACCGTCGTACTGCTCCCAGTCGCCACCGCCGCAGGCGCCCCATTCCTGGATGACCTGCAGCAGATCGCTGACGTCGACGGTGCCGTCCCCGTTCATGTCGGGCTCGACGCCGCCCCAGCCGGCGATCACCGCCAGCAGGTCACCGACATCGACGGCTCCCGAGCCGTCGATGTCCGAAGAGCACTGCATGCCCTGGTAGGCCCATTGCTGCGTCCATCCCGGCGAGGGATCGGAATACGGGATGGCTCCCATTCCACCTCCCCAGGACTGGGCGGCCGCCGGGGCGGAAAGACAGATCAGTGCGAGAACCGATGGGATGCGAATCGACATTGGCATGCAACACTCCGTCATGGCGATCGAAACCGACCGAAGACCACCCCCCCGCAGAGTATACGTGACCGGAACTTACTCGATGCAGCCCCAGTCTCCGATGACCTGCAGAAGATCGGCGACGTCGACCCGACCATCGTCGGTGATGTCGCTGACGCACTGCACCGGAGGCAGGCAGGGATCGGCATCATCGCAGCTGGTGCCGTCACCGCCGTATTCCCCGCCGTAGAAGGCGCAGACGTCGGCCGGGACGGTCAGGCAGGCGACGGAGTCGCCCGAAGTCACGCAGCAGGTGCCCAGGACGGTCAGGCACGGCTTCGCCGAGGCCCCGCTCTCGAAGAACTGGTTGCCGGGCAGGGCATTGAAGTCGACCGAACGCGGATCGGCCAGATTGCCGCCACCGTAGATGCCGGCGAGCACCTGGTTGGAGATGAAGTCGTGGCCGGCGGCGTTGATCATCGCGGACACCCTGGCGGAGTCGATCTGGATCCCTTCTCCGTCCCAGTCGAACAGGTAGAGCGGGATCGCGATCTCCACACCGGTGGAACCGGCCAGATCGCCCTCGCCTCCGCAGTCGATGCCCGTACCTCCGGAGACACCTGCGATGTTCGAGTTGTCGACCGCGATCGACATGCCCTTGGCGGAGATCAGAGCCCCGTCGGCGCCCGCTCCACCGGTTCCGAGGAACCCGCCGTAGCCGCCCCCGTCGGTGCGGAGTTCGGCGTAGTTGGCAAAGAACTCCATTCCACCCTCGGCATTGACACCGCAGGTGATGGTGATCCACATGTCGGCCTCGAAGCCGACATCGAAAGTCATGCCGTTACCGCTTCCGTCGTCGCCCATGCGGTTGAGACCGCCGAAGTCGACGTCGGAGTTGTCGCCGCGGAGACGGTTCTGGCCGCCTTCACGGCAGTCGATGAAGACTTCCAACTTGTTGAAATTGGTCTCGAGGTTGCCCCCGAGGAAGATGTACAGGTTGCCGTTGGCAACGGATGCGCTGCCGAAGTTCAGCTCGGAACCGATGGACAGCCCGGGGTCCGGGTTGTCGTTGTTTCCGAAGTTAGTCGACGTGTTCTGGATGACTGCGGCATTCGAGCCTTCGTACAGGCCGTCGATGCTCTGGCCCATGGCCGATGCGCAGAGAACCGTGGTTGCGGTACACGCCAGTGCAAAAGTCTTCATCTAATCCCTCTCCATGCGTTGCTTCGTGTTTCCATGGGACATGGCGCCCCACTTCGTTGACCCTTGATCCTAGAGCAAGAAAGGGCGGCAATGAAGCAAAAAGAAAGGAGATCCGAGCCCAAAACTTGCCTTAGGGACCGGTAAGAGGCAATTTTCAGCCCGCCAGCGAGCCCATGGGATCCCAGGCCGGCAGCACGATGGGATCGGTGTCCAGTGCGGCCTGCAACTCCTCGGGGAGATCGGATCGCCGGGCCGCGATCTCGAACATGTGCTCGTTGAACCAGGAATCGTTCATCACCTGGAATCCCTTGCGACCCACCTTCTCGTCGCCCCAGGAGTTCTCCACCCGCCAGCGTCGCGGAGTCCCGTCGACGACGTCGACACCGGTGAAGAGCATGGCGTGGGTCATGAGGGTCTCGTGGTAGTCCAGTCGCCCGCCCTTGTCGAGATCGAAGGGCACGTCGTAGAGGTTCTCGAGATCGTAGAGCTTCGCATCCCAGATGCCGATGTCGCGGCGGAACATCTTCCCCACGTCGCAGCCGAACCAGACCGGCTCGCCCCGCTCCAGCACGTTGCGGGTGATGTCCTTCATGACATCGATCTCGACGTTGAGGTAGAGCACCGGTTCGCCACCGACCACGTTGCCCAGATGCTCGACGGTGTAGGTCCGACCGTAGGGGCTCGACTCCCGCGCATCGTGCACGATGCAGACGAAGTCATCGAGCGGCAGATCAACGTAGGTCTCCACGAACTGCTGCGGCGTCATCCGCCCGGCCCGGTGGAACTTCTTGTCCTTGTCGTTCCACTGCCAGTCGAACTCGGAGGGGGGTGTCCCCAGATGGATGCAGAGCACGCGCCAGATGTGCTCGAGCAGCCCATCCTTGAGGACGCGGACCGCCTCGGGCGAATCACCACGCTCGTGGGCCGATCGCAGCTGCCGGGCCCCCTGGCGGAGCATGCCGCAGAGAATGATGTTCATGCGTCGCGTGCAGGACGAACTCTGCGTCTCCGGCATGGCCGTCTTGGGCACCAGCCCGTGCTTGCGCACGATGTTCATGAACATGTTCCACTGGCCGCCGTCGTCGAGGGGGCGATCCAGGAGGAAGCACACCGCCCGGTCGTCGATTGGACGATCCGCGGTCGAGATGACGGCCTCGTAGAAGTAGTTCGCCCGCTCGAACTTGTCCCAGAAGAGGGTGTAGTTCTGGCTGAACTCGAACTCCTTGAGATTCATCTTCTTCATCGCTCCGGGCCGCATCAGATTCAGCGCCGCGAACATCCAGCAACGGCCCGACTGCCGCTGGTTGGTGACCTTCCAGTCGTCCAGCAGCGTCGAGAAGGTGTAGTCGAGACCGGCGACGATCGAACGATCCATCGCGACGTCGTCGACGGCCGTCTGGCTGACAGCGTTCTGGGCGACCTTCCACTTGGGGTTCGCCTCGAATCCGCTGCGGAGCGCCTGGATCCGGTCCTCGTTCAGCGCGCCGGCGGTCGTGGGGTTCGATTCGGTCGACATCGTCGTCATGGCTGCGTCCTCCATTTGGGCAGGATTCCATCATAGTCAACGACCGGCCGCGGACCGGGCACAAAAAAGAGGACCCGCAACGCGAGTTGCGGGCCCCCCCTTTCGGGTCGTGCCGGAAAGTTGACTGGTCGGAGGAGGACTACTCGTCCTCCTTCACCTCGTATTCGGCGTCGATGACATCGCTGTCGTCGCTGGCCGTCGATTCGCCGCCTTCGGCCGCGGAATCGCCGGAGGGCGCATCCGCCGAGGAGGCCTCGTAGACGGCCTTTCCGAGTTCGGTCGCGGCATCGTTGAGCTGCTTCAGAGCCGCCTCGATCGCCGGCTTGTCGTCCTCCTTGAGCTTCGACTCGAGATTGGAGAGCGACGATTCGATGGATGCCCGTGCTTCGGCGGAGACCTTGTCGCCGTGCTCCTCGAGCTGCTTGCGGACCTGGTAGGCGACCTGCTCGCCCTGGTTCTTGAGCTCGATGAGTTCACGCCGGGACTTGTCGTCGGAGGCGTGCGCTTCGGCCTCCTCCTTCATCCGGTCGATCTCCCCCTTGTCCAGGCCGGAGGATCCGGTGATCTGGATGTTCTGGGACTTGCCGGTCGCCTTGTCCGTCGCGGACACGTTCAGGATGCCGTTGGCGTCCAGAGCGAACTCCACCTCGATCTGCGGCATGCCGCGGGGCGCCGAGGGGATGTCGGTGAGATCGAACTTCCCCAGCGTGCGGTTGTCGCGGGCGAACTCGCGTTCGCCCTGGAGCACGTGGATCGTGACCGACGTCTGGTTGTCGGCCGCGGTCGAGAAGGTCTCCTTCCGGGAGGTCGGAATGGTGGTGTTCTTCTCGATCAGGGAGGTCATGAGCCCGCCGAGGGTCTCGACTCCGAGGCTCAGCGGCGTGACATCCAGGAGCAGCACGTCCTTGACGTCACCCTGCAGCACCCCGCCCTGGATGGCGGCGCCGACGGCGACGACCTCGTCCGGGTTGATCGAACGATCCAGTTCGGCGGTGGAGAAGACCTCCTTGGCGATCTCCTGCACCTTGGGGATGCGGGTCGAACCGCCGACCATGACCACGTCCGCGATGTCGGACGGGCTGAGGCCGGCGTCCTTGAGTGCGGTCCGACAGGGCTCTCCGATGCGGTTGAAGAGGTCGCTCGCGATCTCCTCGAAGGTCGCCCGGCTGATCGTGCACTGCAGGTGCTTGGGCCCGTTGGCGTCGGCGGTGATGAACGGAAGGTTCACCGACGTCTCGAGCTGCTGCGAGAGTTCGCACTTGGCCTTCTCGGCGGCTTCCTTGAGACGCTGCAGCGCCATCGCGTCGTCGCGGATGTCGATGCCCTCGGTCTTGCGGAACTCCTCGGCGATGTGGTCGATGAGGACCTGGTCGAAGTCGTCGCCGCCGAGGTGGGTGTCGCCATGGGTGGACAGCACCTCGAAGACGCCGTCACCGATGTCGAGGATCGAGATGTCGAACGTACCGCCGCCGAGGTCGAAGACCGCGATCTTGGAGTTCGTCTTCTTTTCGAGTCCGTAGGCCAGGGCGGCCGCGGTCGGCTCGTTGATGATCCGCTCGACCTTCAGGCCGGCGATCTCGCCGGCATCCTTGGTCGCCTGACGCTGAGCGTCGTTGAAGTACGCGGGCACGGTGATGACCGCCTTCTCGACGGACTCGCCGAGGTACTCCTCCGCGATGCGCTTGAGCTCGCGGAGAATCATGGCGGAGATCTCCGGGGGCGTGTAGTCCTTGCCCTGCACGGAGACCGAGACCAGTTCACTGGGACCCCCCGAGATCTCGTAGGGGACCAGCTTCTCCTCGGACTGGACTTCATCGTGTCGACGGCCCATGAAGCGCTTGATCGAAAAGACCGTGTGCTTCGGATTGGTCACCTGCTGGTGCCGGGCCGGCTCGCCCACGAGACGGTCACTCTTGTCCGTGAACGCCACCACCGAAGGGGTGGTGCGATTGCCGGATGCGTTGATCAGCACCTTGGGCTGATCACCCTCCATGACGGCCAGGACCGAGTTCGTCGTACCGAGGTCAATACCAATGATCTTGCTCATAGAAATGCTCCTTCCGGCCGCTCTCGCTTCTGCAGCGTGCGGCTGATGGTTACATTGCAATCATCATGCCAGTGGAAACGGACGCGACCGGCCTTCAGGACGGCGAAATCGCCCTTCACGGGCCCCCAGCGGCCTCGGCGATGACGAGAGCCCCTTCGAGCCTGCCAGAATGACTGCCTTGGATGCCCGCCTCCGGTGCTAGAATCGCCGCATGGTGCTTCTTGAACGCCCTCTGAAGCCGCTCTGCATCGGGGGAATCGAACTCGACTCCCCCGCCCTGCTGGCCCCCATGGCCGGCCACTGCGACCTGCCCTTTCGCCGGCTCTGCCGGGAGCACGGCGGGGTCGGACTCGCCAGCACCGATCTGCTGAACTCGCACAGCCTGCTCCGGGGTTCCCCCCGGGCCCTGGCCCTGGCGGCGACCTGCGAAGAGGACCAGCCGCTGTGCATGCAGCTCTACGGAAACGCCGAGGATCCCCTCCCGGATGCGGCCAGATGGGCGGTCGACCACGGTGCCGTGATCATCGACATCAACATGGGATGTCCGGTCGACAAGGTCGCGAAGAAGAACGGAGGTTCGCTCCTGCTGTGCGATCCCGATTCGACGGTCCGGCTCGCCAGTCGAATCGTGGACGCGGTCACGCCCCGCACCGGGACGCCAGTCACCGCCAAGATCCGGCTGGGCTGGGACGACTCGAGACTGGTCGGCCCCGAACTCGCCCGGCGGCTCGAGGACATCGGCATCGCCGCCATTACGGTCCACGGCCGGACCACCGAGATGCGCTTCAAGGGATCGGTCCGTCTTGAAGGCATCGGCGAGGTGAAGGCCGCCGTCGACTCGATCCCCGTCATCGGCAACGGCGACATCCGCTGCGCCGGGGATGCGCTGCACATGGTCCGTTCAACCGGCTGCGACGGAGTCATGGTGGCCCGCGGCGCGCTGCGTCGCCCCTGGATCTTCGAGCAGATCAGATCCCTGCTGGTCGACGGCGTCGAACGGCCCGATCCCAGCTTCCGCGAACGGATCGACTGCATCGAACGACACCTCGATCTCATTCTCGAGCATCAGGACGAACGAATGGTGCTGCACCGCCTCCGCAGCGGAATCGCCCGGTACGGCAAGACCATGGGTCATGTGAAACCGCTCAAGGAGCGGATCCGAAATGCCTCGTCCAGCGATGAGATCCGATCGGCCCTGCACGACTGGCGGGATCATGTTCCGGAATGGGAACTCGAGGCGGCAGTGGCCTGAGGTCACCCCGCGACGACGCTTCCCATCCTGAAGATGGGCAGCAGCAGCGCGATCGCAACCGCACCCACCAGCAGTCCCATGACGATGATGAGCACCGGTTCCAGGAGCGAGGTGCTCTTCTTGATCGCGAGATCAAGCTCCTCTTCGCTGTATTCCGCGACGCGTTCCAGCACCTCGGGCATGCGGCCGGACCGCTCGCCGGCGGCGATCATCGACGAGACGTTGGCCGGCACGTCCGGACTCTCCTCGAAGGCCTGGCTCAACCGCCGACCGTCGCGCACGTGTTCCTCCATGCCCGACCAGACCCGGTCGAAGACGACATTCCTGGTCACCATTCGACAGGCGTGGATGGCGTCCATGAGATTGACGCCGGCCGCCAGCAGCGTGGACATCGTCCGCGTCGAGCGGGTGACGTACAGGTTGACGTGGATGGTGCGCAGGACGGGAGCGCGAAGCTTGAGCCAGTCCAGCCAGCGGCGTCCGGAGGACGTCCGGGGCAGCACCAGCACCCCCACGGCCACGGCGACCAGCACGGGGCCGTAGTACATCCATCCCTCCGCGGCGAAGGTGCCGATGGCCATCAGGACCTTCGTGGGACCGGGCAGCGTGGCGGAACGCATTTCGTAGATCTTCGCGAAGCGAGGCAGGATGAAGGCCACCAGGAAGGCAACCACGAGGAAGCCCGAGCCGAGCATGAAGCCCGGATAGAGCATCGCGCCGCGGACCTGCCGCTTCGTCCGAAGCTCCTTGGACAGGTAGTCGCTGACCCTCGAGAGCATCAGCGCCGTGGTCCCGGACAGTTCCGCGGCCTGGAGCAGGCTCACCATGACGTCGGGGAACACCTGCGGCCACCGGGCCAGCGCCTCGGACAGCGGCGAGCCGCCGCAGACGTCCTCGCGCACCGATTCCAGCACTTGCCTGAACTCGCTCCGCCGCGCCTGGGAGGCGATAGCCTCCAGTCCTTCGGGAAGCGGTACGCCGGTCTCGAGCATGACGGACAGCTGCTGCGCGAAAGCGACCACGTCCGCCCGCCGGATCCGCTGCAGCCCCTGCCGGGTCCGCACGGCCTCGACATCGACGGGTGACAGCGAACCGGCCGCACCGGAGGCGATCGACGTGATGAAAAGTCCCTCCGCACGCAGATGGCTCGCCACGTCGTCCCGATCCCGCGCGGTGATCGATCCGGTGACGGACTCTCCCGTCGCATTGCGTGCCCGGTAGGCGAATGTTGAATCACTTCGACTGATCATCGTCGGAACCTCAGAGCCTCGTTGCGCAGAGCACTTCGTCCGGTGTCGTCAGTCCAGCGGCGACCTTCTGCAGGCCGTCCTCCCAGAGCGACATGAAATCCATTCCATCCAGCATGCCCCGGAGAGCCTGCAACGTCGCACCGCCGGCGACACCGTCGAGGAACCGCTCGTCCGGCACCAGCAGTTCGAAGATGCCCAGTCGCCCCGCGAAACCGGTCCGGCGGCAGTGGCTGCAGCCGGCTCCCCGCTGTGCCCCGTCGATGTCCCGACAGGCACGCAGGACGGCTTCGGACGTGCGATCGTCGGGCGACCATGGTTCGGCACAATGCGGACAGATCTTGCGGACCAGCCGCTGGGCCAGCACGCCCCGCAGGGTCGCGGCCACCAGGTAGGGCTCGATGCCCAGGTTGCACAGTCTCGTCACCGCGCTCGGAGCGTCGTTGGTGTGCAGCGTCGAATAGACCAGATGACCGGTGAGGGCGGCCTGGGTGCAGATCGATGCGGTCTCCGCATCGCGCACCTCGCCGACCATCAGGATGTCCGGGTCCTGACGCAGCATCGAACGCATCGCGGACGCGAAGGTGAATCCGGCCCGCTGGTTGACCTGGGACTGGTTGATCCCGGGGATCCTGGCTTCCACCGGATCCTCGATCGTGGAGATGTTCAGTTCGTCGGAGCTGATCTGCCCCAGCACCGAGTACAGGGTGGTCGACTTGCCCGAACCCGTCGGACCGGTGACGAGGATGACCCCGTTGGGCTGCTCGATGAGCTGCTTCCACTGCTCGAGCATGCGCGGGCCGAACCCCAGCTGATCGAGACCGATGCGGTTGGACTCGCTGTCGATGATCCGGATCACGACCTTCTCGCCGTACTTGCCGGGCATCGTCGACACACGGAGATCGATTGGACGCCCCTCAAGCATGACGTTGAAGTCGCCGTCCTGCGGCAGGCGTCGCTCGGAGATGTCCAGGTTGCTCATGATCTTGATGCGGCTGGAGATCGCGGCGTGCATCCGGTACGGGGGCGAGATCTTCTCGTAGAGCCGTCCGTCGACCCGGTAGCGCACGCGGAGCGACTGATCGTCGGGCTCGATGTGGATGTCGGAGGCCCCCTCCTGGACGGCGGAGTAGATGATGAAGTTGACGAGTTTGACGACCGGTCCGTGCCCGGCGACCTGTTCGAGGTCGGCGAGTTCGGTCACCTGCCGTTCGATGACGCTGAAGTCCTCTTCGGCGATGTCCTCGTAGATGTCGTCGATCACGAACACGTTCGCGGCGGGCAGCCACGCGGAGATGGCGGATTCGATCTCCGCCGAGGCCGCCGCGACGATCTGCACCTCGTGTCCGGTGCGGCGGGCGATCTCCTCCACGAGATAGAGGTTCGAGGGCTCCGAGACGGCCACCGTCAGGACGGAGCGGACGAGGAAGAGCGGCAGCACCTTGTGCTCCTCGATGAAGTCCCTCGGCAGCACCTCGATGATGCGGGGGTCGGCGACCCGGGCCACCTGCTCGACGCAGGGAATGCCGTAGCCCTCCGCCAGCACCTCCATCACCTGCTGATCGGTGGCGTACCCCATCTCGACGAGGACCTCGCCCAGCAGGGAACGATGGTCGTTGCCCGCCTGATGATCCAGCGCCTGACGAAGCTGCTGGGGGGTGAGCACGCCCCGCTGTACGAGCAGTTCGCCCAGTGGCTGGCGTGCGGTGGTCGATGGCATGTGCATGGAAGGCTGGATCACGCCGCCTCCGATCTGGCCAGTGATCTGGCCGCTTGCTCGATGGACTCGTGGATCTCGAACCGACGGTCGAGGCGGGTGACGATCATGGCCTTGGCCACCAAGTCGTCGAGATTCGCCAGCCGCAGCCGGCCCGCGGCACGACGGAGTTCGTCGGCGAACCAGAGCAGCGACTCCAGTCCGGCGGAATCGATCCGTTCCATGCCGGCGCCGTCGAGGATCCACGAACCGGTGGTTCGCTCGAGCCACTCCTGGCAGCGACGACGGAACACATCCACGTCCTCGTGGGTGAACTCGCCTTCGATCCGGAGCACCACGGCGGACCGATGTTCTTCGAAGTGCATCTTCATGCCGCACGTCCTCTCGTTGCCTCGCCTGGCTCGGCGGACATGTGGTCGTCCACCAGCCGGTCGTATTCGGTGAAGTCCAGGGCCAGGAACACCGGCACCAGTTCGGGATCGAACTGCGTCCCGCTGCACGCCTCGAGTTCGGCCAGCACCTGCGACCGTGCCATCCCCTGCCGGTAGGTGCGGCTGGACATCATGGCATCGAACGCGTCGGCGATCGCGATCATCCGTGCGACGCGGGGGATGTCCCCGCCGGCGAGCCCGGCCGGATAGCCGGTGCCGTCCCATCGCTCGTGATGGTGCAGCACGCCCTCGAGCACGTCCCCGAAGTTGGGGATGTCACGCAGGATCCGGTGCCCCATCTCGGGGTGCCGGCGGATCCAGTCCACTTCCTGGTCGTCCAGCCGGCCCGGCTTGACCAGTACCCGTTCGGGCACGCCGATCTTGCCGACGTCGTGCACGAGTCCCGCGATGTGCACGCGGCCGATGGTGTGGGCGTCGCACCCGCACGCCTCCGCGAGCTGACGCGTGAGCATGGCGACACGCCGGGAGTGACCGCAGGTGTAGCGGTCCTTGGCGTCGATCGATGCGGTGAGTGATTCAAGTGTCCCCAGGAACATCGCATTGAGGTCCTCGTAGAGCCCGGCGTTCTCGAGAAAGATCTCGATGTGCGAGGCCGCGGCACTCATGAGCTTCATGTCCACGGAGGAGGCGTCCTGATCGTCGGCCTCCTTGCCCGCGGCCATCAGCATCCCGATGACCCGACCGTCGCGCAGGATCGGTTGGGCGATCGTCGCGCAGCCGGCGCGGAAGGCTCCGGCGTCGTCGGGACCGAAGACCAGCGGACGATCCGGTGCCGCGGCGCGGATGAGACGGGTTCCGAACCGGACCAGGTCGGCACCGGTTCCCCCCTGTTCGCCGGCGACCGCGACGTGCTCCGGCGCGTCGGACGTGGCGCCGGTCCCCTCCACCAGCGCCACGACCCACGTGTACGGAAGCTGCTGTCGCAGCTCGTCGCAGGTGACCGACAGGAACCGCTCGGGGCAGTCCACCTCGGTCATGTTCCGGGTGATCGAATACAGCAGATTAATCTCTTCGTAGGATTCGCCGAGTTCGCGACCGACGTCCTCGATCACGCGTTCGTCGCTGCAGCGTCGCTGCTCGTCCGCCCAGGCTCCTCGCACCAGCACGGCCAGTCGCGGCACGTCGGCGGCCGCGGCCGGCGGCAGTGCGGCCAGCTGTTCACGGCACCACGTCGCATCGAGCCGGGCCCCCTGGCACATCATGTGCAGGTACTCGGACTCGAGCAGTTCGGCGCAGGGAATGCAGACGACGGCGTAGCCGACGCGGTTGCGGCGCTCCTCGATCGGCATCGGAACCAGCCACAGGCCGGGCACGGCTTCGACCGGAGCGGGCCGATCCTGCTCGTTCCAGTCCCGACAGCGCTCCTTGAGAGCCCGCAGGACGAATCCCGAACGCGATACGAGCGACCGCAGCCAGTCGGCACCGGTTGCGCCCGACGAGACTGGACGTCCCCCGCTGTCGCAGGTCAGCAGCACCATTCCCGCTTCGCGCAGGCGGTCCTGCTGGCGATCGGTCGCCGCGGGCACTCCGGTTGGACGGATCACCGGATTCATGCCGCGGTACTCCGTTCATCGTTCGATTCGAGGGTTGCCGACACCAGTTCGATCAGGGAGCGCGGACTGAACGGCTTGCTCAGCACCTCGCGCACGTTCTGGATCTGAAGATCGTCGGACGAGAGCGCGTACCCGCGGGCCGTGAGGATGATCACGGGAATGCCCGCGGTGGTCTCGTCGTCCGCCAGGGCTCGACTGAGTTCGATGCCCGTCATGTAGGGCATCTGGATGTCGGTGATGACCAGATCCGGCCCGGACTCCTTCGCCAGGTGCAGACCTTCCTCGCCGTCGACCGCGGTCAGCACCTCGTACCCTGCCTTGCCGAGCTTCAGCGAAAGTACGTGGAGGATGTGCGACTCGTCGTCGATGACCAGAATCCGTTTTGTCATGGTGTGCTCATTCATGCGGCCAGACTCTCCTCGCATCCCATGGGGATCGAGAACCAGAACCGCGATCCCATGCCGAGGCTGGAATCCAGACCGATCCGGCCGCGATGGACCGTCTCGACGATGTGGCGGCAGAGATTGAGGCCGAGCCCCGTGCCCTCCGCGACGCGCTTGTAGTTCTCGATGCGGAAGAACTTCTCGAAGATGCGGTCCTGATCCTGGGGCGGAATGCCCAGTCCGGTGTCGGCCACCGAGACGTGGATCGAGCGGGCCAGGTTGTCCGAATCGATCTTCAGCGTGATCCGTCCCCCCTGCGGGGTGTACTTCACCGCGTTGGAGAGCAGGTTCACCACGACCTGGGACAGCATGTCCCGATCGCCGAGCACGTGCAGATCGACGGGGGCGATCGTGCGGTGGAGCGTGATGTCCTTCTCGCGGGCGTGCGGTTCGATCGTGGCCATGGCCTGCTTGACCACCTCGCACATGTCGACGTGGTCGCGGTCGGCATGCACGATGCCCGACTCGATGCGGCTGATGTTGAGCATGTTGTCGACCAGCCGCGTCAGCCGCTCGGTCTCGCTCTGGATGATCCGGTAGAACTCGTTGCGGCTGGCTTCGTCCTCGGCCTCGCCGTCGACCAGCATCTCCACGTAGGCACGCACCGAGGCGAGCGGCGTCCGCAGCTCGTGGCTGGCCTTGGAGACGAACTCGCTCTTCATCTGCGAGATCTCACGCTCGCGGGTCCGGTCCCGGATGATCGTGACGACCGCCGCGAGCTGCTCGCGGTGGTCTGATACGCACGCCAGGGAGATGTCGCAGTCGGGGCCGGCCCCGTCGTCGGCGTCGGACAGCCCCTCGATGCGGTGCTCCAGATGACGGCACTCGACGAAGTTCCCCTCGGACTTCGTCTCCTGCACGATGCTGCGGAGCGACTCGTCCCGGACGAGCTGCTCGATGGGAATGCGGTGTGCGGCATCCGGTTCGAATCCGAAGAGACGTCCGGCGGCCTGGTTCGCAAGCACGACCTCGTCGAAGGCGTTGGTCACGATGACCGCCTCGGACATCACGCCCAGGACGGCCTCGATCTGACGCCGCTCGGCGGAGGCGACGTGGTGCTGGATCTCGAGATCGCGATGCTGGTTGCGCAGATCGCGTTCGCGTCGACGAAACTGCTCGATGGCCCGGACGAAGGTCCGCAGCACCGGTCGGAGCCAGAACGGACCTCCGGGAATGGTCCCCGACGCCCGATCACCGGCCGACTCGATGTAGTCGTGCAGGCGGGCCAGCGTCCCCCGGGCCGCGATCCCGATGGGAAGCAGCACGGCGAAGAGCCCCACCACGGAGATGCACCAGAGGCCGAGCCACGGAATGTCCGCGGTCCGTCCCGTGGTTTCCCGGACCCAGAGGAGGCAGACGCCCCAGGCCGGGCTCACTGCGAGCACGGCCAACGCCAGGCAACCGGTCATCATCTTGAGCATCTTCTGCATTCGAGTGCCCCCAAGGCCACGGCGGCCTCAACCGCCGCTGGTTGATCCATCGACCAGCCTGGGGTGCTCCAACAGCGAATCATCGATATCGGCCGCGGATTGCCAGGCGTCCATGGCGCCATCGAAATCGCCGATTTGCTCGCGAATTCCGGCCAGCATCACCCAGCAGACGGCATCCACGCCCTCACAGGCCGTGGCCCGCACCAGAGCGGCCTCCGCCTCCTGGAGTCGACCTGCGGCCCGGTGGGATGCGGCCTGCATGGCCCATCCACTGGCCCGGCCCGGATCCAGAGCGGCGATCCGGTGACCGCACTGCCCCACTCCGCGCCAGTCCTCGATGGCCCAGGCGAGCATGCCCGCTTCGTCCCATAACTGGACGTCGTGCTCGCGGTCCGCCAGCAGACGCTTGTAGATGGGACGGGCCTCGATCTCCCGGCGTGCGTGCATCAGGCAGCGCGCCTTGATCCGCTGCAGGTGCCGGTTCAGCTCGGCCCCCTGGACCTCGATGCGTTCGATCACCGTCAGGCAGTCGGCGATGCGACCGGCCGTGAACTGCATGTGCGCGAGTTCCGACAGCAGGTGCATGTCGTCGGGCTGAAGAAGGCTCGCCTCCTCGTAGTAGCGGACAGCGAGATCGCGATCGCCGCGCAGAGCCGCGATCTGTCCGAGCAGATGCCGCATGGCGGGATGGTGCTCGAACCGGCGAATGCGGCTCTTCAGAAGTGCATCGGCCTCGTCGTACCGCTGCACGGCCACGAGCGTCTCGGCCGCGGCCAGCAGGTACTGCGCGCGTTCCGACTCGAGGTCGGCGGCACGCATGTAGTGTTCGTGTGCGAGTTCGTCCTCGGACCAGCGCTGGTAGATGATGCCCAGGAAGTACCAGGGCTCGCTCAGCTGGTCGTCCCGTTGGATGGCCGACTCGAGCGCCATGCGTCCCTCGTCCAGCCGGCTCATCTCCATCAGGATGCGTCCGTGCAGCAGGTGGTATTCGGCCGCCTCGGGGTACCGCTGGGCCGCTTCCGAGATGATCGAGAGCGCCTTCTTGAGCTTGCCCACCTCGAAGGCCTGCTTGGCCTGTCCGTAGGCGATCTGCGTGTTGACCTTGTCGATGCGGTTGTAGGCGTTCTCCCTGGCCTCGAGACCCGTCTTGGAGGGACCGCTGCAGCCGGCGGCGACCAGCAGCGCGGCGGTCGCCAGCAGGGAACGGAGAATGGTGCTGTTCGTGGTCATCGGGGGGCTCCCTTAGTCGTTCAGGGCTCGCGTGACGGGCGTGGTCTTCGATCCGAATCCGGCGTCCGCGGTCTCCGACTCCAATCGGGGGAGTTCGATGACCTTGGAGGTCGCCGAATCCGTTTCGACCGGTGCGGACGGACGTTCTGCGGTGGGCACCAGGTCGATCTCTCGATCGAGGATGCGCCGCTGCATGTTCCGGTTCCAGGCTTCGTGCGGCGTCGAACCGAGCGTGTCGCGCATCCGGATCATCTCCGGCTGCACCGATGCGGTCCGCAGCGAATTGTTCGCGTAGTAGAGCGCCAGATCGAGTTCGCCGGCCCGGAAGGCCTCGATGGCGTCCCGGTTGTAGTCGGCCGTGATCTGGTCGCGGCTGAAGGGCAGGAGACCGGCCCGCGAGCCGAGCCGGACGGCGTCGAGGATCTCGAGCCCGTCCTCCCCCATCTCCCACAGCCGCTCGTCGGCGATGATCGACGGGGTCAGCAGGAAGATGATCTCCTTGCGGAGCGTCTCGTCGTCCTGACCGCGGAACGCGTTGCCGACGACCGGGATGTCTCCGAGCAGCGGAACCTGCTCGCGGCGCATCGTGGTCTGCTCCTCGAAGAGGCCGCCGAGCACGATCGTCTCCCCGCTCTGGACGCGGACGTTGGTGAAGATCTCGTGGGTGTCCTCGTTGGGCACCGTGTAGTTCGTCTCGAGCTGGACATCGCCGCTGGAGAGTCGGGGATAGAGCTCCATCCGGATCATCTCGTTCGGTGTGATGAAGGGACGGAACATCAGATGGATGCCGGTGTCGAGGAACTCGACCGTCTGCGTGGTCGAGGTCTCCGTCTGCGTGGTGTTCAGGTAGCCGAGACGCCGTCCGACGAGAATCTCCGCCCGCTGGCGGTTCAGGCACATGACCTTCGGGCGGGCGACGACCGTCACGTCCGTGACGTTGTCCAGGGCCCGGAGGAAGATTGCGAAATCGTCCTTGATCACCCCGAACTTGAAGCCGCCGTTGCCGCTGACGGACTTCCCGACGGTCGAGGTGCCCGCGAGGGCGTTGTCGGTCTTGACGTCGCCGGAGAAGAGCTCGCTCGCCGCGGTCAGCGGCGAGGTCAGGTCGGTGAAGTTGAGGTGGCTGACGAGGGAGAAGTCGATGCCGAAGGCATTGTTCTCCGAGACCTTCGTCTGCAGGATCGTGGCCTCGACCATCACCTGCTGGGGCGAGACGTCGAGCTCCTTGAGCAGCGTCGCGATCTCCTCCAGCTGGGCCGGATAGTCGGTCGCGACGATCTTCGCGGTGTAGGCGTAGGCGTCCGCTCCGTTGTCGCTCTCGTCCGGGTTGAAGCCGTCTTCCACGGCCCCCATGGGCACGGCCTGCCCCGCATCGCTCAGCAGCGGCTGGATGGCCTGGGCCGCGTCGGTCGCGTTCAGATAGTAGAGCTCGAAGATCCGGGTCTCGACCCGTCGGCGGGCCTGTTCAATCTCCGCGATCCGGGCCGCGGGATACACGTAGATGAAGGAGCCTTCCTCGATGTATCCGTAGCCGTTGACCCGGAGGATGGCGTCGAGCGCCTCCTCGAAGGTCACGTCGTAGAGATTGGCGGTGACCGTGGCCGAGACGTCGCGTCCGGCGATGATGTTGCGCTGCCCCTGCATCGAGAGCATTTCCAGCACCTGCACCAGATCGGCATCCTGCACTGCCATGTCAACGGTGCCGTAGCTGGTCATCTCGACGTCGGATGCGGCGGCGTCAGCGGAGTCCTGCGCGGCCGTGCCCGCACCGGGCACGATGCACAGCAGGACCGCGAGGAGCAGACGGGATCGGATTCGGCGAGGAGACGTATGCATGAGTGTTTCTCCGGTCTCCCCCCCGGTGACCTATCCCCTGGAACCGTCCAGTCGGAGTTCGAAGTGCCGGCCCGCATGTTCCAGGACGACGGAGCGGCGTCTGACCTCGATGAGCATGAACTGGACGGACTCCGTACCGCCAGTCTCGATCCAGTCGCCCGGCCGGTACGTCCGACCGCTGATGACGGCCATGGGGTTGCCCTGCATGACCGCCTCAAGTTGCAAGCGACTGATCGCCTGTTCCGGTTCTTCGGACGAGGAGGGGGCCGACTTTCGTGCTTCCGTCGAGTCGGACGCAGGTTTTTCGCTTTTCGGGAAGTAGGCCTCGTTCAGGAGGAACGGATCGCGTTCCGGCTGCAGATCCAGACTGATGGAACGGACCTGGAGACCGTTCTTATCGGACGCCGATGCCGCGTCCCCCCCACCATCGGTGAGCAGCGCGGCGGGCTCGTCGTCCGCCATGACCGTCCGGGGCAGGTTCTTGATCACGATGATCCGGGCCCAGAAGAGCAGTCCCAGGGTCAGCAGGGCGCAGAACACCCCGAACTTCCGCCGGTCGGCGGTCAGGGACACCATGAATCGTCGCAGCAGAATGTTCAAACGTTCCATCTCACTGTCCTCCCGGTTCGCCGTCCTCGTAGACGACGTCCATACCGATGGCCGCACGCACGGTGGGCCGTTTGTTCTTGAAGTCCACGTCACGACAGTTCATGGAGATCGACGTCACGCGGACCAGCCGCTCGAGTCGCTCCACGCGCCGGATGACGTCGAAGATGTTGTCGAAGGTGGTCTCGAGTTCCACCACCAGAGGCAGAATCTCGAACCGGGCGTCCCCCGCCCGATCGCCCCGCCCGCGGACGGTGAAGGTCTGATCGAGCACCGTTTCCCCGTCGACGCCGATGGAGAGGTGCTGCATCAGATCGGCGACGTCCGGCCGGTCCGGCACCAGGCGGCAGGCGTGCGCCTGCCGCTCGTGCAGCCGGACCAGCTCCTCGGACCGACGTTCGAGATCGGCCTCGACGTCCTCGAGGTGACCGATCTTCTGTTCGAGCAGTCGTGATTCGTTCGACAGTTCGAACGCCTCCGCGTAATTCGGCCAGGTGAAGAATGCCGTGACGGTGAGGACGACGGCGATCACCGAGGTCAGCATGACGGTTTCCATCCGCTTCCTGTTCATGGGGTGGTACCTCCGGCTGCGGTCGCGTCGACGGTGACCGCGGGCTCGACTTCGAATGCATGGTCCATGTCCACGATGAACGACAGACGGAAGTCGCGGGCGGGCCGCGCTCGCACGGTGCGCGAGCGGCTGTAGTCGAGATTGACCTCCGCAAACGGTTCGCGACCGCCGATGACCTGGACGAGGGAGGCGATGTCGGCGTCGTTGGAGGCGATACCCGCGATCTCGCCCACCAGACGGCGTGGACCACGCGGCGTTCCGTCCACCCGACCGCGGGCTCCGAACCCGTCGTCGTAGTCCAGTTCGAGTTCGATCAGGGTGATGCTGGGGGGCAGGGAACGGGTCAGGGTGGCGATCAGCCGCGTCGTCTCGAGCGGAAGCGCCACCTCCGTGTACTCCGCCATGAACGACCGTACGTCCGTCATGCTCGAATCGATGTCCGCGAGACTCCGTTCGAGTTCGAGGGCCCGGTCCGCCCGGATGGCGGTGGCCTCATTGATCGAGGCGGCCCGGTCCAGACGCATGCGGGCGTGGGTCGCGGTGACCAGCATGCACGCGACCAGCGCAAGGCAGGCGCCGGCGACGCGGCGTGTCCTCCGCCCCGCCCGGATTCGTTCGGTCATCGACGCGGTGATGAGATTGATCTGATGCTGCTTCATGCGGCCTGACTCCGATCCGTGGCGTTGGTCCGGCTTCCCGCGGGCCGCGCGGCGAGCCCGCGAAGACTCATGCCCGCCGGGGCGATCCACGCCCCGAGCGATCCCTCGTCGTGCGGAAGCATCGCCCCGAGGTCCTGCTGCAGCCGGTCGAGACCCGTCTCCTGGCAGTCCCCCTGGACCGCGATCTGGCAGGTGGCGGCCACCTGCTCGGCGAGCCCGGGTTCGGCCCCGTCGGCACCGGTGACGATGATCCGTCCGGGTGTGAGCCCGCGGAACGTCACGGCCGCATAACGGAGGCACATCAGCATGTTGTGCGCGCATTCCGCAAGAAGCGGACGCACTGCCTCGTACACCGCCCGATCGGTGGATGGATCGATGAACGTCGACGCCGCATCACCACGCAGACGGGCCATGCGAAGCTCCCGGGCCGCGTCCACCTCGAGACCCAGCTTGTCGGCCACCTGCTCGTCCAGATGGCGGCCACCGATGTCGAGTGTCTTGCAGAAGGCGATCTGATCGCCCCGCAGGATCAGGACGGAGCCGCCCCGACTACCGACTTCGAGCACCGCACGACAATTGTTCGCATCCGCCGCCCGACGATGGTGCCGACTGAACAGTCTCGCCGCCGCCCAGCAGTGGGTCTCGACCGCCTCGGGACGCAGCCCCGCGGCCCAGGCCGCTTCCAGTCTGGCGTCGATCGCATCCCGATGGGCCGCCACGACCACCAGATCACAGCGATCCCCGTTCGATTCGTCACCGGAGGACACGCCACCGGTCCGAATCCAGTCGGCCTGGATCGAATCACGGGGTGCATTCATCTGGGTCGCCGCTTCCCAGGCGACCGCTTCCGTGAGTTCGGCCTCCGGCATGACGGGCAGCTTCATCGACTGCATGAAGAGTTCCTCGCGCGGAAGACAGATCGTGCAGCGACGACCCGCGAACCCTCCGGCTGCGACGGCGGTACGCAGCGATCGCGCCCATTCCACCTCGGGACGGGAACCGGATTCCGCAGTGGCCAGCGGACACCAGGCCGCCCCCGCGACGCGAAGCTGCCCGTTGCTCTCGCGAACCTGCAGCAATCGTGCCTCGCCGGGCAGGAATGCGACGCCGACGTCACCGACCCGCGAACGAAACCATGGAAATGTCGCACTCATCTGCGTACTCCTGCTGCTTCAGCCTTCGAGCTTCCGAACCGTCAACTTGCCGGTCATCGGCGTCACGAGCACCTCGAACGATTCGTCGGTGCCGCGCACCACGATGCGTCCCGCCCCCGCGGGCAGTCCCACCGAGGAGACCGTTCCTCCGAGCGGACCGAAGGTGATCCGCTCCCCGGTGCCGTCCGTGTCGATGTCGCCCAACTGCACACCGTCGTAGCGTTCGTCGGCCGCGAAGTCGACGATGTACCGACCCCGGGCCGTGGCCGTTCCCGAAGGATCGTCCAGGTAGTCGGCGGTCTCCGCATCGAACGGATCCGCGAAGCTTGCTTCATCCACCCTGAGCAGGGCGTACCCGCGGCCGTCATCCAGGAACTGGATCCGGCGGTAGGTCTGGTTGGCCATCGCATCGGCCTGCGCAAAGCCGATGTCGGAGACGAGTCGCCGCACCGCCGCCTGCGTCTCCATGCGCGACAATCCGACGAGGCTGGGAACCAGCAGGACCGCGGCCAGCGCGAGCAGGGCGATGACGATGATCAGCTCCGGGAGCGTGTATCCGTTTCGCTGCCGCATGGCTCAGCGTCCCTCCGATCCGTCCGGATCGTCGATCCGTACGACCAACTTGCCGCTGCGGACGAAGCCGTCGAAGCCCTCCAGCGCGATGCGCAGCGACGACAGTTCGTCGATCAGGGTCTGCCGTTGGGCGATGGCCCGACGGCCGAGTCCCGAAACACCTTCCAGCGCATCGGATTCCCCGGTGACGACACCGGTGCGAGCCGATCCGCTGCGGATCTGGGCCTGCGCCGGATCGACGAACGATCGTTCGGCCACCTGGGTCCAGAGCAAACCCCCCAGCAGCAGTGCGATCACGGTCAGAATGGTGTTCAGATAGGTGTCCTTCGACACGGGTGTTCTCCTGAGCTGTTCCACATGGCTGCATCGGCCCGATTCGGGCCCGGCTCAAGCGCGATCACGATCAAGGTGCAACATCCTCCCCGCCGGCCACGTCCGAGAACATCGATCCGTATGCCCCGAAAAAACGAGGGAGGGCGACAACCGCTCGGTCGCCGCCCCCTGGATTCGTCCCGGTGTGCCCGGCCCGCTCCGCACCGTGGGAGCTCCGGGCATCACCTACGCCTCGTTTCGTCACTCGGTGTATTCCGTTCCGTCAGACGCCACGCCGTACAGTGCGAAGGTCGTGCCGGGGTCGCCGTTGGAAAGCGTCTTGAGCCGCCAGACCCAGCCGGTCGTCGCGGACGGCGAAGTGCCGATCGTCGCCGATCCCGTCAGCGGGTTCACCGGCGCCGTGGTGAGATAGTCGCCGTCGAGCATGTTGTTCCAGACCGGCGTGGTGTCGGATCCGAGCGGATTCACGGTCGGATTCTGGGCCCGGTAGAGCTCGATCTGGCTGCGAAGCGTCTGCAACTGGCTGCGGACGGACGCGTCGTTCGCGTCGTCGGCCGCGTTCGTGAACTGCGGTACGACGATCGCCGCCAGGATGCCGAGAATCACCACCACGATCAGGATCTCGATCAGGGTGAATGCGCTTCGTACGTTCGTGTTCCTTCGGTTTCTCATTTCGTTGTGCTCCATCAAGGGGGGAAGTCGCATGCCGTTCCACCGGTCGGCAGGTCCGACGCCCCCGGATATCCAACCTTCTCTTCGACCGGTCGGGGGGGGCACACCAGTCCCCTGTCCGGGTGCGATCCAGTTCCTCCCCGCCCCGCCCGGGGAATCCGCACAGATCCCCCAGATTGACCACCACCCCCCACCAGAGCGTTAGAATGAGCCTTTACGCCCCGAGGCAAGGAGCCAGACCGTGCGGATCAAGCCCTTTCACCGCATCCAGCCCCATCCATCACGCGCCTCGACGGTCTCGTGTCCACCGTACGACGTGGTGACCACGAAGGAGGCCAGGGAACTGGCCGAGGGCCGCCCCGACAGCTTTCTCCACGTGATCCGACCGGAGATCGACCTGCCCGACGGGGTGGCGTTCAACGAGGATGCCGTCTACCAGCAGGCCGCGCGGAACCTCGAACGGTTCATGTCGGACGGAACGCTGGTCCGGGACGAGACCCCCTCGATTGCGATCTACCGACTCGCATGGGAGGGACGCAGCCAGTACGGAATCGTCTGCACCTGCCACGTCGACGACTACGAGAACGGTTCGATCAAGAAGCACGAGAAGACCCGTCCCGACAAGGAGGACGACCGTACCCGCCACGTGCTGACCCTCGATGCGCACACCGGCCCGCTCATGCTGACCTTCCGTGACCACGAGCAGGTCGATCGCCGTCTGGCCCTGGACACCACGGGACGCCCCAGCGTCCACTTCAAGTCACCCGACGGCGTCACCCACACCATCTGGACCGTCACCGACACCGATCCCTGGATCGAAGCCTTCCGCGACGTCCCCGAGCTGTACATCGCCGACGGCCATCACCGGGCCGCCAGTGCCGCACGCGCCGCGGCCCGTCGTCGCGAGGAGCGTCCGGACGCCGGCCCCGATGCCGAGTTCAACTGGTTCCTTGGCGTGCTCTTCCCCGCCAGCCAGCTGAACGTCCTTCCCTACAACCGGCTGGTGCTGGATCTGGGCGAACACAGCGAATCGGACCTGCTCGAACATCTGGCGACGATCGGACGCATCGCCCCCTGCGAGGATGCGACGCCCGATCGCAAGGGCGTGTTCTGCCTCGCTCTCCCCTCGGGATGGCACCGCCTCGAACTGGACGCCGATCCGGCCGCCGATCCGGTCTCACGCCTCGATGCGGCCATACTGCAGGACCGGGTGCTGGCACCACTGCTGGGGATCCAGGATCCCAGAACGGACGATCGACTTCAGTTCGTGGGTGGAATCAGGGGGACCGATGTCCTGATGGAACGCGTCCGGAACGGCTCCGCCGCCCTGGGCATCTCCATGCATCCCACCGGCATCACCGACATGATGGACGTGTCCGATGCCGATCTCTGCATGCCGCCCAAGTCGACCTGGTTCGAACCGAAGCTCCGCAGCGGCCTCTTCATCCACGCCATGGACTCGAATCGGCAGGACAACGCTCCGCCCGTGACCACCTGAAGCTACGGCATCGTCCGGACTACCATGGAGGCGACATGACCACCCCCACCCCACCCAACGATGCGGCGCAGGCCGTGATCCTCATCGCCGATGCCTTCCAGAACGAGGGCATCGAAGCACTCCGCTCCATGGGCTGCACCGTGCATGCCGAGGCGGACCTCACGACGGCGGATCTGCCCGCACGACTCGCCGAGTGTCGCCCCGACATCCTGCTGGTCCGGTCCACGAAGGTCGACCACGCCTGCATCGAGGCGAGCGACTCGCTGTCCCTGATCCTCCGTGCCGGAGCGGGCTACGACACCATCGATCTGGAGACGGCTTCCGCACGAGGCATCTCAGTCGCCAACTGCCCGGGCATGAACGCCATCGCCGTGGCGGAACTGGCCTGGTCCCTGATCCTTGCCTGCGACCGCCGCGTGCCCGATCAGGTGTCGGACCTGCGGCAAGGAGTCTGGAACAAGAAGGGCTACAGCAAGGCACGCGGCCTGCACGGGCGCACCCTGGGCATCGTGGGCCTGGGACGGATCGGCCAGGCGGTCGCGGAACGTGGCCGTGCCTTCGGCATGAAGGTCATCGGCTGGTCCCGCAGCCTCACCGACGAACGGGCCGAATCACTGGGAATCGTCCGCTGCGACAGTCCGCTGGAGGTCGCCGCCGAGGCGGACGTGGTCAGCCTGCACGTCGCCGCCAATGCCCACACCGCAGGCATGATCGACGAGACCTTCCTCGCGGCGATGCGCGACGGAGCCACCCTGATCAACACCACCCGCGGCAGCCTCATCGACGAGACCGCCCTTGCGGCGGCAATCGACGCCAAGGGACTTCGGGTCGGTCTGGACGTGTACGCGAGCGAGCCGGCCTCCGGCGACACGCAGTTCCAAAATGAACTCGTGGGCAAGCCCTGCGTCTTCGGCACCCACCACGTGGGCGCCTCCACGGACCAGGCCCAGGCGGCGATCGCCGGCGAGGCGGTCCGGATCATCGAACAGTTCCTCGAGACGGGTGACGTGCTCAACTGCGTCAACCTCGCCACGAGCACCGCGGCCTCCGCGACCCTCACCGTCCGTCACCGAAACCGCCCCGGCGTCCTCGCAAGCATCTTCGAGCTCGTGGGCGAGGCGGGCATCAACGTCGAGGAGATGGAGAACATCATCTTCGACGGCAGCCAGGCGGCCTGCGCCAAGATCAAGCTGGCCGGTCCCATCGACGACGATCGACTGTCGGCCATCCGGTCCAACGAGCACGTCCTCAGCGCAAGTCTGACCCCTTTGAACACGGGATGATCCCATGAGCACCAGCACGGCCTCCGTCCTCAACTTCTCCGCCGGCCCCGCCATCCTTCCCCCGCCCGTACTCGAACAGGCCCGGGCGGACATTCTCGACCTCGACGGCACCGGCATCGGGGTGATGGAGCACAGTCACCGCGGCGCGGCGTTCACCAAGGTCATCGAGGAGGCGAAGGACAACTGCCGTCGTCTGGGAGACATCCCGGACGACTTCGAGATCCTGTTCCTGCAGGGCGGCGCCACGTCGATGTTCGCACTGATCCCGATGAACCTGCTGGCCGCCGGCCAACGCGCCGACTACATCCACACCGGCGCCTGGACGAAGAAGGCCATCGAGGATGCACGGATCCTCGGAGATGTCCATCTCGCCTGGGACGGAACGGACGGCGGATTCAGGAGCCTGCCCGCCGACGACGAACTCGATCTCCCGGGTGGCGCCCGCTACACCTACTACTGCTCGAACAACACCATCTACGGCACCATGTGGAGCACGCCCCCGCGATCCGACGGCTGGCTGATCTGCGACATGAGCAGCGAGATGTTCAGTCGTCCCATCGACTGGACCCGCCACGATCTCGTCTACGCGGGCGCCCAGAAGAACCTCGGCCCCGCGGGAGTGACCCTGGTGATCATTCGACGGGAACTGCTGGAGCAGTCGCGACGGGATCTGCCCGCGATGTTCCGTTTCGACCAGCACGCCGACAAGGGTTCGTGCCTCAACACCCCACCCACCTTCGGTATCCACGTGATGGGACTCGTGTTCAAGTGGATCCTCGAACAGGGTGGCCTGGAGGCGATGCACCAGCGGAACCTGGACAAGGCCGCACTGATCTACGATGCGATCGACGCCTCGGGGTTCTACCGCGGCCATGCGGACACCGACTGCCGATCGACGATGAACATCACCTTCACCTGTCCGAACGCCGAGCTGGACGCCAAGTTCCTCGAGACCGCCACCGCACGCGGCATGATGAATCTCAAGGGACACCGGAGCGTCGGAGGCCTGCGTGCCTCGACCTACAACGCCTTCCCCGCCGAAGGGTGCCGGCAGCTGGCCGAACTCATGGGCGAGTTCGCATCCGCCAACGGCTGAATTCACACCAGCGTCCGGACCATCTCCTCCACCTGCGGCCGGTACCCGCCTCCGAACAGATTGAGGTGGTTGAGGAGGTGGTAGAGCTTCGCCACGGCGATCCGCTCCGCCGACTGTGCATGGTCGTCCCGGCCCGCCGCCCAGGCCGCGAAGCATTCTTCGGGGAAGCCCCCGAACAGCCGCATCATCCCGATGTCGAACCAGGCGTCTCCGTACGAGCAGGCAGGGTCGAGCACCGCCACCCCACCGTCGGACAGGGGCAGCGCGTTGCCCGACCAGAGATCGCCGTGGAGGAGCGAGGGATGCGGATGACGGGGGACGAGTCGATCCAGGCGGTCGATGATCGAATCGATCGCCGCCGCCTGGGACGGCCCGAGCCGTGCCCCGTCCCGGGCCAGACGCAACTGCGGCCCCAGCCGGTGCAGGGCGAGGAACTCGACCCAGTCGTCGGACCACCCGTTCGACTGCGGTGTCCGCCCGAGGTGGTTGTCTTCGGAAAACCCGTACCGATCCGCCCCCCCGCGGGAATGCAACTCGCCGAGCCGACTCCCGAAGGCATCCCAGTCGGCCGACCCGGAGGCGCACGGCGACAGGTATTCAGTGATCAGCACCGTGCACGATTCGGTATCCGAGATCCCCAGCACGGCCGGGGTGCGCACCGTCGCCGTCGCCTTCAGGGCGTCCAATCCGGTCGCTTCACCGTGCAGCATGGATGCATCGACGATGTCCGCGACCTTGACCACGCACGTTCCTCCGTCGGCGAGCGAGAGCCGCCGAACGTCGTGGATGCTGCCACCCGGCAGCGGATCGGACGACCGGATCCCGACGCCGAGCCGGTCGCGGACGACGGCCTCGATGGCAACTTCCGCATTCACGGACGCGGCGCGACAAGATCGTCCAGGAGACGCTCGCAACTGACCTGGAGGAGTTCAAATACCAGCTCGAATCCATCGTGTTCGCCGTAGTACGGATCCGGCACCTCCTGATGCTCCTCGTCCGGATGGAAGTCGAGCATCAGCACGGTCCGGTCCGGCGGCGATCCGGCCCGCAGCAGGTTCGCATGGTTCTCCCGGTCCATGCACACGATCAGATCGAAGGTCTCGAAGTCCGAGCTCCGCACCTGCCGGGCGCTGCATTGCATGTCGACGCCGTGCGTACGGGCGGTGTGCTGCATCCGTTCGTCCGGAGGACTTCCCGCATGCCACCCCCCCGTTCCGGCCGAATCGACCGTGAACCGGTCCGCCACACCGCGCAGAGCCGCCTGGTGCAGGAACATCGCTTCGGCCATCGGCGAACGGCAGATGTTTCCCATGCACACGAACAGGATCGATCTGGCCCCGGATACGCTCATGCCTCGTTCGCCACGCTCGCCCGCTGCCCGAGTCCCATCCGAACCCCGATGAAGCCCACCAGGGTGAAGATCGCGATGAAGACGATATAGATCCACTTCCGATCGATCGAACCGGCGAGGGAAAGCCACCCGAGCAGCACACCCAGCGCCGCGAAGCAGGATCCCATGGCGTAGATCGCAAGCACTGCCGACTTGACCGAGCCGAGCCGGCGCTTGAACACGTGGTGCATGTGATGCGCGTCGGGATCCCACATGGGCTGCCCCTGGACCCGCCGACGCACGATGGCGAGCATGGTGTCGATGATCGGGATCGAGAAGATGATCAGGCCCGCCAGCACCAGATGGGTCTGGCCGGTCTCGCCGAGCATGAGAATGATCACCACGGAAGCGTAACCGAGCAGGAGACTGCCGCAGTCGCCGAGGAAGATCGTCGCGGGGTTGAAGTTGTGCGGCAGGAATCCGAGGACGGCCCCCAGCAGCGCGAGCGCAAGGACCACCCTCGCCCCCGCCAGGGTGATGCCGTATTCGAAGGCCTGATCGGGGGAGGCCAACCCGCCGATCAGCAGATCGATCTGCCCCGGACTGATGAAGGTCAGCATCACCAGCGACAGCACGAGGAAACCGGTGGCCATGATGGCGACCACGCCCGACAGCAGGCCGTCCAGGCCGTCGATGAGATTGGTCGCGTTGCATCCTCCGAGCACGAAGATCGCAATGATCAGTGCGCCGATCACGTTCGTCACGTCCAGATGCACGTCCAGGCCGGGAATGGGCGCCAGCGGAATCTGGCCGATTCCCAGCCAGTTCAGCAGACCGGCGGCGACCTTGGTGCCGACGTTGCTCGAGGCGAGACCGGCGGCTGCGATCAGCTGTCCGGCGACCTTGATCCAGGAATCGCATTCGGTCACATCATCGAGCAGTCCGGTGAGGGTGATGAGCACCAGACCGATCACGACCCAGTGCGGCACCACCCGGTAGCCGATGGGGAGCTGCTCCGCGAGCGGATAGCTCAGCAGCAGTGCCACCAGCAGACCGATGAAGACCGCCATGCCGCCCAGGTACGGGGTCGAGCGCGTGTGGATCTTCCTTGCTTCACTGGGGTGGTCCACGATGTCGAAGGCGATCGCCACCCGCCGCAGGATCGGGGTCGCCACCAGCGTGGTCAGAAAGGCGATCACCAGCACCGGCAGCTGCGAAGCGAGCACCTGCCACGGATCGGCCTGTTCGACACTCCGGGCGATCTCGCGCAGGAAGGCCTCGTCACTGATGCTCAGGCTGTTCCCTGTCAACTCGGATCCCCACGGGGTCGCAGTGCGGGCTACGTAGTGCGGTCAGGACTCGTCGTCCTCGTCGCCTTCCTCGCCGTCCGCGTAGCTCGCCATCAGCTCGTAGTTCTTCTTGAAGTAGCCGCCGGCGGTCAGACGCGGACGGTTGAGCAGCACGCCCAGGAGTTCGCCGCGCATGTCGCTGAACTGGTTGATCAGTCGGGCGATGAGGCCTCGTTCCTCGTTGTTGGCCTTCACGACCAGCAGCAAGGAGTCGACCCGGTTGGCCAGCGTGAAGGCATCCCCCGCCGCCACCACCGGTGCGGTGTCGATGATCACGAGCGAATGCGAGCTTCGCAGCGTGGCGAGGAAGCGGTCGAACGAATCGTCGTTGAACCGACTGTAGATCCGATGCTCGGGGGTTCCCGCCGAGACGACCGTGATGGGGGCCACGGAGGACGTCGTGAGAACGTCATCGATCGTGGCCTGCCCGGACAGGACGTCTCCGAGGCCGGGAGCCTCGTCGTTCAGTCCGAGCACCGAGGCCAGACTCGGACGACGGAAGTTGGCGTCGACGACCGCCACGGTCATTCCGGAGGACGCCGCATCGATGGCGAGATTGGAGACCACCGTGGTGGTGCCCGAACCGGGAAGACCGCTGGCGACCAGCAGGCTGGCGTGCCCCTTGCGCTGCATGATGCGACTCAGGGAGGACCAGGTCTGACGGTAGGATTCGGCGATCACGCTCTCCTGGTCGTTGGCGGCACAGCACTCCGCATCCTCGATGTCGGTGGGATCGTCATCGACGTCGGGAATGCTGCCGATGATCCTGGCTCCGGGAATGACCGCCAGATCGCCCGTGGAGCGGATCCGCTGGTTGGTCATCTCCTTGAGGAAGATCACGCCGAGGAAGAACCCCACGCACACCAGCACGCCGGCGGGAATGATCATCTCCGGAACCGGGAACGAGAGCTCCCGGGGCGTGAGGGCGAGGTTGGCCAGTCGGACGCGGCCGGCATCGGCACGCATCTTCATGAGCATGATGCTGTTGAGCAGCTTGAGGTCCTCGTCGCGCTGGGCTTCCAGGTGCGTGCGCTGCGTGACCAGTGAATCGTAGTAGGACGAATCGGCGGCCAGATCCCGGAGCATGGCATCGTTCTTCTCAAGCTCGGTCTCGAGTCCCTCGATGACGTCGGACAGCTGCGAGCGGGAATCCCCGAGGGTCTTCAGCTTCGCGTTGAGGTTCCGCCGGAGGATCTCGTTGCGCTTCGACTCGATCTGCTTCTCGGTCGCCCGGACGTTCCGCTCGATGTTCCGCACCTGCGGCGTGTCGGGATTGAACTGTTCCAGGACGGACCGTTCGGTCGCCTTCAGCGTCTCCAGGGCCTGGAGCTGCCGCTGCAGCGTGACGTCGTACTCCGCCTCGAGGATGTCCTCGTGCGTCGGCTCGAGGGTGCCCTCGAGCTTGGCCGCCGTCTGCATGTACTGGGTCTGGACCGACGTCAGCTCCGAGGAGGACTGCGTCAGCGCCTCGGTCAGCTTCTGGGTCTCGAAGGCGGCCTGGGAATACCGCGGATCGTCGAGGGTCGTGATGCCCTTGGACACGATGAATCCCTGGATCTCGTCGTTGAGATCCTGCAGGGTCAGACGGGTGCGTCGCAGCTGCTGCCGGAACAGCTCCTCGTTCTCGCTGAACTGCTGATTGTCGAGATCCTCGATCTTGCGGAGGTAGGAGTTCGCGATCGCATTGAGGACGATCGGAACGTCCTGCGCATTGTGCCAGGACCACTTCGCGTTGAAGAGGTTGGTGTTCCTGATCTGCGCGGCCTTCACGTACTCCTCGAGTTCGTCGACGGCCTGGGCCTCGAGCAGCACGCCGGTCTGGGGATCGAGGAACCACTCCTGCATCCAGGTCGTGTTCCGTACGGACGGGTTGTTGACCGCTTCGGTCAGCACGTCGCGCTGCTTGAGCAGCAGCGTCTGGGTGTTCGCGATGCGCAGCACGTCCTTGTCGCTCATCGATTCCTTGGTGCCGATGTCGGTGGACTCGAGCAGACCGGGGCGGATCTCGAAGATGACCTCGCTCTTGTAGAGCGGATAGGTGAATCGAAGCACGAAGTAGACGATCACCCCGAGGATGATGCCCACGATCCCCGAGACGATGATTCCGACCACATGCTGTCGAAGCACCCGGATCGGATCGATGGACGGACCGCTCTTGGAACTCGGCTGGCTGCGAGGTCTCGGTGTCGGCTTCATGCCGGAGGGTCTTGCTGTCGTACTGCTCATGCCTTCGATGCTCACTGCTTCCCCTGTGACCATGGCACCGGATTGCCACGCCACCAAGGGGTTGGATCAACTTCTTGCTATATCGTCCTTGAGACGATCGATCTCCGCCTTCGTTTCGGTATCCGGGGCCAAATCATCGGCCAGTCGGAGCTGTTCGCTGGCCATTTCGAGATCGCCGTTCTGCATAAACACCTGTGCCAGATGGAGATGCGCCGAAGCGGTCGGCCCCAGCCGGATCGACTGTCGGAGCAGATCCTCTCCCTCCATCTTCTTTCCGGTCCGATAGGAAGCCCACCCCATGGCATCGAGCACCCGGGGGTCCTCGGGCTTGACCCGCATCGCCAGCTTCGCGAACTCCGCCGCCTTGGCCGGATCGTCCATGTGACGCTGGTAGGAGTCGCAGATCGCCAGCAGGGTGCTCAGATCCGCCGGATAGAGCTGATGCAGGCGGAGTCGACTGGACAGCGAGTCGTCGTACCGACCGAGCATTCCGTAGATGGTGGCCATGGTGTCCAGGATCTCGAGCGATGACGGATCCAGCCTGACGGCCTTGACCGCATACTCGAGAGCCTCCTCGGGCTTGTTCATCGAGGTCGCGAGCACGTAGGCGTAGTTGTTCAACGCAACGGCGTTTTCAGGCTGGAGTTCCACGAGACGCATGAAGGTCTCGAGCGACTCATCCTCGAGTCCACGATTAATCTGATAGCTGCCGAGATTGGAATAGCTCATCCCCAACTCGACCTCTCCCACTTCGCGAGCCATCTCGACGACCTCCGTTTGGAGTTCGATAGCGCGATCGAGATCGGATTTGCCGCCACGCAGCGACCAGTATTGTGCAAGGCCGGCCTTGTTCCAGTAGCCCAGTTCCGGGCCCGCCATCTCCATGGCGAGCTCCTCTCCAAGCCGACCGTCCCGCGCAGCAAAGACCACGTATAGATCGTCGTACCATCGCGTTACCATGGATGGATGCACCGACCCGGCACGGATTTGATTGGCGAGAATGCCGTACTCCTTGCGCAGCTGATTTGCCGCGCGATCGTAGGCCCCCTTCCCTGCCAACGACCGTGCGTAGAGACCGATCGTGACCGGATCGTTCTGCAGACCGAACTGCGGACTCTGGAACAGATCGATCATCGCATCGAAGTCCCAGTCGCTTGCGGTCCTGGTCACGGCATTGATCTTGAACAGCAGGGCACGCGATGGATCTCGTCGGTAGGCGTTCAGGTACGCCTCCGTCGCCAGACCAATTTGGGGCGTTGGAATCGAACTGTAGTAGTCGCCCAGTGCTTCGAACCACGTTCCTTCACTGGGCATCAATGCGATCCCGTCCGTGATGGCCGCCTGGGCCTTCTCGAGGCTGTCCGTCTTCAGATACGCAAGGATCAATCGCTCTCGAATCGGAACCGAATCGGGATACTGCCGACTCATCTGCTCCAGATCCATGATCGCGGCATTGAGATCGCCACGTGCCTCGAGGATGTCGGCCCGCTTCGCAACCAGCGAAGCAGATTCCGGAAGTCTGTCGATGCCTCTTGAAACGACGGCGATCGCCTGGTCCAGCAACGCCGGCTCACGCCGCATGCTGTAGTCCTCGAGCAGACTGTCGGCCAATGAGATGTAGGGAGTCAACTGGGTCGGATCCAGTGCATTGGCCTGCTCCAGATTGGAGAGGTACTGCTTTCTTGCCTCCGCTTCGACATCGGAATCACCGACCGCGATCGCTGCATCCACCCTCGCCTTCTCGAGGATGGCGGACAGCATGTAGGTCCGGTAGTTCATGCCGACCCGGGACTGGATGCCGTCCAGGAGATCATTGGCCTCCTGGAACTTCTGTGTCCGCACCAGAGCCTGGACCAGCCGGTCCTCCACGACGTCCGTCTCCCGTGCTTCGAGCACGGAGCGGAAGTACGGAATGGACTGACGGATCTTGCCCGCGTTGTAGTGCATCATTCCGAGCGCGTAGTCGATCTCCCGATTGGCGTCACTCTGGGCGTCGCGGACATCAAGCAGCAGCTCCGCCGCTTCCATCATTCGATCCAGATCGATGAAGAACTGGGCCGCGACCAGAGCCTCCGCGACCGCGATGTCCTCGTTCGAATCCAGGTAGCTGCGCACGACGCGCACTGCGTCGTCGGACCGCTTCAGTGCGTCGTAGACACTCGCATGCTGCATCGCCTCGACCATGTTTCGGTTGGCCGCCTCTCCGATGGATTCGAGAAGAAGATCGACCTTCTCGTCCCAGGACGCCCGCAGTTCCCTGAGAGCGGCGGCCTGACGCTCAACCGGCATCGCATTCCACTGGCGAAGCGTCATCGGCTCGTAGCCCCGTGTGAAGATGTAGCTGTAGTCGGGCTCGAGCGTGGCGATCAGCAGAGCGAGTCGAATCGCATTCGTCCGGTCACCGGGCTCGCGATCGTGCAACTGAGTGCGGCGGATCAGCACTTTACCCCGGTCACCGACCTGCTCCTCGGCCTCCATCCAGACGTCTTCGATGATGGGATTGCCGATGTAGAGCTCACGGGCCTCACGGATGATCCGCAGGGCGCGGAGCGGCTCTCCATTGACGGGATCAAGCAGTCGACGGGCGTAGTTGATGACCGTGGACTGCCGCCCGGGATTCCGCCGGTACGCCTCTTCGTAGGCCTCCATGGCCTCTTCCTGGTTTCCGAGTTCATCGAGTATCTGGGCGAGCATCGACCAGGACAGATCGGACCAGGCCGACACCTCGGTCGCGGCCCGGGCGGCATCCCCCGCCTTGACCAGTTCGGCTCTCGCACCGTCCGCCTCCCCGCCCTCGCGCAGCGCGGCCGACCGTCCCCGGTGGTACCGGGCCGTGGTCAGGTTTCCGTTCGCCTCGTCGAGATTGTTCGCCTCGCTGAGATCGATCAGCGTCTCGGCGGTGTTCCAGTCGCGATCGTCGATCGCTGTCTGGAAGCGGAACTCGAAGAGGGCGGGATACGATTCCATCGCATACCCGCTGATGTCAGCCTCCAATGCATCGGCGGCGGCGTTCGCCTCGGCCACGATCCGCCGGGCTTCGTCGGCACGTTCGGACAATCGCGAGCGATCGAACCGTCCCGCGACGATTTCCTGCTGGCGGGCCAGGGTGCGCATCGAGACGTAGAGATTCGCCTTCGCCTCGTCCGGGGGCAGCTCCTGCTGCTCGATCTCCATCCGCACCCGATCGACCGGACTGGTGTTGCGGCAGATGTCGCGGATCGAAGCCAGCAGCGGACTGTCGGGCTCGAGCTCCAGCGCCCGGTCGATCATCTCGTTCGCCCGCTCGTTCTCGCCGAGCATCGACAGGGTCTGGGCGTAGGCACCAAGCACCCGGTAGTCGTCCGAGGATCCGTCTGCCAGCGCAGCCTCGAGGACCATCCGGGCCTCCTCGTACTGTCCCTTGCGAATCATCGCGTCTGCCGTCCGGACGACGCGGAGCGATTCATCCGTGATCTGGTCCGGATCGAACTCGTTGCCCCGCACGAGCATTCGCAGAGCATCCTTCAACGAACGCACCTCCTCGTTGTCGATCTGCAGGCTCGGCGGAAGTGATTCCAGCGTGGCGATCCCCTGCATCGGACGCCCCATGCGACCCTCGAGCGACGCCTTGGCGATGTAGTGCCGCAGCGACATGGGATCTCGCCCGATGGCCTGCTCCAGGCGTTCGAGTGCGAGCCCCGACTGCCCGGACTTCTCCAGACTGAATGCCGCGGCCCGCAACGTATCCGCGGTGGGATTGCCGTCCATGAAGATCTGCTGTTCGAAGAGCCGTGCGGCATCGCGGTACCGCTCCTGCCCCATGGCGATCCGGGCGTCGGCGTTCAATGCGACCACGTTGTCCTTGTTGCCGCTCAGGAACCGGTCGAGCAGGCTCCGAGCCTGCAGCACCCGCTCCAGCTGCAGACCGTCGACCTCGTCCGATCCCGCACCTGAATCGCCGACCCATCGCTCGTATTCCACGTCGAACAGCAGATTCGACGCGTTGGCACGCATGCCGAACTGCTCCAGTGCACCGAGACTGATGGGCTTCTGCTCGGCGTCGATGATGTACTGGGCATTCTCCCGTGCCGGCTCGTACGCTCCGATCGCACGGTACGACTGCGCAAGCATCATGCGCATCCGATCGTCTTCGGGACGGCTCGCCAGATAGTCCTCCAGCAGGACGATGGCCCGCTGGTGTCCGTTCTCGCGGTCCACCCGGCTGATGAACGACAGCAATTCGAACAGCTTGGCCTCGTACGCCACGGGGTCGGATGCAATGATGCCTTCGGCGTGGTCCAGCGCGACCTGCATGCGCTCGTCGAGTTCCCGGATCTCCTCCAGGCTGACGCTCGCCGAGTCGCTCTGGATGCTCGCGTTCTGGACGAGCTTCCGGATGTAGAGATCGCGAAGCACCATCAACGCCACCGCGGGTCCGTTCGGCGATCTGGTGACGGCATTCTCGAACGCGCGTTCGGCGATCACCAGATTCTTCTCCTCCTGGCTGAAACGGCCTTCGAGGCCCAGCTTCCTCGCCACGGACAACCGTCCGAAGGCGAGTCCGGCCAGCCCCTCGTCGCTGTCGGGCCGAAGAGCCAGATGCTCCAGCAGTTCGGCTTCGCCGGGGAACTTGATGTTGCCGTCGACGTCGATGTTTTCGGTCATCTCTCCGTCACGCAGTCGGATCTGGCACAGACCGAAGTACAGCTTCCCCATCGCGTATGCATCGGAGTCCTTGGGGAACCGGCCCGGCAGCAGCATCTCCCTGGAGATCTCCTGCAGACGTCCCCAGAATGCAGGGCTGTTGGTCAGTCGAGCCGACCGGTAGGCGTCGCGGGCAATCGCGAGGTAGTTCTCCTCTCGGTTTCCGGTGTTCTTCGCCTGCTGCATCAGGGCCGCCTGCATCTCACCGTAGAACTCACGGGCCTCCTCGACCGTCAGGGGCACCATGTTGGCGTAGGCCGAAATCAGCTTCTCGAGGACTGCGGCGTTGTCCGGCTCGCGGTAGATGACCCGCCCGTAGTACTTCCTCGCCTGGTTGTAGTCTCCGGCCGCATACGCCTGGTCACCGGCCCGAACGTTGCGCGAGTTCCTCGCCACGTACTGGTAGGTGACGAGACCGCCGATCACGATCGCAAGTACCAGAGCGGACGACACGATGAGTGCGATCATCTTGACGTTCAGCTTCTGCTTCTTCTTCTTCTTGCGCTTTTTGCTCTTAGCCATCTGCTTGGATCCTGATCATGGGGTGAGAAAGTCGGGAGGTGGTCGTTCAGTCCTGCTGCTGGACTTCCGCCCAGTCGGGCAGGCATCGCATCAGATCGGTCAACATGAGTTCCAGAAAGCCGCTGGAGATTCCGAGGAAGTCGTCTTCCTCCAGGTCCTCGTCGCCGCTGATGGTGAACTGGACCTTGCAGTAGTACGCGTACCGGTCGTTCGGCTGGTACGCGAGAATCCGGACGCCTCCGGCCTCCGGCGTGAGCCGGCCGTTGGCGATGAAGAAGTAGCCCGCGTAGATACGGGAGCTGGGGAGCTTCGGATCGTGGAATTCGGTGGTTCGGAGTTCAAACTCGCCCTGGGGCATTCGAACCAGCATCTCCTCGCCGGTCAGCCAGTTCCTGGAACCCTGCACACGGAACGGCTCGCCGTCGATGACATGGTCCGGATCCAGCCCCCACTGCTCACGATCGATGGACATCGGCCGGTTGGCGGGGCCGGCCCGCTTCTGCAGTCCGCCCGCCACCATGCAGCGGTCCGCCACGTGCGGAACCATGTCGATGGTGCCGGTGTAGTACGCAAGGTGGAAGTGGACCACGGGGCGTCCCGGCAGATCATCCGCCCGGTAGGTGCGGGACAGGTAGACATCGGTGCCCAGTTCCTCGACCCCGGTCTCCGGAATCCGGTAGTCCTCCAGCATGGTCCATCCCTCGACACTGGTGGGAAGGTTCGCCAGCGAGTTGCGGAGTTCGACGGGCGCCTTGCGGAGGTAGACGTTCATCGCCTGCATGACGAAGGTCAGGCTGACGCCCCCGCCCACCAGCACCAGCACCGCGGCCACGAACGTGGCGCGCACCCTGCCGTCGAACCGGACGAACAGCGGCTCGTCCGCCTCCTTCCCGTCCGGGTCGGATTCGTCCTCGTCCTCGCCGACCACGATGTTGCGCAGCAGCCACATGACGCCCAGGTAGATGAAGAAGGCCGGCACGAGCCACAGCAGCCCGACCATGGAATGGAAATCGCCGTCGGCGAGATTCGAATCCCAGGTGGCCAGGATGCCCAGCGTCATGACCCGCAGAATGTTGACGAACAAGGCGGTCGGGAATGCGGACAGCACCAGGATGACGCGCTGCCACCAGTGGTCGAGTCCCCGGTAGGACATGGCCACCCCCAGCGCCAGGAACGCGACCACCATCCGCATGCCGGAGCACGCCTCCGCTATGTTGACCGGAATGACTTCTCCACCCTGGTGGATGCGGAGGGTGTTCCCCTCCTTGGCCATGTCGAAGCCGAACAGCGTGAGTCCCCAGTAGGAGCCGTGCGCCGCGATGTCCTGCAGGAACTGCGTGAACCGAAGCACCGCCGTGTCGGACAGGGTCTGCCCGAAGACCACCAGGTACCCCAGCGGGAACCAGAGCCACCGCATGGGGCGCCAGCCGCAGAACAGGAGCGCCAGGCCGAAGATGGTCAGCGCGACTCCGAAGCCCATGAGGTTGTGGTGCTTGAAGGCCGCGGGTCCAAGGGCGATGAAGCTGTACCAGGACACGCCCAGCACAAGCAGCACCAGTCCGGACCACGCCGGCCGGAAGGGCTCGGCGAGGATCGCCCGGCGGTTCAACCACACGAAGTAGCCGGCGATGAAGGGGATCACCACCGTGTGCCCCCAGTCCGCCTGCTGATTGATCGCGAAGCGTCCCTGCTGTACGAAGAATTCCCAGAACAGCCAGACGACGCAGCCGAGTATCACCACCAGACCGAGAATGGCCCGGTCCTGCGGCACGGTCCGGATTTCCGGAACCTCGGGATGCGTGACGGTCGAACTCACGCAGCACGCTCCCCACTGAGAACGGAAGGCTGCACTGCGTTGAGGAGGCCTCGTGTCATGCTCGATCCCAAGCCACCCGGATCGGTCGTCCCGGCAGCGGGATCACCGACCGATATTGGTCGGGGGTGGTCCAAATACGTCGTTACCGAAGTTCCGGTCGAGCAGGAAGCCGAACCCGTAGGTCATCCGGAGTCCGTTGCGGAAGACCGCCAGCGGATACGCCATCCAGTTCGTACCGACAATCACGTGATCGTTCGCCTTCATGTACACGTCCGGTTCCGTACGCCGACGGATGGCCGCGAGGTTGAGGCGGATGGTGGCCTCCCGATCGTCCCCCACGATCCGGGTGAGATCGACCCGATCCGGAATCGCAAGGGCGCCGAGACCGCCGGCGGCGGCGATGAGCCGACTGAGGGTCAGTTCGTCCGACTGCGGCAGGGTGTACACGCCCGGGCGGGTGACCTCCCCGTCGATGTAGACGATGCCGACGGGCGGACCGTCGACGTAGATCTGGTCGTCCGGTCGGATGATCGCGTTGTAGCTGTTGTCACCGTGCAGCAGTGGCTGGTAGGGAATCTCGATGACCCGTTCCAGCACCATGTCCGGTGCCCGTCCCGGATCCGCGCGTTCGGCATCCAGCGCATCGGCAACGGCGCCGGGAATGTCCGACGACTCCACCCGGACCCACTCCTTCTTCTCCGGCACGTAGATAAAGGCGTTGTCACCTGCGGTGGGCAGGTCCGCGTCCGACTCGAGGTCGTCGACATCGACCGCCTGGGGCGCACGGAGCCGGGGAGCCTGGAGGTCGTCGATGTCGATCATCGGCTCGTCCGCTGCGCCGTAGGCGGCGGGAGCGGGCTTGATGTCCGCATCATCCAGCTGCTGGATGATGCGTTCGATGTCGACGGCCGGCCCCTTCGTGCCGGACGCCTCCGGACGGTCCGGGGTTCGTTCGCGTTCGTAATGCGGAAGCAGGTCGTCGGACAACGTGACCTTGCGGACGATGTAGAGCTTGCGGGTGGTCAGCGGCGCTCCGCCGGCCATGGCAAGCGCTTCCAGCACCCGCAGATTCGGATCCCGAAGCGTGAAGCGGCCGGAAGACTGGATGTGCCCCTGAATGGTGTAGGTGAATGCGTTTGAGGTCTCGATGGCGACATGCACGGTGGGATGCGACATCACATCGCGGGCCAGCAGCATCTCGAGTTCGTTCTGCAGTTCCTGCGCCGTCATTCCGGCGGCAAGGATGTCTCCCAGCTGCGGAATCCGGATGTAGCCTCCGGCATCGACGTCCCGGGTGAACGGATACCACTGGCCCTGCTGGTAGAGCTCGTAGATTTCGATCCGCACCCCGTCACCTGGATGCAGGCGGTAGCTGAGGTTGCTGGGTACCAGGTCTTCGGGGCGAACCGTCGTCGTCTGGCCCCAGAGATCTTCGCTGGGTTCGATCACATCGATGCGATCGAGGATGGGCATGGTGGTGGGCGTTTCCATGAAACGCCCCGTTCGCGACGGATCCGCAAAGCTGTTGACGTCGCA
>TARA_B100001121_G_scaffold310167_1_pt1 | contig 43040 bp, 39 predicted proteins | sample TARA_B100001121 | Tara Oceans TARA_B100001121 (sample SAMEA2622817) | marine metagenome | biome: marine biome (ENVO:00000447); feature: surface water layer (ENVO:00002042); material: "saline water (ENVO:00002010), including plankton (ENVO:xxxxxxxx)" | depth 5 m
TCAGCCTTCCAAGCTGAGGGTCGCGGGTTCGAGTCTCGTCTTCCGCTCAAAAGAAACAATTTAAGTATTTTAAATTGTTAATTAAAAAGCTAGATTTTAAATCTGGTTTTGGTGAATAATAAATAGTAATAATTAATAATAAATAGTTTAATAATAATTTTAAAACAATAAGTCATGGCAAAAGAAAATTTTCAACGTAGTAAGCCGCACCTTAATATTGGTACTATTGGTCACGTAGATCACGGTAAAACAACATTAACTGCTGCTATTACAAAAGTTCTTTCAAAAAAAGGTCTCTCTGAAGTAAGGGACTTCGATGCGATAGATAATGCACCGGAAGAAAAAGAAAGAGGAATAACAATTAACACTTCACACGTTGAGTATGAAACTGAGAATAGACACTATGCTCACGTAGATTGTCCAGGTCACGCTGATTACGTAAAAAACATGGTAACGGGTGCTGCTCAAATGGATGGAGCAATAATGGTAGTTGCTGCAACAGACGGTCCAATGCCTCAAACAAGAGAACACATCTTACTTGCTAGACAGGTAGGAGTACCTAGAATGGTTGTTTTTATGAACAAAGCTGATATGGTTGACGATGCTGAACTTCTTGAGCTAGTAGAAATGGAAATTAGAGAATTGTTAAGTTTCTATGAATTTGATGGTGATAATACTCCGATTATCACAGGATCAGCTCTTGGTGGTTTAAATGGTGAAGCTCAGTGGGAAGACAAAATTATGGAATTAATGGCAGGTGTTGACTCTTGGATTGAAATGCCAAAGAGAGACGTAGATTTAGATTTTTTGATGCCTATTGAAGATGTCTTTACAATTACTGGTAGAGGAACTGTAGCAACTGGAAGAATTGAGTCTGGGGTAGTTAACACAGGAGACCCTGTAGATATTATTGGAATGGGAGCTGAAAAGCTTTCTTCAACAGTTACTGGTATTGAGATGTTTAGAAAAATTCTAGACAGGGGAGAAGCAGGTGATAATGCTGGAATTCTTTTAAGAGGAATTGAAAAAACTGATATTAAAAGAGGAATGGTTATTGCTAAGCCAGGTTCTGTTACTCCACATAAGAAGTTTAAAGCAGAAGTTTATGTTTTGAAAAAAGAAGAAGGAGGTCGTCATACACCATTTCACAATAAGTATCGTCCACAGTTTTACATTAGAACTACGGACGTGACTGGTGAAATTACTCTTCCTGAAGGAACTGAAATGTGCATGCCAGGTGATAATTTATCAATTACAGTTGAACTAATTAACACTGTTGCAATTAGTAAGGGAGTTCGTTTTGCAATTAGAGAAGGTGGTAGAACAGTAGGAGCGGGACAAGTTACTGAAATAATTGAGTAATTAACTGAGAAAAAGAATTCCTATCATTTACGGGTATGGTGTAATGGTAGCATAGCGGTCTCCAAAACCGTTGATGGGAGTTCGACTCTCTCTACCCGTGCTTTGATAAGTATTATATTATGATAGAATATATTAAATCTTGTTATGACGAGTTAAAGAATAAGGTTTCTTGGCCTACTTTAACACAGTTGCAGGCTAGTTCACTCGTGGTTGCTGTTTGCTCAATTTTTATTGCTGCTATAATCTACGTTATGGATACTTCCTCAAAGAAATTAATTGATTTATTTTTTAATTTTTTCTAAATTTTTGACTTATGACTGAAGAAAAATTAAAAAAAAATAAACTTGATTTTAAATGGTATGTTGTTAAGGCGATCTCAGGAAAAGAACATAAAGTTAAACTTTATATTGAAAAAGAATTAGCTCAAAAAAAAATGGAGAAGTATGTCTCGGAAATATTAATCCCAATGGAAAAGGTTTTTCAAATCAAAAATGGTAAAAAGATTAGTAAAGAGAGAAGTTTTTTTCCAGGCTATGTACTTATTAATGCTCATCTATTTGCAGAATTAATTATTACTATAAAAAATGTTTTAAATGTAATTGGATTTTTAGGAGCAACGAGAGGGGGGGTTCCACTTCCACTAAGGAAAAAAGAAGTCAATAGAATTCTTGGTAAAGTTGATGAGTTGTCAAAAGAAGATGAGCAAATTAACATTCCTTTCTACGTGGGAGAATCAATAAAGGTAATTGATGGTCCATTTAATGGCTTTGATGCCGTTATTGAATCAGTTAATGAAGAAAAACGTAAATTACAAGTTATGGTTAAGATATTTGGAAGAAAAACTGCACTTGAATTGAGTTACATGCAAGTTAAAAAACAATAATAATGGCAAAAGAAATTTCAGCTTTAATTAAATTACAAATTAGAGGAGGTGCAGCTAATCCTTCTCCTCCAGTGGGGCCTGCATTAGGTGCAAAAGGTGTCAATATAATGGATTTTTGTAAACAGTTCAATGGAAGGACTCAAGAAAAACAAGGAAAATTACTTCCAGTAGTTATAACAGTTTTTACTGATAAATCATTCAATTTTATTATTAAAACACCTCCTGCTTCTGTTCAGTTGCTTGAAGCTGCTAAATTAAAAAAAGGGTCAGCTGAATCTAACAGACTCAAGGTCGCAAGTGTTACATGGGATGATGTGAAAAAAATAGCTGAAGATAAAATGGTTGACTTAAATGCTTTTAAGTTAAGTTCTGCTATGAAAATGATAGCAGGAACCGCAAGAAGTATGGGTATTAATGTTAAAGGGGAATTCCCTGAGGATTTATAAATTTATTATTATGTCTGTTTTAAGTAAGAGAAAAAAACAAAGTAACGAAAAATACGATGTAAGCAAATATTACTCGTTAATGGATGCATGTGCTGTAATTAAAGATATAAACAGTACTTCAAAGTTTGATGAGAGTGTTGATTTGGCTATGAGGCTAGGAGTTGATCCTACTAAACCAAACCAAATGATAAGAGGAGTAGTCTCGTTGCCCCATGGTACAGGAAAAGATGTAAAAGTGTTAGTTATCTGTGATGCTGATAAAAACACTGAAGCAAAAGAAGCAGGAGCTGATTTTTATGGACTAGATGAATATCTTGAAAAAATTAAAAATGGCTGGGTTGATTTCGATGTTTTAATTACTTCGCCAAATTTTATGCCAAAGATAGGCCCCCTGGGAAGAGTTTTGGGCCCAAGAAGTTTAATGCCAAATCCAAAAACAGGAACAGTTACTGACGATATTGGAAAAGCTGTAAAAGCTGTAAAGTCAGGTAAAATTGACTTTAAAGTTGACAAGTTTGGTATTATTCATGCAGGTTTTGGTAAGGTGTCTTTTGATGCTAAAAAATTATCAGAAAATGCTAACGAAATAATTCAGACAATAGTAAAATTAAAACCAAATTCTTTAAAGGGAACTTATGTTAAAAGTATTTCTATTTCGAGTACTATGAGTTCATCGGTTAAGATTGATTTGAATAAATTAATTTAAAAAATGAATAAAGAGCAAAAAATACAAGTTATTGAGGATTTATCAATCAAACTTAAAGAAAGTAAAAATATTTATTTTGCTAAAATATCAGGTCTTGATTCTGTTCAAACAGCTTCTTTAAGAAAACTTTGTTTTGACAAAGGCGTGTCATTATTTGTAGTTAAAAATAGACTATTAAAGAAGGCTATGGAAAGTCAAGAAGAAAAAGATTTTTCTTCTTTTTATGATTTACTGAAGGAAAATACATCTATTTTGATTTCTGAATCATCAAATAACCCTGCTAAAGTAATTAAAGATTTTTTAAAGAAAAATGACACCGAAACACCAATTCTTAAAGGTGCATTCATAGAAAATGAGACTTATATAGGTCATGATCAAATTGATATTTTAGCAACTTTAAAATCAAAGGAAGAATTAATTGGAGAAGTTGTAACTTTATTACAATCTCCTATGAAGAATTTGCTTTCTTCAATTAAATCATCTTCTGCTAACATTTCTGGAATTTTAAAATCACTTTCAGAAAGGAAAGAAGATATTGTTGAAAATAAAGATAAAATATTAGATGCTTCTACTGAGGATGCTTCTACTAAGGATGCTTCTACTGAGGATGCTTCTACTGAGGATGCTTCTAATGAAGAAGCTTCTACTGAGGATGCTTCTAATGAAGAAGCTTAATAAAATATAAATATTAACAATTAAAAACAATAATAAAATGGCGGACATAAAAAAAATAGCAGATGACTTAGTTAACCTTACTGTTAAAGAAGTTAACGAGCTTACAGAAATTTTAAAAGTAGACTATGGTATTGAGCCTGCAGCTGCTGCAGTAGCTGTTGCACCTGCTGCTGGTGGTTCTGGAGACTCCGGTTCTGACTCAGAATCTAAAACTGAATTTGATGTAATTCTTAAAGCTGCTGGTGGTTCTAAGTTAGCGGTAGTTAAGTTAGTTAAAGAACTTACAGGAAAAGGGCTTAAAGATGCAAAAGATTTAGTAGATGCTGCACCATCACCTCTTAAAGAAGGTGTTGCGAAAGATGAAGCTGAAGCTATGAAAAAGCAGTTGGAAGAAGCTGGAGCTGAAGTAGAGTTGAAATAAGCTTTACAATTTTAAAATTTTTGTGTAATTATACTAGTTATATACTAGTATTTAATAATTAATTCCATTGGCAAAAAACAATAACTTTGAAAGAATAGAATTTGGTTCTTTCTCTGGAAAATTACAGTATCCAGATTTTTTAGGCATACAATTAGATTCATTTAGAAAATTTTTCCAGCTTAATTCAACTCCTGGGACAAGAAAAAATGAAGGGTTGTATAAAGCATTTAGTGAATATTTTCCAATTAGTGATACAAGGAATCACTTCATATTAGAATTTTTGGATTATTTTTTAGATCCACCGAGATATTCTATGGAAGAATGTATTTCAGCAGGGTTAACATATAGTGTTCCTCTAAAAGCTAGGCTAAAACTATATTGTACTGACCCTGAACACGAAGATTTTGAGACAATAATTCAAGATGTTTATTTGGGAACTGTCCCAAATATGACTGAAAGAGGAACATTTATAATAAATGGTGCAGAACGTGTTGTTGTTTCTCAATTACATAGATCACCTGGTGTATTTTTTGCTCAAAGTTATCATGCAAATGGTACAAAATTGTATTCGGCAAGAATCATTCCCTTTAAAGGTTCATGGATTGAATTTGCTACTGATGTTAATGGAGCTATGTTTGCTTATATAGATAGGAAGAAAAAACTTCCTGTTACGACTCTTTTTAGAGCTATTGGCTTTGAACATGACAAGGATATTTTGGAAATGTTTGATTTAGCTGATGAATTGAAGGTTACAAAAGCCTCACTTAAAAAAAGTATCGGCAGAAAATTAGCTGCTAGGGTTTTGAGGCATTGGGTTGAGGATTTTGTTGACGAAGATACTGGTGAAGTTGTGAGTATTCCTAGAACTGAAATAATCATTGATAGAGATGTGGTTATTGAAAAAGAGCATATTGATTTAATTATAGATTCCAAAATTAAGTCTATTTTATTACACAAGTTAGATTCAAACTCTGAGTTTTCAATAATTCACAAGACTCTTCAAAAAGATCCAACAAACTCTGAATTAGAAGCAGTTGAGCATATATATAGACAATTAAGAAACGCGGAACCACCAGATGAGGAGACTGCTAGAGGCATTATTGAAAAACTATTTTTTTCTGATACGAGATACAACTTAGGTGATGTAGGTCGATACAGAATAAATAAAAAATTAAATATTAAAGACGGAAGAAAAGATCTTGTTTTAACCAAAGATGACATCACTCTTATTGTTAAACATTTAATTAAACTAGTAAATTCTAAAACAGAAGTTGATGATATTGATCATTTGAGCAACAGAAGAATAAGAACTGTTGGAGAGCAACTAGCAAATCAATTTGGTGTTGGTTTAGCTAGAATGTCAAGAACAATAAAGGAAAGGATGAATGTTAGGGATAATGAGGTTTTTACACCAATTGATTTAATTAATGCTAAAACTCTTTCATCAGTAATTAATTCTTTTTTTGGAACTCATCAGTTATCCCAGTTTATGGATCAAACTAATCCTTTAGCTGAAATTACTCATAAAAGACGAATGTCTGCTTTAGGACCAGGTGGTTTATCTAGAGAGAGAGCTGGATTTGAAGTAAGAGATGTTCATTATACTCATTATGGTAGGTTGTGTCCAATTGAAACACCTGAAGGACCAAACATTGGTTTAATTTCATCTTTATGTGTATTTGCTAAAATAAATAAAATGGGTTTCATTGAAACCCCCTATAAGGAAGTTAGTAACGGAATAGTTTCTGATAAGCCAGTTTTTTTAAGCGCTGAAGAGGAGGAAGAAAAAATAATTGCTCAAGCTAACTCAGAAATAGCTGCTGATGGAAAAATTCTAGATAAAAAAATAAAAGCTAGAGAAATGGGTGACTTTCCAATTGTTGATCCAAAAAGTATTGACTTTATGGACGTTGCTCCAAATCAAATTGCATCCATATCGGCTTCTTTAATACCATTTTTAGAACATGATGATGCTAATAGAGCGTTAATGGGTTCTAATATGATGAGGCAAGCGGTTCCTTTAGTTACTATGGATTCTCCTATAGTTGGAACTGGTTTGGAAAAAAATATTGCACTTGATTCTAGAATGTGTATTAGGGCAAATGCAAAGGGAGTAGTAGATTATGTAGACTCTAAAAAAATAATTATTAAGTATCAATTGAATGAGGAACAAAAGTTAACTACTTTTGAATCAGAAGAGACAACTCATTACTTGAGCAAGTTTAAGAAAACTAATCAAAATACTTGTATTAATCTTGTGCCAATTGTTAAGAAAGGTGACAAAGTTCAAAAAGGACAGTTTTTAACTAGTGGTTATGCTATTGACAAGGGTGAACTTGCTTTAGGTAAAAATTTAAAAGTTGCTTTCATGCCTTGGAAAGGTTATAATTTTGAAGATGCAATTGTTATTTCTGAAAGAGTTGTTAGAGATGATGTTTTTACATCGATTCATATTGATGAATATTCTCTAGATGTTAGAGAAACTAAATTAGGAGCTGAAGAATTGACTCCAGATATTCCAAATGTAAGTGAAGAGGCAACAAAGGATTTAGATGAAAACGGTATGATTAGAATTGGAGCAAATATTTTACCTGGTGACATTTTAGTTGGTAAAATTACTCCAAAAGGTGAATCTGACCCTTCTCCTGAAGAAAAATTATTAAGAGCAATTTTTGGTGATAAGGCCGGAGATGTGAAAGATGCATCACTCAAAGCACCTCCTTCATTAAAAGGAACAATTATTGATAAAAAACTTTTTCAAAAGTCAATAAAAACTAAAAAACAAAGATTAGATGATAAAATTCTTTTGGATGATTTAGAAAAAAATTATAATAAAAAATTTGATTCACTTAAAGAAATATTGATTAAAAAATTATCTACTGTTTTAGAAGGGAAAACATCATTAGAAGTCAAAAATTTAGATAACGAAATTGTTATTCCTAAAGGAAAGAAAATTACTTTAAAATTGTTAAGTAAAATAAATGACTTTTATTTAGTGGAGCCTTTTGGTTGGGTAAGTGACAAGGAATCCGAAAAAATAGTAGGTAAGATTATTTTAAATTACAACAAGAAATTTGCTTCTTTAAATTCTTCTTATAATAGAGAAAGATATAAGATTAAAGTTGGTGATGAATTACCTAGTGGAGTATTAAAGTCGGCAAGAGTTTATGTTGCTAAAAAAAGAAAATTAAAAGTTGGAGACAAAATGGCTGGAAGACACGGGAATAAGGGTATTGTTGCTAAAATCGTAAGAGATGAAGATATGCCTTTTTTAGAGGACGGTACACCAGTTGATATTGTTCTTAATCCTCTTGGAGTTCCCTCTAGAATGAATTTAGGACAAATTTATGAAACCGTTTTAGGTTGGGCTGGTGAAAGATTAGGTATGAAATTTTCAACCCCTATTTTTGATGGAGCTACAATTGACGAGATAAATAAATACACTGATAAAGCTGGTCTACCTAAATTTGGTCACACTTATTTATATGATGGTGGTACTGGTGAGAAATTTGATCAGGCTGCTACTGTAGGAATTATCTATATGTTAAAATTAGGTCATATGGTTGATGATAAACTTCATGCTAGATCGATAGGTCCTTATTCTTTGATTACGCAGCAACCATTAGGTGGTAAAGCACAATTTGGTGGTCAAAGATTTGGAGAAATGGAAGTTTGGGCGCTAGAAGCTTTTGGTGCATCAAATATTCTGAGAGAAATTTTGACCATTAAATCTGATGATGTTATTGGGAGAGCAAAGACATATGAGTCAATAGTAAAGGGAGATCCTATACCACAACCAGGTATACCGGAATCCTTTAAAGTTTTGTTAAATGAGATGAAGGGTTTAGGGTTAAAAATAAAAATGGATTAAATCATGAATAGATTCACAAAAAATAAAAAAGTTAATAGCGATTTTTCTAAGATTACAATTAGTTTAGCATCACCAGAAGATGTTTTAGAAGAATCTCATGGTGATGTAACAAAGCCAGAAACTATAAATTATCGAACTTTTAAACCTGAAAGAGATGGTTTGTTTTGTGAGAGAATTTTTGGTCCTGTAAAAGACTTTGAATGTCATTGTGGTAAATACAAAGGCATAAGGTACAAAGGAATTGTTTGTGATAGATGCGGGGTTGAGGTTACAGAAAAAAAAGTCAGAAGGGAAAGAATGGGTCACATAAACCTTGTTGTTCCAGTAGCTCATATTTGGTATTTTAGAACTTTACCAAATAAAATTGGTTACTTATTAGGTTTACCTTCAAAAAAATTGGATATGATAATATACTATGAAAAGTATGTTGTTATTCAGCCTGGTAAAGCCCTAGATAGTGAAGGAAACCCATTAAGTAAATTACAATTTTTAACAGAAGAGGAGTATCTTAATATTTTAGATGAACTGCCTCAAGAAAATGAGTATCTAGAAGATAGTGATCCTGAAAAATTCATTGCTAAAATGGGAGCAGAGGCATTATTTGATCTATTGTCTAGAATTGATTTGTATACTCTTTCTTGTGAGCTACGCCACGCTGCTAATAATGAAACTTCTGTACAAAGAAAAAACGAAGCTTTGAAAAGATTACAGGTCGTTGAAGCTTTTAGAAATTCAAATAACAGAATTGAGAATAAACCAGAGTGGATGGTTTTGAAGGTTATACCTGTTATACCTCCTGAACTAAGACCACTTGTTCCCTTAGATGGTGGTAGATTTGCAACATCGGATTTAAATGATTTATACAGGAGAGTTATAATTAGAAATAATCGATTAAAAAGATTAATTGATATTAATGCTCCTGAAGTAATCTTAAGAAATGAAAAAAGAATGCTACAAGAATCAGTTGATTCTCTTCTTGATAATACTAGAAAATCATCTGCTTATAAAACTGAATCTAATAGACCTTTAAAGTCACTTTCAGATGGTTTAAAAGGAAAACAAGGTAGATTTAGACAAAATTTACTTGGAAAAAGAGTTGACTATTCCGCCAGGTCTGTAATTGTTGTTGGTCCTAATTTAAAAATGCATGAATGCGGTTTGCCTAAAGATATGGCTGCAGAACTATATAAACCTTTTGTTGTTAGGAAACTAATTGAAAGAGGAGTGGTTAAGACTGTAAAATCTGCTAAAAAAATTATTGATAGAAGAGAACCTATTGTATGGGATATTTTAGAAAATGTAATAAAAGGACATCCTGTATTACTTAATAGAGCACCTACTCTTCACAGATTGGGTATACAAGCATTTCAACCAAAATTAATTGAAGGTGGTGCAATTCAATTACATCCTTTGTCATGTACTGCTTTCAATGCTGATTTTGACGGTGATCAAATGGCAGTACACTTACCTTTAGGACATGCAGCTGTCTTAGAAGCTCAATTATTAATGTTAGGTTCTCACAATATTTTGAACCCAGCTAATGGCTCACCTATTACTGTTCCTTCTCAGGACATGATTTTGGGTCTATACTACATGACAAAAAAACGTAAAAGCGATAAAAGCTTAAAAATGAAAGGAGAAGGTTTTAAATTTTATTCTTCAGAAGAAGTTATAATTGCTTACAATGAGAAAAAAGTTGACCTTCATTCAATTATTAATTTGTATTATAAAAAAGATGACAATTCAAAGGGTGAATTTATAGAAACCACGGTTGGTAGAGTTATTTTCAATGAAGTAGTTCCTAACGAAGTTGGATTTCTTAATGAAGTTTTAACAAAAAAAGCTTTAAGGGAAATTATTGGTCAATTGTTAACAGAAACTACAATTCCGATTACATCCGAATTTTTAGATAATATTAAGGAATTAGGTTATCAAATGGCTTTTAAAGGTGGTCTTTCTTTTTCTTTAGGTGATATAATTGTTCCAGAAGAAAAAAATAATATGGTAGGTGATGCAACTTCAGAAGTTGATAAAATTATTCAGTCTTACAATTTAGGTCTAATTACTAATAATGAAAGGTATAATCAAATAATTGATGTTTGGACTAAAACTAATTCTTCATTGACTGAAAAGGCCATGGAAAGATTACAAAATGATAATCAAGGTTTTAATTCAGTTTACATGATGTTAGATTCTGGTGCTAGGGGTTCAAAAGAACAAATAAGACAGTTATCAGGTATGAGAGGTTTGATGGCAAAACCACAAAAATCTGGTTCATCATCTGGAGCAATTATAGAAAATCCTATTCTATCTAATTTTAAAGAAGGGTTATCAATTTTAGAGTATTTTATTTCCACTCACGGTGCTAGAAAAGGTTTAGCTGATACAGCTCTAAAGACCGCTGATGCTGGATATTTAACAAGAAGATTAGTTGATGTTGCTCAAGATGTAATTATAAAAGAGAATGATTGTGGAACATTAAGAGGTTTAGAAATAAAAGACTTAAAGAAAAATGATGAAGTCGTTGAAAAGTTATCTGATAGAATTGAAGGGAGAGTTTCTTTACATGATGTTTATGATGAAAATCAAAATTTATTATTTAAATCAGGAGAAGAGATTCAAAAAGAGCAAGCTTTAAAATTAGATGATAGTATTATTGAATCTGTTTGGGTTAGGTCAGTATTAACTTGTGAGTCAAAGGAAGGTATATGTAGTTTGTGTTACGGGAGAAGTCTATCTTCTAATTCACCTGCACAAATTGGAGAAGCGGTTGGTGTTGTAGCTGCTCAATCAATTGGTGAGCCTGGAACTCAGTTAACTTTAAGAACTTTCCACGTTGGTGGTGTTGCTTCTGGGTCTGCGCAAGAATCCTCTATTAATGCAAAATTTGACGGTACTATTTATTTTGAAGAATTAAGAACAGTTGATGTTAATAATTCTAAAAAATCTGATGAAAAAATTGTTATAGGTAGGACAGGAGAATTAAGATTGATAGGTGGAAAAGATGATAGTATTGTTTATAATAATATGATTCCGTATGGATCAAAGATTTTTGTAAAAAATAAGCAAAAAGTGAAAAAAGGTGACTTAATATGTAAGTGGGATCCTTACAACGCTGTCATTATCTCAGAAATTGATGGGATCGTAAAATTCGAAGATTTAGATGAGGGAATTACTTATAAAGTAGAAATTGATGAACAAACTGGTTTTAAGGAAAAAGTAATAATTGAGTCAAAAGACAAACAAAAGATACCTACTATCAAAGTATTAAAGGGAAAAGTTGAAAAAACAGCAAATCTGCCTGTCGGAGCTCACATTATTGTTGAAGAAAATAAGAAAATTAAATCGGGTGAAACTTTAGCTAAAATTCCAAGAAGTACTTCAAAAAATAGTGATATTACTGGTGGTTTACCAAGAATTACTGAGCTATTTGAAGCTAGAAATCCTTCCAATCCAGCTGTTGTAGCTGAAATTGATGGTATAGTTTCTTTTGGAAAAATTAAAAGAGGAAATAGGGAGATTATTGTTGAATCAAAATCTGGTGAAATCAAAAAATATATGGTTTCATTATCTAAACAGATCTTAGTTCAAGAACAAGATTTTGTTAAATCTGGTACTCCTTTATCTGATGGTGTTATTTCTCCATCAGATTACTTATCTGTTAATGGTATAAAAAGTGTTCAGGAATATTTAGTAAATGAAGTTCAAGAAGTCTACAGGCTACAAGGTGTTAAAATTAATGATAAGCATTTTGAGGTTATAGTTAGACAAATGATGAGAAAAGTGCAAATAATGGATCCAGGTGATACTAATTTTTTAGAAGGAAATTTAGTTCATAAACTTGATTTCAAAGATCAAAACGATTTTATTTACGGAAAAAAAGTTATTGAAAATTGTGGAGACTCACAAAAATACAAAGAAGGTGATATTATTACAGCTCGAAAATTCATTGACGAAAATTCTTTATTAAAAAGGAATGATAAGAAAAAAATGATTGCTAGAGATGCTCTAACTGCTACTTCAAAACCAATTTTGCAAGGTATTACAAGAGCTTCTTTACAGACAAAGAGTTTTATCTCATCTGCTTCGTTTCAAGAAACAACTAAAGTATTAAATGAAGCTGCGGTTAGCGGTAAAGTAGATACATTAGATGGATTAAAAGAAAATGTTATAGTTGGACATAATATTCCTGCCGGTACAGGTTTATCAGATTATAATTCAATTATTGTTGGTTCAAAATTAGAACTAGATGATTTAACAAAATCTGATTCAACAGATGAATCCAATGATGAAAAAAGAGAAAAGGAATAGAAAAATAATTTTTAAGAAATTTAATTTAAAATGAAAGATAAAGAAATTAAAAATCAGCTAAATATCGAGTTAAAAGAAGATTTATCTTCTGGGGTTTATTCTAATTTAGTTGTAATTAATCATTCTCCATCAGAATTTGTTTTTGATTTCATTTCTGTGATGCCAGGTTTACCTAAAGCTAAAGTTAATTCTAGAATTATTTTAAGTCCTCAACATGCAAAGAGGTTATTAAGAGTTTTAAGTGATAATGTTAAAAATTTTGAAACTAAAAATGGATTAATAAAAGATTTAGATGTAAAAAAAATGCCTCTGAATTTTGGTGGACCTAAAGCTCAAGCTTAATATAATTATAAAAAATTATTTTTTTTCATCCAATCATCATTAAATATTTTCGCTAAATATCTACTGCCATGGTCAGGTAGTATTACAACAACTACATCTGTTTCTTTAAGTCTGTTTTTTAGTTGAATAACACCTGATAAAGCAGCTCCACATGAATATCCCGCTAGAATTCCCTCTTTTTTTGCTAATTCTCTAGTCATGAGTGCAGCATTTTTATCACTTACTTTTTCAAATAAATCAATTAATTCAAAGTCGACATTTTTTGGAATTATATCTTCACCAATTCCTTCAGTCATGTATGGGTAGATTTCTTTTTCATCAAATATTTTTGTTTCGTGATATTTTTTAAAAACAGAGCCATATGGGTCTATTCCCCATACTTGAATTTTTTTATTTTTTTCTTTTAAAAATTTTGCGGTTCCGCTAATAGTACCTCCAGTTCCAACTCCTGCAACAAAATGAGTAATTTTTCCATTTGTCTGTTCCCATATTTCGGGCCCTGTTGTCAAATAATGTGCTTTTTTATTTGATAAATTGTCATATTGATTTGGATAAAATGAATTTGGAATTTCAGAGTTTAATTTTTTTGCAACAGAGTAGTAAGAATCAGGATGATCGGGGGCTACATTTGTAGGGCATATATGGACCTTTGCTCCCATTGCTTTTAATATATCTATTTTTTCTTTTGATTGTTTGTCAGACATTGTACATATTAATTTATATCCCCTTTGGATTGCTGTAAGAGCTAATCCCATGCCTGTGTTTCCAGAAGTGGCTTCAATAATTGTACCTCCCCTTTTTAATAATCCTTTTTTTTCTGCGTCTTTAATTAATTGTAAACCAATTCTATCTTTAATCGAATGTCCTGGGTTAAACGATTCAATTTTTGCTAGAATTGTTCCTTTTATGCCTTTTGTTATATTATTTATTTTGACTAATGGTGTGTGTCCTATTAATTCTGTTATGTGGTTTGAATATTTCATTTTATTTTTAAAGAATTAGAAAGTGTTAATTTTGAGATTTTAAAATAAGGAATCATAATTGCAATTGGAATTAAAGCTAATATTAAAAAATTAGCTAGAAATATACTATTAAAATCAAAAAATATTGGTATTTCATTAACAAAATAAGAAGATGAGTCTAATTTAATAATTTTAAATTTTTTTTGTATTACACAAATAAAAAAACCAATAAAATTTCCATATAGAATTCCTTTCAATACTATATTTGTAGCTCTGTAGTAAAATATTTTTAAAATTTTAAAATCATTAGTCCCAAATGATTTTAAAACCCCAATCATATTAATTCTTTCTATGACCATAACTAATAAAAACTTTGTAATATTAATTAAGCATACTATTAGCATTATAATTGTTATTAAAATTATATTTTTTTTAAATAGAGATATCCAGTCAAATATATTTGTATGTTTATCATAAATAGAATATGACTTGGTCATATAGTTATTAGAAATACCACTTATATTATTATTAATATAATTATTTACTTGCAATGTTTTTTTATTGTTTTTTAAAAAAATCTTATACGAACTGAATTGATTTTTCCATCCAATTTTTTTTTCAATATAGTTTAAGTTCACAAAACAAATATTTTTATCAAAATTTTCGATTTCTGACTCATAAATTCCACAAATTTTCATTTGGCTGTGTGTGTCTTCATATTTATTTTGGCTTTTTCGTATAAAACTTAAAAGAATCGTATCATTTAGATTTAAGTTTAACTTGCTTGATTGAGATTTAGAAATCAGAATATCAAATTTATTTATTGGTTTTTTTCCCTTAATAATCTTTTTGTTTAGAAAGTCTTTATTGTTTTCATAATCAATTCCATTTAAAATTACACCCATAAAATCTCTATTATTACTAATAACAGAAAAAGTAGATATAACTTTATTTATAAATTTAACTTCTGGGATATTTTTAATCTTACTTAAGGTCGAATCATTTAAATATATTCCTTTTTCACCTATATTATGTGCACTATTTGAATTAGAGTAATTTTCAATAATAATATTTCCATTTAAATCAATAAAGTTTTTTTTAATACTTTCTTCTAGCCCCATTCCAGTACATATTGAAATAATAATAATTGTTAAGCTTGACGCAATTGCAATTACACAAAGATCACTGATTGACTTGGAGTATTTTTTTTTAGAATTTTTTTTATCTAGTCTTTTTGATATAAATTTTTCTATATTCAATTTTAAATTAATTATTAATTCAAATATATACAGAAGATTAAAATGAATGTAAATTTTAAATTATTTTTTTGGAGTTTAGTTCCTTTATTTATTTTTACTCAAAACAAGTCAATTGACCATACTGACTTATATCTTCCTTATTTAGAAAATAAAAAAATTGGTTTAGTTGTTAATCAGAATTCTAAAATTGATAACATTCATTTAATTGATAGTTTAATTAATCTTGGAATTAATGTTAAATCCATTTTTGCTCCAGAACATGGATTTAAAATTAATTATGGTGCGGGTGAAAAAATAAAAAATGATTCGTTTAAAAATATACCAATATACTCTCTGTATGGAGACAAAAAAAAACCTTCTCCTACTTTACTTAAAGATTTAGATTTAATATTATTTGATATTCAAGACGTAGGCGTCAGGTTTTACACCTATATATCAACTTTACATTACGTTATGGAAGCTTGTGCTGAAACTAAGACACCATTAATTGTTTTAGATAGAGATAATTTAAATTCTAATTATATAGATGGACCGGTTTTAGATTTGAATTATAGATCTTTTGTTGGTATGCATGAAGTCCCAGTTTTATATGGAATGACAATAGGGGAGTACGCATTAATGATAAATGGAGAAGATTGGTTGTCAGACTCTTTGAAATGTGATCTTAAAGTTATTCCTTTTTCTAAAAAAAATGATTATTATATAACAAATTCACAACTTAATGACCCTCCATCTCCTAATTTAAAAACAAATTTTTCAATTTTCTTATACCCAACATTATGTTATTTTGAAGGAACAGTGATAAGTATTGGTAGGGGGACCGATTACCCTTTTCAGATATTAGGTGCTCCTGAATTAGATGGAGCCAAGATTAGTCATGGTTTTTCTAAGTATCTTTCCGCAAATGAATTTTCTTTTACCCCAAAATCTAGAATGGAGAGTAAGAATCCAAAATTTAAAAATAAAGAATGTTTTGGTTTAAAATTTTTTCTTAGAGATGATTCAACGTATTTAAAATACAATCAAATTGATTTAGATTTAATAATTAGTACATATTTAGCATACCCAAAAGAAAATATTTTTTTTAATTCTTTCTTTAATAAATTAGCAGGAAACTCTACCCTAATGAATAAAATTAAATTAGGTTGGGATTCTAAAAGAATAAGAAATTCATGGGTTAGTGACCTTAATGATTTTTTGAAAATTAGAGAAAAGTATCTTCTTTATAAAAGAAAATAATGTTTATAATTGTTTGTATTTTTTTAAGCCTTTATTTAAAATATCACATGCTTGAAGAATTTTATTTTTCTCTAACACATATGCTATTCTAACTTCATTATTACCAGTATTTTTAGTGCTATAAAAACCACTAGCAGGAGCCATCATCAAAGTAGTATTTTTCACATCGAAGTCTTTTAAAATCCATTTACAAAAATCATCTGCGTTTTCAATTGGTAATTTAGCTATACAGTAAAAAGCTCCTTTTGGCATTGGGCAAATAACACCATTGATTTTGTTGAGCTCAGCTACTAAAAGATTTCTTCTCTCTTGATATTCTGAGATAACATTATTAAAATATTCTTCATTTGTTTGTAGTGCAGAAATTCCAGCTAATTGACCAAATGTTGGAGGACTTAACCTAGCTTGAGCAAATTTCAAGCAAGTTTTAATCAAATTTTTGTTCTTGGAGACTATGCAACCAACTCTAGCACCACACATACTGTATCTTTTAGAGGTTGAGTCAATTACAATCGCGTTTTGACTTATATCTTTTTCAGAAAGGATGGAATAGTGTTTATTTTCATCATAAATAAATTCTCTGTAAACTTCATCTGCTATTAAAAATATGTCGTATTTTTTTGCAATTTTTGCTAGTATATTTATTTCGTTTTTTGTGTAAAGGTACCCAGTTGGATTATTTGGATTGCAAATTAAAATTGCCTTTGTTTTTTTTGTTATTGCTTTTTCAAAACTATCAATTTCAGGCAAACGGAAACCATCTTCAATATTTGAAACAACGGGTTTAATTTCCACGTTAGCCAATTTAGAAAAGCCGTTATAATTTGCATAAAAAGGTTCAGGTATTATTATTTCATCTCCTGGGTCAGATATAGAATTTATTGTAAAAATTAAAGCTTCTGATCCACCAGTTGTTATTAATATATCTTCTTTTAAAATATTTAAATTATTTTTCTGATAATAATCAGCAATTCCTTCTCTATATTTTTCCATTCCTGCTGAATGACTATATTCAATTTTTGAAATATTGAAATTATTAATTTTTTTAATGACTTGTTCTGGAGGTTTAATATCAGGTTGTCCTATATTTAAATGAATAACTTCTTTACCTTTTTTTTTGGCAATCTCAGAGAAAGGAACAAGTTTCCTTATAGGTGACTCGGGCATATTTATACCCTTAAAAGAAATATTAGGCATAAAATTATATAAAGTTATTTTACAATTGGTGCGCTTCCAGAATGTTTTAGGATTGGACTATTGTTTGATTCATCAGGTATAACTTTACCTTTTACTTTAACAATCTTAGGTGATGTCTTAGCATTAGATGTTATGGTAATGCTTTTAGTATAAGGACCTACACGTTTTTCATCATAATTTATTTTAATTACAGCAGATTCACCTGGAGCAATTGGATCTTTTGGCCAGTTTGGAACCGTGCAACCGCAACTTCCTTTTGCTTTTTCAATAATTAGGGGTTCTTTTCCAGTATTTGTGAATACAAACTCACACCTTGAACTATCATCATCAAATTGATTATAAGTTCCCATATCAATTAATTCTTTTTCAAATGTAATTTCAGGAGCATTAGGATTAATAATTATTTTATCTTGTGCGTTAATATTAGTAAAGCAAAAAAATAGACAAAAAGTGAGTAAATATCTTAGTTTCATTTTTATTTTTTTTTAGATTACAAAGCTAACTTTTTATATTTAATAAAACAAATTCAAATTTCTTTGTCCAAAGCTATAAAAAGACATAAATATTGTAGATTTGTTTAAGTCAATTTTAAAATGAAAAATTTAATAAACAAAACATATAGTTCTTATGAAGTTGAATCTAAACTTTATAACTACTGGTTAAAAAATAATTTTTTTTCATCAAAAATTGATAAAACTAAATCAAATTATACTTTGTTAATGCCTCCACCCAATGTAACTGGAATTTTGCATATGGGTCATGTTTTGAATAATACAATTCAAGATGTTTTAGTTAGGAGAGCTAGACAATTAGGTCTTAATGCATGTTGGGTTCCTGGAATAGATCACGCTTCAATTGCAACTGAGGCAAAAGTTGTTGATAAATTAAAAAAAGATGGTATTTTAAAATCACAAATTTCAAGAGAAAAGTTTTTGAAACATGCTTGGGATTGGAAAGAAAAGCATGGGAATATAATTTTAAACCAACTAAAAAGATTAGGTGCTTCATGTGATTGGGACAGAGTAAAGTTCACTATGGATGATGATATGTCAGAATCTGTAATTAATGTTTTTATAGAACTATTTGAAAAAGGATTAATATATAGAGGGGTTAGAATGGTCAATTGGGACCCAATGGCTAAAACAGCTATTTCTGACGAAGAAGTTATTTACAAAGAACAAAATTCAAATTTGTATTATATTAAATACAAGTTAAAAGATTATGAAGGTGAAATTACTATAGCTACAACAAGACCCGAAACAATTTTAGGAGATACTGCTATTTGTGTTAATCCCAAAGATAAAAGATATACATCACTCATTGGAAAAAAAGCATTAGTTCCTCTTTTAAATAGAGAAATTCCTATTATTTCTGATAATTATATTGACCCTGAGTTTGGTACAGGAGCTTTAAAAGTAACACCAGCTCATGATATTAATGATTATAAAATTGGAAAAAAAAATAATTTAGAAATAATCTCTGTAATAGACAATCATGGCTTGATAAATGAACAAGGTAAACTATATGTTGGTAAAGATAGATTTGAAGTCAGAAAACAGATAATTAAGGATATTAAGTCAATTGATCAACTTGAAAAAATAGAAACTATAAAGAATAAAGTAGGTTTTTCTGAGCGAACAAATGTTGTAATTGAGCCAAAATTATCAATGCAATGGTTTTGTAATGTAAAAGAAATATCCAAACCTGCACTAGATGCAGTATTAAAAAACAAAATAAACTTTTATCCTAAAAATTTTAAAAACATATACAAGCATTGGATGGAAAACATTCAAGATTGGTGTATTTCAAGGCAATTATGGTGGGGGCATAGAATTCCTGTTTTCTATTATAACAACGATGAATTTGTAGTTGCAAAAAATAAAAATGAGGCCTTAATAAAAATTAAAAAAATTAATGGTTTTAAAGACATCAAATTATCAGAAATCAAACAGGATGAAGATGTTTTAGATACATGGTTTTCTTCTTGGCTTTGGCCCATAAGTGTTTTTGACGGGATTAATAAAAAAAATAACAGTGAATTAGAATATTATTTTCCAACTAATGATTTAGTAACAGGTCCAGATATCATTTTCTTTTGGGTTGCCAGAATGATAATGGCTGGTTTTACATTTACTAAATCAATTCCATTCAAAAATGTATATTTCACTGGAATTGTAAGAGATAAAAAAAGAAGAAAAATGTCTAAATCTTTAGGTAATTCACCTGATGCAATTGAGCTAATTGATAAATATGGAGCTGATGGTGTTAGGTCTGGTATGCTCTTTTCTTCTAATGCGGGAAATGATCTTTTATTTGATGAATCTTTGTGTGAGCAAGGAAGAAATTTTTCCAATAAAATTTGGAATGCTTTTAGATTAATAAAGTCATGGAAAGTATCATCAAATAACCAGTCTGAATTAAACAGAGTTACTGTAAACTGGTTTGATAGTAAACTTTCAGAATCATTAAAAAGTATTAATGATTCATTTGAAAAATTTCGAATCTCAGAATGTTTAATGAAAACTTACAAATTAATTTGGGATGATTTTTGTAGTTATTATTTAGAACTAATTAAGCCCCATAATCAAGAAATTGATATAAAAACAAAAGAACAAACTGTTCACTTTTTAGAAAAGCTAATGATAATTTTACATCCTTTTATGCCTTTTATAACTGAAGAGGTTTGGAGAAAAATTATCACAAGAGAAAATACTGAAAGTATTGTTTTTGCATCATGGCCTGATGTTAAAAAATCTAATAAAAAATTATTAAGTTCATTTTCATACTTATTTAAACTTATTTCAAAAATCAGAAAAATAAAAAAAGACAAAGGTTTACCTCCAAAAAAATCTATAGAACTTTATTATGAAGGGACCTTAGAAAAATCACAAATTGAAGTTCTTAAAAAAATGTGTTTTATTTCAAAGATTGAATTTGTTAAAGAAAAAGTTGAGGGTTCTTTTCCTTTTTTATTAGAAACAAACAGATATTATCTTATACTTCCTTTAATAATTAATAAAGAAGAAGAAAAAATAAGATTACAAAAAGAACTTGATTATCAGGTTTCTTTTTTAAGCTCTGTAGAAAAGAAACTTTCTAATAAAAACTTTATAAACAATGCTCCGGAAAAGGTGTTAAACTTAGAAAGAAAAAAACAGAAAGATGCTATAATGAAGATAGATTCAATAAAAAATCAAATAACCCTTCTATAATCCTATGACTGAAAAAGTTTATAAACCAAAAAATAAAATTAGAATTGTTACTGCTGCAAGTTTATTTGATGGTCATGATGCAGCTATTAATATAATGAGAAGAATTATTCAATCTACGGGATGTGAGGTTATTCATTTGGGTCATGATCGCTCAGTTGAGGAAGTAGTTAATTGTGCAATTCAAGAAGATGCAAATGCTATTGCAATGACCTCTTACCAAGGCGGGCATAACGAGTATTTGAAATATATGTTTGATCTCCTGAAGAAAAAAAATTCATCCCATATAAAAATATTTGCAGGGGGTGGAGGGACTATATTGCCTGAAGAGATAAAAGATTTACATAAATATGGAATAACAAAAATTTATCATCCTGATGACGGTAGGAAAATGGGTTTGCAGGGTATGATTAATGATTTAGTAAAAAAATCAGATTTTCCATTAGGAGATAAAATTGCAGGTTGCATTAAAGATTTAAATTTAGATAATAACATTTCAAGATTAATTTCTGCTGCTGAGAACTACCCAAAAATCGTTAAAAAAGATTTGACAATTATTAAGAAATTATCTAAGTCTTCAAAAACACCAGTTTTAGGAATTACTGGTACCGGAGGTGCTGGTAAGTCTTCACTCGTAGACGAGTTACTTAGAAGATTTTTAAATGATTTTAAGGAAAAAAAAATTGGCGTAATTTGTGTAGATCCCTCAAAGAGAAAGAGTGGTGGGGCATTATTAGGAGACAGGATTAGAATGAATTCGTCAAATAATCCAAGAATTTATATGAGGTCCTTAGCTACAAGGCAAGCTAATTTAGCTTTGTCTGCTCATGTTAATGATGCTATTTCTATACTTAAAGCTGCAAATTTTGATTTAATAATTTTAGAAACTTCAGGTATTGGTCAATCTGATACTGAAATATTAGATCACTCTGATATTTCATTATATGTAATGACCCCTGAATATGGTGCTGCAACTCAATTAGAGAAAATTGATATGTTAGATTTCGCAGATATTATTTCGATTAATAAATTTGATAGGAGAGGTGCTTTAGATGCTTTGAGAGATGTAAAAAAACAATATCAAAGAAACAATAAGTTGTTTTCAAAAAATGTTGATAAAATGCCTGTATTTGGAACAATAGCCTCTCAATTTAATGACCCAGGTTTAAATAATTTATATAATTTTATTTTAAAGAAAATAAATGATAAAAATTTTAAAAATTTTTCTTCTTCAATAAAAAAATTACCATCCTATGAAAGAATTTGTATTATTCCTCAAAAAAGAATTAGATATTTATCTGAAATTTCTGATGAAAACCGTAAATATAATGCGTGGGTTGAAGAACAAAAAAATATAGCAAGCGAAATTTATAACTTAAACTCCACAAAAAAAATACTTGAAAAAGAAAATTCAGAGTCAGAATTATTAATTAAAATCAAAAAAATTTTATTGCTTAAAGATCAAAAATTAAATTCTGAGAATAAAAAATTAATAAAAAAATGGGACAACTTAAAAAAACTATATAAAAATCCCACATTTAAGTTTCAGGTTAGAAAAAAAGAAATATCAATTAAAAATTTTACAAAATCATTATCTGATATTAAAGTTCCAAAAATATCTCTGCCAAAATATAAAGATTCTGGTGATATACTTAGATGGCAACTACAAGAAAATGTTCCCGGAAAGTTTCCTTTTACATCAGGAATTTTTCCATTTAAAAGAGAAGGTGAAGATCCAACACGAATGTTTGCTGGGGAAGGTGGTCCTGAGCGAACCAACAAAAGGTTTCACTATTTAAGTTCAGGAATGCCAGCAAAGAGATTATCTACTGCTTTTGATTCGGTTACTTTATACGGAAATGACCCAGATTACAGACCTGATATTTATGGAAAAATTGGTAATGCTGGTGTTTCAGTTTGTTGTCTTGATGATGCAAAAAAATTATATTCCGGCTTCAATCTTGTTGATTCTTTAACGTCTGTTTCTATGACAATAAATGGGCCGGCACCGATTATTTTAGCATTTTTTTTAAACGCTGCAATCGATCAGCAATGTGAAATTTATATTAAAGAAAACTCTCTAGAAAATGAAGTAAATAAAAAAATTAACTCATTATATAAAAACAAAAAAAGACCTAAATACTCCGGAAATCTTCCCCCTGGAAATAATGGCCTTGGTTTAATGTTATTAGGTTTAACAGGTCAAGATGTCATTGATAAAAAAGTATATGAAAAAATCAAAAAAGAAACCTTAAACAAGGTTAGGGGTACTGTTCAAGCAGATATTTTAAAAGAGGATCAAGCTCAAAATACTTGTATATTTTCAACTGAATTTTCTTTAAAAGTCATGGGTGATATTCAAGAGTATTTTATAAAGAAAAATATTAAAAATTTTTACTCAGTTTCAATTTCTGGATATCATATTGCTGAAGCTGGAGCTAACCCAATTACCCAATTAGCTTTTACTTTAGCTAATGGTTTTACATACATTGAATATTATTTGAGTCGTGGAATGAAGATAGATGAATTTGCATCAAATTTATCTTTCTTTTTTTCTAATGGAATTGATCCAGAATATGCAGTTATTGGAAGAGTTGCCAGAAGAATTTGGGCTAAAGCTATAAAATATAAATACGGAGGAAATGAAAGATCTCAAATGTTAAAGTATCATATACAAACATCAGGAAGGTCCTTACATGCTCAAGAAATTGATTTTAATGACATAAGAACAACTTTACAGGCCTTATACGCAATTTATGATAATTGTAATTCTTTACATACAAATGCATATGATGAAGCAATTACTACCCCTACTGAAGAATCTGTTCGAAGAGCTGTTGCTATTCAATTAATTATAAATAAAGAACTTGGTTTAACAAAAAATGAAAATCCATTACAAGGATCATTTATAATTGAGGAATTAACTGATCTTGTTGAAAAAGCAGTACTTGATGAGTTTGATAGAATAACGGAAAGAGGAGGTGTGTTGGGAGCTATGGAAACCATGTATCAAAGGTCTAAAATTCAAGAAGAATCTCTTCACTACGAGAGCTTAAAGCACTCTGGTGAACTTCCAATTATTGGTGTAAATACATTTTTAAATACTAAAGGCTCTCCAACCATTATTCCAAAAGAAGTTATTAGGTCAACTGAGATAGAAAAAGAAAATCAAATAAATACTGTTAGTAAATTAAAAAAGAATTATTCTAGTGTTAGTGAAGAGAAGTTGAATAATTTAAAATATGCAGTTACTAATAATAAAAATATTTTTTCAACTTTAATGGAAACCTCAAAATATTGTACACTTGGACAGATATCAAATGTTTTATTTGAGGTTGGTGGTAAGTATAGAAGAAATATGTAATTAATAATTTGATTTAAACTCTTCTATTATTTTTTTCTTGTTAATTGTTTGGTTATAATATTTACAAATCTTTTCAAGCAATCTTTCTAAAACACTATCTGGGCAAGAAGCACCACCAGTGATTAAAAAGTTTATTTTTCTTTTGTTAGGTAAATAATTTTTTTGGATTCTCTCTATTTTTTTTTCCATATCGAAGTGAATAATCTCATTTTTAGAAATAAGTTTTTTTTCAGATGAAATAAAGAATGTTTTAAAATAATTTTCACAGATTTTGACAAGTTGTGATGTGTTAGAGCTGTTGTATCCACCAGTTATGAAAGCTAAATCAATATTTAAATTAATTAATTGCTTAATACTTGTTTGATTTTCATTTGTTGCATAGCATAGAGTATCTCTTGTATTAGCAATATGATTTTTTCCGTCTATTTCTCCATATTTTAAGTTCATAATATTTTCAAAAAACGAAGAAATTTCTTTTGTTTCTTCAGCGAGCATTGTTGTTTGGTTAATAACTCCAATTTTTTTAAAATCTTTTTTTGGACTAAAGTTACTTGAAAATCTTCCTTTGAATTTTTCTTTAAAATTTGGTAATTTCTCATTTAGTATATACTTAGACAATTCCTTTGCCTCCTTTATATTTTTTATGATAATTCTGGGAATATTTTCATCAAAATTAGAAAAGGTCGCTTTAGTCTCCTCATGTTCTGGTTTTCCATGAATTATAATAGTGTATTTTTTTTTTGCTAGTTCATTTCCTCTATTCCAAACTTTGGTAACAAAGGGACAAGTGGTATCATATGATTTAGTTTTAATTCCCTTCTCTTTAATTATATCCATATTTTCTTTGGTAGTGCCAAATGCTGGTATTATAACAATATCTTTTTTAGTAACTTCGTCCCAAGAAATTATTTTTTTTCCAGTACTTTCTTGTAAAAATTTTATTCCTTTTTTTTTTAAGTCTTCATTTACATTGGGGTTATGTATCATTTCACTTATTAGAAATATATTTTTGTTAGGGTTTTCTTGTATTGTTTTATAGCATATTTCAATTGCATTTTTTACTCCGAAACAAAATCCAAAGTATTTAGGTATATAAAAATTTAAATTTCCAATTGATATTTTTGTGGGGCTGTAGTCTGTACGCTTTTCTTTTTCAGTACGTATATTTTTAATTTCTGATATTAATTTGGACTCATAATATTTTGGTAAAACAAAGCTTTTCAATACAATTCGGAATTTTTTTTCAAATATAGTGATTAATTAAATTTTGTAATTTATTTTTTAAACTTATCTAAGTTTGTATATTTGCGGACTTGATTTAATAATTAATTAAATATGATGGAAGAAAATATTGAAAATGTAAATAATTCTGAGGTTTCAAATAATGAAAAATCTGAAGTAGCTAGTCCCTCTGTTAGTGATTCTAAAAAATCTAAAGATGAATCTAATATAATTGAGGATTTTGATTGGGATAATTTTGAAAATGAACAATCTTACAGTGATGATGAAAAAAAGAAACTGGAAGAATTATACTCTGAGACATTAGCCTCTTTGAATTCTGGTGATGTTATTCAAGGTGTAGTTTTAAAAAAATCAGACAAAGACGTAATTATTGATATATCTGGAAAATCTGAAGGTGTTATTTCGACAAATGAATTTAGATACAACCCAGATTTAAAGGAGGGAGATACAGTTGACGTGGTTATTGATAAACAAGAAGACAAAACAGGTCAACTCGTCCTTTCACATAAAAAAGCTAGATATTTAAAATCTTGGGGAAAAGTAAATGATGCTCATGATAACGGAGAAATTGTTGATGGATATGTAATGTGTAGAACAAAAGGGGGTATGATAGTTGATGTTTTTGGTTTAGAAGCCTTTTTACCTGGATCCCAAATTGATGTTAAACCCATCCGAGATTATGATTTGTATGTTGGTAGAAATATGAAATTCAAAGTTGTTAAGATAAATCCTGATTTTAGAAATGTTGTAGTTTCTCACAAGGCTCTAATTGAGGCTGACATTGAGGAACAGAAAAAAGAAATTATCTCAAAACTTGAAAAAGGTCAAGTTTTAGAAGGAATTGTTAAAAATATTACAGCTTATGGAGTTTTCATTGATTTAGGTGGAGTTGATGGTCTAATACATATAACAGATTTATCATGGAGCAGAATTAATCATCCTAATGAAATTGTTAAATTAGATGAAAAAATAAAAGTCGTTATATTAGATTTTGATGATAATAAAAATAGAATTCAATTAGGATTAAAGCAATTGTTCAGTCATCCTTGGGAATCTTTACCACAAGAATTAAAAGTGGGAGACAAGGTCAAAGGAAAAGTTGTTGTTTTAGCTGATTATGGTGCTTTTGTTGAAATTCAAGATGGTGTTGAAGCCCTTGTTCATGTCTCAGAAATGTCATGGTCTGCAAATTTAAGAACTGCTCAAGATTTTCTAAAGATTGGTGACGAAGTTGAAGCTGCAATTATAACTCTTGATAGAGATGAAAGAAAAATGTCTTTAGGAATCAAGCAATTAACACCTAATCCTTGGGAGAAGTTAGCAGAAAAATATCCAATCGATTCAAAAATTAAAGGAAAAATAACTAATTATACAAATTTTGGAGTGTTTGTTGAATTAGAAGAGGGGGTTGATGGATTAGTACATATTTCTGATCTTTCATGGACTAAAAAAATTAAACATCCTGCTGACTTTGTTAAATTAGGAGAAGAGATGGAAGTTATTGTTTTAGAAATTGATGTTGACAATAGAAGATTAAGTCTTGGTCATAAACAATTAACTGAGGATCCCTGGAATGTTTATGAAACAATTTTCACTCTCGGTTCAGTTCATAATGGAGAAGTTCTTGATGTCTTTGATAAAGGATCTACTATTCTTTTCAAAGAACAAGGTCTTGAGGCTTTTTGTCCATCTAGACATTCTGTTAGAAAAGATAAAAATAAATTGGAATCAGGAGAAAATCTAGACTTTGAAGTAATTGAATTTAACAGAGAATCAAATAGAATAGTTGTTTCTCATTCAAAGACTTTTATGGATGAATTAAAAAAAGAAGCATCTGATAAGAAAAAAGAAAAGTCTGCCGTTGATAAAAAAGTTAAGAAAATGAGAGAGAGCGTTGAAAAGTCAACTTTGGGAGATATAGATGCATTATCAAATTTGAAAAACAAAATTGATGAATAGTTTAATGTATAAAATATAATTTTTTTAAAACCTTCTTTCTAATTATATAAAGAAGGTTTTTTTTTAGATTGTGGAAAATAAAGTAATATTAAATTCTAAAGAATTATCAATAATCATTGACAGGTTATGTCATGAATTAATCGAGGGTCATTTCGATTTTTCAAATACTATTTTAATTGGTCTTCAGCCAAGAGGAGTTTTATTGGCAAAAAAAATTCATACAAAACTTTCAAATATAATAAATCAAGAAATAAAATATGGTGAGCTAGATACTACATTTTTTAGAGATGATTTTAGAAGAAAAAAAGGTATTCTAACGCCTCATGAAACTAACATTAGTTTTAATATAGAAAATTATAATGTCATTGTTATTGATGATGTATTATATACTGGAAGGACAACAAGGTCTGCTTTAGATGCCCTTGGTTCTTTTGGTAGAGCTAACTCAATTGAACTTTTAGTTCTAATAAATAGAAGATTTAGTAGAGAAATTCCTATTGAACCTACGTATGTTGGTAAATCAGTTGATGTTTTTGAAAATGAACATGTAATAGTTGAATGGGGATTGAATGATGAAGAAAGCAGTGTTGTATTATTTAATAATTAATTTACATGAAACAATTTAATGCAAAACACCTTTTAGGAATTAAAGATTTATCATATAGTGATATAAATTTAATATTTGAGATTGCAGAAAGATTTAAAGAGGTAATTAACAGGCCGATCAAGAAGGTTCCAACTTTAAGAGATATTTCTGTTGCAAATCTTTTTTTTGAAAACTCTACTAGGACAAAATTATCATTTGAATTAGCAGAAAAAAGACTTTCAACAGAAGTTTTAAATTTCTCTTCTTCAGGTTCTTCTCTATCTAAAGGAGAGTCTCTTATTGATACTGTAAATAATATTTTAGCGATGAAAGTTGACATCGTAGTGATACGTCATCCAGATGCTGGGGCTGCTTCATTTTTATCAAAAAATATTAGTGCTTCTGTAATAAATGCTGGAGATGGCTCTCATGAACACCCTACTCAGGCTCTTTTAGATTCTTTTTCAATAATTGAAAAAATTAAAAATATTAAGGGAAAAAATATTTTATTATTAGGTGATATTAGGCACTCTAGAGTAGCCCTTTCAAATATTTTTTGCTTAAAAAAATTAGGTGCTAATGTTAGAGTTTGTGGTCCACCAACATTAATACCCAGAGATATATCAGACTTAGGAGTTGAAGTTAGCTTCAATCTTGAAGATTCATTAAGGTGGTGTGATGTTGTTAATGTCTTAAGAATTCAGTTAGAACGACAAAATTTAAAATATTTTCCTTCATTGAGGGAATATACAATGATGTATGGATTAAATAATTCTGTATTAGATAAAATAGGTAAAGAGATTTTAATTTTGCACCCTGGGCCAATTAACAGGGGTGTTGAAATCTCAAGTGATGTTGCTGATTCCAGTCACTCTATTATTTTAAATCAAGTTGAAAATGGTGTTGCGATAAGAATGGCAGTATTATATTTATTAGCATCAAAAATTAAAATATCATGACAATTGACAATAATGATAATTACTCTTTATTTTCAGGAATAAATATCGATAATAAAAAAAAATTTCTGGATAAATTAGAAAGTTATAAAACTAAACCTGTTAACTTAATAATTAAATTAAATAACGAACTTATTAACAATGACTCTTTGATATTATCTTTAGTAAAATATAATTCTTTTTGGAAAAAGAGTGATAAATCTTTTATATTAGTGGTCGATGATTATGTTGTGAGTAACAATAATCTTGTTTGTGTTCCATCTTTAGAAGAAGCAATTGACTATCTATTTATGGAAGAGTTAGAAAGAAATGTGTAACTAATTAAATTTTATAATATGAAAAAAACTTTACTTACTTTTTTATTAACTGGAATTATTCCACTCGTTAGTTTCTCTCAGTGTACTCCTGACACAGATTTTACTGGTCTAGTTGGGGTTTCAGATGACGCTTATGTACTTGAAGATACAACTGGTTTGAACATGGGGCCAACTGTTGTTGATCCAACTGCTCTTCCAAATGCTATTGTTGGTGATACTTATGAAACCTTTTTTAACATGAGAATACCTACGGATACTGTTATTGAATATGACTTAGGTCAAGGTCCTCAATTATTTGATCCAGTTTATATTAATACAATTGGTGTAAACGAAATTCAAGGTTTACCTATGGGTTTTTCTTACGAATGTGCTTCACAAGATGCTGGCGGTACTATTACTAATGATAATTGTATTTTTCCTGGTGGAGGATACGGATGTTTAAGACTTTTTTCTGAAGATGTTCCTAATGTAGTTGGTACTTATCCGTTGAAAGTTGCACTTGATATAGTTGCTGAGTATGAAGTGTTTGGGATAATGATTCCTGTTGAAGTAACTGATGATACTTTGTTAAATTATTTAGTTTTAATTGTTGAGGAAGGTGATAATTCTGACCTTACAGAAATTGTAGATTCTAGAGTTTTTAAATCTTTAGGAACGTATCCTAATCCTTTTAATCAATCAACAACTATTCATTTTGGTAACGATAATGACAAAGATATAAAATTTTCAGTCTACGATATTTTAGGAAATATTGTATTTTTTGATAATATTAATTCTGAAATTGGACATAATGAGTATTCATTTGAAAAAGGTAATTTAACCAGTGGTTTATATACATTTACTTTATCAAATGGCGTAAAAACAATTAGTGAAAGAATTATCATTCACTAAATAGTCTTTATAAGTTAATAAATAAAAAGGGAGATAATTTAGTCTCCCTTTTTTTTTTCAATTAGTTCTTTTATTCTATTTATTTGTTTAGGTGAAACCTCTGTAAATTTTTTTGTTTTAAACCACGTAATTTGTCTTTTTGCGTATCTTCTTGTATTTCTTTTAATTAATGAAATAGTTTGGTCTAGTGATTGTTTTTCATTGAAATAGTCATAAAACTCTTTGTATCCTATTGTATCTAGCATAATTTTTTTATTTAGTTCTAAGATTTTTTTTGCTTCTTTCTCTAATCCATTAGAAATCATTTCGTCTACTCTTTTATTTATTTTATTATGAAGAACTTCTCTTTCTTCATTTAAATAAAAAAACAAAATATCGAAGTTTCTTTCTTTCTTTCTTTTATTTAAAAAATGAGACATCGGTTTTTTAGTTGATAAGTAAATTTCAAGACTCCTGATAACTTTTCTTGGGTTTTTTAAATCAATTTTTTCCCATGAATTAAAGTCATATTTTTTTAATTGATCAGTTAAGTTTTTTAATCCGTTATTTTTAAGTTGTTCTTGCAGCTTTTCTCTTATTCCTGGTTTAATTTTTGGTATTTTATCTAATCCGACACAGACTGACTCTATATATAATCCAGAACCACCACATAAGAATACTATTTCTTTTTTTTTAAATAATTCATTTAAAATATTTGTAAAATCTGTTATATACTTTCCTATTGAATAGTTTTTAGTGACCGAAGCATTGTTAATTAAATAATGTTTTACAGTGCTTAGTTTTTTTTTAGATAGTTTTGCAACTCCTATATTTAATTCTTTGTAAAATTGTCTAGAATCTGCGGAGATAATTTCAGTGTCATAGTATTTTGCTAACTTTATACATGTTTCAGATTTTCCCACACATGTAGGTCCTCCTATTACAACTAAAATTTTTTTGTTCATTTATTTAGATTTAATTCTTCGCCAATTTTGATCATTAATTTTTCAGCATCTACTTTATTATTTCTAATTTCACCATTTAATATAGCTTCACGGATTTGAACTTTAATTTCTCCAACTAATTTAGAAGGTTTTAATTTGAACTTTTCCATTATCATTTTACCGTCTACAGGCGGTTGGAAATTTTTTAAATTATCATTTTTTTCAATTTCTTCTATTTTATTTTTTACATATTTTAAATTTTTTAAATATCTATTAACTTTTTCTTCATTTTTAGAAGTAATATCTGCTTCACATAAAATATATAAATCATCAATATCGTTACCTGCTTCATATAATATTCTTCTATATGCAGAATCTGTAACATTTTTTTTAGTTAGTGGAATTAGTCTGAGATGAAGGAGAACAAGTTTTTGTACATACTTCATGTTTTCATTTAAAGGTAACTTAAGTTTATTAAAAATAATGGGTACCATTTTTGATCCTAAATACTCATGACCATGAAATGTCCAACCTTCTTTTTTACTATATCTTTTTGTTTTTGGTTTTGCTATATCATGTAAAAGTGCAGCCCATAAAAGCCATTTATTGCTGCTTTTTTTTCTAACATTATCAATTACTTCTAAAGTATGAAAAAAATTATCTTTGTGTGTATGATTATTAACAGTTTCAACCCCTTGTAAGTCATAAAATTCTTTGAAATATAATTTTAGAATTCCTGTTTTATAAAGTAAATTTAGTCCAATAGAAGGTTTTTCACTCAAAAGTATTTTTTCGAATTCATCAAGCATTCTTTCTTTAGATAAAATAGTTATTCTATCTCTGTTGTTCATTATTGATTTTAGAGTTTCAGTTTCAATTGTAAAACCAAGTTGATTAGCGAATCTTATAGCTCTGAACATTCTTAATGGGTCATCAGAAAAAGTTTTATTTGGATTTTGAGGAGTTTTAATTATTTTATTATTTAAGTCCTCTAAACCATTAAATGGGTCTATTAATGTGCCAAAGTTATATTCATTCAAAGATATTGACATAGCATTAATTGTAAAATCCCTTCTATTCTGATCATCTTTCATACTACCTAGAACAACTTCTGGTTTTCTTGATGATTCATTGTAGTATTCCTTTCTTGCACTTATAAATTCAATTTGTAAGTCTCCGTATTTAACTAGCGCTGTTCCAAAGTTTTTATATATAGAAATATTTTTAGTTTTTAATTGTTTAGCAATTTGTTTTGCTAGATCAGTTGCTCTCTCATTACAGACAATATCAATGTCTGTTAATTTTCTTTTCTTTCCTATCAAACAATCTCTAACATACCCCCCGACTACAAAAGTTTCTATGTCTAATTCTTTGCTTATTTTACTTAAAAGACTAAATATGTTATTGTTTAAAAATTTTTTCATTTATCTAATAACTTCAATTTCATTATTTGAATTAATTTTTAAAATCTTAGATGGTTGTGTGAGCTCCATTTCTGTTTTATGTTTTGCAATATAATCAACCATTTTTTTTATTTGAGTATTAATTTCTTTAAAATTTTTAGGAATTTTTTGTGTTGAAATATTGGCAGAAGTAGAAACAATGGGTTTATTAAGTTTTCTAATTACTTCTTTACAATATAAATCATTTGTCACTCTAATAGCAATAGAATCTGTTTTTGTAAGAATACTTGGAAGATTTACAGGTTTTGAATAAATAATAGTAGTTGGTTGTTTTATTTTAGATATTAAATTTTCAACCTTTTCAGGAATTTCAATAATATATTTTGATAACATATTTATATCATTTACCAAAATAATTAAAGGTTTATCCACCGGTCGATTCTTAATATCATATATTTTTTTTATGCTTTTTTCATTTGTAGCGTCACATCCAATACCCCAAATTGTATCACTCGGATAAAGAATAACCCCCCCCTTTTCTAATATATTTACACTTTCTGTTATAACTTCTTTCATCTTTTATAATTTTTGGTAAATGTCTGCAATTTGATTTGCTTGTTTTTCACTATCAAATTTATACACCCATTTTCTTCCTTCTTGATTTATAACTTTTTTTTGAGACCAAATCTTAGTAATTATATTTTTTAATTCCTCAGTATTATTTACATAATGGCAATGATTTCCACCTGCTTCTTTAAAAATTGGCTTATTCATTGTAATTACCGGAATTTCGCTATATAAACCTTCAATAATTGGGATCCCAAATCCTTCATATATTGATGGGTAAACAAGACATTTAGCTTTTTTATATATATCAGATAAATCATTAACATCATTAACCGATAGAAATAAAATTTTATTCTTTAGGTTGTTTTTTAAAATAAATGATTTAATTTCCTTTTTATATTTTTTTTCTTTTCCTACACATACTAAATTAATCTCTGGACTTTTTTTCATTGCTTCTAATAAAAAAATTAAATTTTTTCTTTTTTCAATAGTTCCCACATTAAGTATGTATTCATTTGGTAAATTGTACTTCGATAAAATATTTTTATTTTTCAAGTTGGACTTAAATGCTTTGTGACAACTTTGGTAAACAACTTCTATTTTGTTTGGATTGACATTAAAAAATGAAATCAAATCTTCTTTTGTTTGTTTACTTACGCATATTATTTTTTTAGCATTTTTACATGCATAATCAGTTTTTTTTGAATAAATAAATTTGTCAAACCTACTATAAAAAGTAGGAAATTTTTTAAAAATTACATCATGTATTGTAACTACACATTTAATTTTTTTATTTAATCCATATGGTATTTCGTTACTCAGCCCGTGATATATTTTTATATTTTCACTGTTTAATACTTTATTTATACAAAAACTTCTCCAATAGTTTTTTAAAATTTTATATTTTGGAGCATGAATTTTTATATTTTTAGGTAAAATGAAATTGTTATTTATTTCTGTAGTAAATAGTTGAATATTTAGTCTTCTATCCTTAATTAATGAATTTATAACATCTCGACTATAATTTCCAAGTCCAGATTTATTGTGGTAAGCTCTTTTAGCATCAATTCCGACTTTCAAAATGTTAATTTTAATACAAATCTATGTCTAATTTTTAGTAATTTATTTAAAAATTGTAAATAATGGGAAAAATTCTTGCTATTGATTTTGGGAAAAAGAGAATAGGTCTAGCTATTTCAGATAGTAAAAAATTGTTTGCTTTTCCACTTAAAACTATTGAAAATGACAAGATATTTCAATATTTAAAAGAATTTTTTTTAACAGAAAAAATTGAATCTATTGTTTTGGGTAGGCCTAAAAGAGGAAATAATACAGACAATGATATTATGGGAGAGATTAAAATTTTTTCAAATAAATTAAAAAAAGAATTTAAAAAGCCGATTTTTTTTATTGATGAAAGGTTTACTTCAAAAATAGCATCAAAAATTATTTTGCAATCTAACCTAAAAAAAATGAAAAGAAGAGATAAGACTCTATTAGATAAAGTGAGTGCGTCTTTAATTTTGGAAACATATTTAAAAAAAAATGAAAAATGATAATGCCTATATATATTTATGGAAATGAAATTTTAAAAAATGATTGTGTAAATATTTCATCAGATTATAAAGATTTGGAATTGCTTATTAATAATATGTTTGAGACAATGTATAATGCAAATGGTATTGGTATTGCAGCTCCACAAGTTGGTCTTGGTATTAATTTATTTGTAATAGATTTATCACCACTTGAAGAAGAAAAACCTGCTATAAGGAAGATTAAAAAAGTTTTTATTAATCCTAAAATTATTAATGAGTATGGTGAAGAGTTAGAATATGAAGAAGGATGTTTAAGCATACCTGAGATAAATGATTTTGTAACTAGAAAAAATATAATTGAAATAGAGTATTATGATAAGCATTTTAATAAAATTAAAGAAAAAGTTACCGGCATTGAAGCTAGAGTTATTCAGCATGAATTTGATCATTTAAGAGGAATTCTTTTTGTTGACCATTTGTCTGCCAAACGAAAAAATATTTTAAATAGAAAGCTAAAATCAATCAAAGAAGGGAAGTTTCAAAAAAGATATGATGTTCATCTTTGTAAAAAATAATTTTTTATGAAAAAAAAATCGTTTTCTAATTTAGTTAAAATAATAGATGAACTCAGAGAAAAATGTCCTTGGGATAAAAAACAAACTAAAGACTCCTTAAGATCTTTAACTTTGGAAGAATGTTATGAATTATCGGAAGCAATTTTATCTAATGATACTGAGTCGATAAAAAATGAATTAGGAGATATTCTCACACATATTATTTTTTACTCTAGATTATTTTCTGAAAAAAATGATTTTTCAATATTTGATGTTATACATGAACAATCTGTTAAATTAATACGTAGACATCCACATATATATGGTGATGTTAAATTGAAAAGTGAATCTGATGTAAAAAGAAATTGGGAATTAATTAAGTTAAAAGAAAACAATAAAAAAAAATCTATTTTAGACGGGGTTCCAAAGACCTTACCATCTATGCTGAAATCTTGGAGGGTACAAGAAAAAGTTGGTGGTGCGGGATTTGAATGGAAAAATGTATCAAAGTCATTAAATAAAATTGATGAAGAGTTCAATGAATTAAAGTTTGAAATAGAAAATAATAACGTTGAAAATATTGAAGAGGAGTTTGGTGATGTTTTGTTTTCACTAATAAATTTCTCAAGATACTTGAATATAAACCCAGTTAATGCTTTAGAGAAAACAAATCAAAAGTTTATCAAGAGATTTAAAAAAATGGAGATAGAAATTGATAAAGACAATAAAAAAATTGAAGATTTAAAAGTTTCAGAATTGGAAAAGTATTGGAATAAAATTAAGAAGTTATAATTATTAAAAACAACAGAAATATACACCAAATAAAAATTGGTATGGGTTTAAAATTAAACCATTTAATATATTTTAATTCTTTTTTATATGACCATAATACAAATATCACGTATATTCCAGATGCTACAATTGCATAAATCCAGTGTCCGATTGTGATATTATCCATTTATTTAAGAATAATTGGATTTATATTAATAATAAAGTCATCGTAAATCATTTTATCACCAAGATTTTCAAAAAAGGAACCTGATCCATATTTGATGTCAAATTTTGTTCTGTCAATTTTAATTTCAGAAAAAACAATATGTTGTCCACCTCTAGATTCCATTTTGTAATCAAATTCAATAGGTTTAGAAATTCCTTTGATAGTCATTATTCCATAAATTTTATTTTTATCACTGGATTTAATTTTAAAAGTACTTGTTGGATAATTTTCTACATCAAAAAAATCGTCATCTTTCAAGTGAGACTCAATTGATTGTTTTGCCTTACCACTCAAGTCTGTACAGTTTATTGTTGACATGTCAACAATAAATTCTCCGCTTGTTATAACATTTTCTTTGGAAATTATGATTTTTCCAGATTTTAAATTTATGGTGCCAAAATGTTCACCAGTAACTTTCTTTCCTAACCACTCAACTTTACTCTTTTTTAAGTCAATAGTTTTTGTAGTTTGTCCAATTGAAATAAAAAAAGATAATAATAGTAACAATGTAACATGTAATTTTTTCATTTTATAATTATATTATTTATGTTTAGTTTGCAAATCTATTAATTATATTATTATAAAAATGAGAAAACAAATAAAACATGTTAAAAAATTTCATGAATCCTTTGGTATAGATAACAAATTAATCCCTAATGCAAATATTTCTGAAAAGACTTATAAATTAAGATATAAATTAATGCAAGAAGAAAATAACGAATATTTAGATGCTTGTAAAAATGGTGATTTAAATGAAATTGCAGATGCGCTCGGTGATATGATGTATATTTTGTGCGGTACAATCCTATCCCATGGACTTCAAGATAAAATTGAATTGATATTTGAGGAAATTCAAAAAAGTAATATGTCGAAACTTGACAAAAATGGAAATCCTATTTATAGAAAGGACGGAAAGATTCTAAAAAGTGATAATTATTTTAAACCAAATATTTCTAAAATTTTAAATAGTTAAACTTTATTTTAAGTATCTAAAGTCTTGGTTATTTTTTATATTTAAAACAGATTCATAAATTAGTTTAATTACATTTTCTACATCATCTAAGTGAACTGTTTCAACTGTTGTGTGCATATATCTAAGTGGTAATGAAATTAATGCTGATGAGACGCCACCAATACTAAATGCAAATGCATCAGTATCTGTGCCTGTTGATCTTGATGCAGCAGCTTTTTGTACTTGTATTTTATTTTTTTTTGCTGTATTTAAAATTAGCTTTAATAAATTATTTTGTACCGCTGGTCCATAAGATAGAACAGGCCCCTTTCCCATTGAACAATCCCCTTGCTGTATTTTATTAATTAATGGTGTATTGGTGTCGTGAGTTACATCGGTAACAATTGCTACATTAGGTCTTATTGTTTCTACTATCATTTTTGCTCCATACAAACCCACTTCTTCTTGGACAGAATTTGTAATGTATAAACCAAATGGTAATTTCTTTTTATTCTCTTTTAATAACCTAGCTACTTCAGCTATCATAAAACCACCCATTCTATTATCTAAAGCTCGGCCAACTAAATGTTTTTTATTCATAATCATAAACTTATCTTCATAAGTGACTACACATCCAACATCTATACCCATGTTTCTAACTTCTTTATCATTTTTTGCTCCACAATCCAAAAATATAGTTTCTAAAGTTGGTTGTTTTTCTTTCCCTGGTCTTCTAGTGTGGATTGCTGGCCACCCAAATACGGCCTTAACCATTCCTTTTTCTGTATGAATATTAACTCTTTTAGATGGCGCAATTTGATGATCAGAACCACCATTTCTTCTTAAGTATATAAAACCATCTTTAGTTATGTAGTGAACAAAAAAAGATATTTCATCAGCATGAGCTTCAATAACTACTTTGTATTTTTCTTCAGGATTGATTACCCCAACAACAGTTCCGTAAGTATCTACTATGTGTGTGTCAATATATGGTTTTAAGTAATTTAACCATATTTTTTGACCTTCAGATTCAAATCCAGTTGGGGAAGGATTATTTATATAATTTTCTAAAAAGTTCATAGACTTTTTTGTTATGATACTTTTATTTTTCATAGCTAAATATTTTGATGTATTTAAAATAGTAAATAATTTAATTATTGATATGAAAAAAAATAGAAATTTAGAAATAATTAAAACTTTGGATGGGTCCAATTCAATTTGTGATGAAGAAGATAGAATATATCATTCAAGATATGGAGCTATTCAAGAGTCAACTCATATTTTTATAAAAAATGGCTTGAATATTTGCAAAAAAAAAGAAATTAAAATTTTAGAAGTTGGTTTTGGTACTGGGTTAAACCTAATTTTGACATACTTGTATTCCAAAAAAAAAATAAATTATTATGCACTTGAACCTTTTCCAATTAGTTATGAAATAATTAAAAAAATTAATTATGAGAAGATTCTTAAGTTAAAAATTTTGGATAAAATTCATATATGTGAACTTGAGAAAGAAGTAATTTTAAATAAAAACTTTTCATTTTTTAGATATAATGATAAATTTTTATCGTTTAACAGTGCCAATAATTTTGACATCATATATTATGATGCATTTTCCCCTAAATCTCAGCCCAGTATGTGGACAGAAGAAAATTTTATAAAAGCACACCATTTATTAAATAAAAATGGATATTTAATTACATTTTGTGCAAAAGGGCAGGTAAAAAGAATTTTAAAAAAAATTGGATTTAACTTGATTCATCCAAGTGGACCATTTGGAAAAAGAGAAATAACTTTAGCTTTTAAAAATTAGTTATTTTCAACAATTTCTATGTTGAGAATATCTCTATCAAATAAATATAAGCCTCCTTTATCATCCCCAATTAATTTTAGTTTATCTAAAATAGTTCTTGCTAAAGCTTCTTCTTCGATTTGTTCGGCTACATACCATTGCATAAAGTTATGAGTTGTATAATCCTTATTTTTTAAACACAAATCTACAACTTCATTAATTTTTTTTGTAACTAAAATTTCATGGTCTAATAAGTTTTGAAAAACATGTGATAAACAATCAAAAACTTTTGGAGGCTTTTTAAGTTCGGGCACTATTGCGTGTCCCCCTCTTTCATTTACATATTTAATAAGTTTCAACATATGTTGTCTTTCTTCATCAGAATGTCTATATAAAAAAGAAGATACACCGTCAAATCCTTTGGTTTCTGCCCAAGATGCCATCGCTAAATAAAATTGTGATGAGTTTGCCTCAACAGAAATTTGTTCATTTAAAGCTTTTTCAATTTGTTTAATTAACATACCATTTAATATTTAAAACAAATTTACGATAAACTTTCTAAAGATTTATCAATAGATTTAATAATTATATCACATGAATTCCTAATTTCTCTTTCAGTAATAGTTAATGGGGGGCTTATTCTCATTGATTTTTTTTCAAATAAAAAATAGAAGGCTAGCAATCCACTTTTACGACAATTATTTACTACTAAATTACACATCTTAGATGTTTTAAATTTTAAACCTAACATTAAACCAACCCCATCAATGCTTTCAATTTCAGTATGCTTTAAAAATTTTCTAAATAAGTTTTCTTTTTTTGAAACTTCATTAATAATATTTGTGGATAATAAAATCTCGAGTGTTTTTAGAGAAGCAGCACAATTTACAGGGTGACCACCAAATGTTGTAATATGTCCTAAAATTGGATTACTTGTAAATTTTTTCATCATACTTGTTGAGCTGATAAAACAGCCAATAGGCATTCCTCCACCCATTCCCTTAGCAATACATAAAATATCAGGAATTACATTATAATTTTGAAATCCAAATAATTTACCAGTTCTTCCAAAACAAGTTTGTATTTCATCAAAAATTAATTTTGCTTTAAAAATTTTACATTTTTTTTTAATTTCTCTTATCCATTTTTTTGAAGCAACCTTGAAACCGCTTCCACTTTGAATTAATTCAATTATTATTGCAGCAGTATTATTATTTATATATTTCAAATCATCCATTGAATTAAACCGAATCATTTTTCCGCCCGGTAACAGAGGTCTATAGTTTGATTTCCTTTCCTCATTTCCCATGAAACTCAATGATCCATGAGTACTACCGTGGTAAGAGTTTTTACAAAAAATAATTTCAGATTTTTTTGTCGTTCTTTTTGCTAATTTAATAGCACCTTCAATAGCTTCTGTTCCAGAGTTAACAAAATATGAACAGTTTAATTTTTTCGGTAGATTATCGGATAATTTTTTTGCTAAATTTATTTGAGGATCTTGAATATACTCACCATACACCATAACATGAGAGTATTTTTTTAATTGATCATTAATACTTTTAATAATTTTTTTATTGGAATGACCTAGTGTGCAAGCGGAAACTCCAGCAACAAGATCTATATATTCTTTTCCATTTTTGTCGTATATATATATTCCTTTAGCATGAGAAATTTCAAGACCTATAGGATTTTTAGTAATCTGAGATTGATTTTTAAAAAATAATTCTTTTTTATTCATTAAAAATTATTTTTTTTTTAGAGCTTCTAAGCATGCAAGCTCTATACTTTTTGAATCAAGTTTATATTTTTTAAGTAGTTGATGTGGTTTTCCACTTTCGCCAAAGCTATCTTCAATAGCAACCATTTTAATATACGTGGGTAGTTTTTCAGCTAATAATTGAGAAATACTTCCTCCAAGGCCCCCTAATTTTTGATGTTCCTCCGCTGTAACTACTAGTTTTGTTTTTTTTACTGAATCTAAAATAATTTCTTCATCCAAAGGTTTAATTGTAGGAATATTGATTAATTCTACTGAAATACCTTTTTTCTCTAAATTTTTACAAGCAACAACACTTTCCCAAACCATATGACCAGTTGCAAATAAACTTAAATCATACCCTGTTTTCATTTTTATTCCTTTTCCAATTTCAAATTTTTGATTTGGGTCAGTAAAGTTAGGTACTTTAGGTCTTCCAAATCTAAGGTAAACAGGTCCGTAATGTTCTACGATTTTTTTTGTTGCTGCCTTAGTTTGATTAAAATCACAAGTATTTATAACTACCATACCTGGTAACATTTTCATTAAACCAATATCTTCTAAAATTTGATGTGTTGCTCCATCTTCACCTAAAGTTATACCAGCATGGGATGCGCAAATTTTTACATTTTTTTTAGAATATGCAATTGATTGACGTATTTGATCATACACTCTACCAGTAGAAAAATTAGCAAATGTTCCTGTAAATGGAATTTTTCCACCAATAGTTAGCCCTGCCGCAATTCCCATCATATTCGCTTCTGCAATTCCAACTTGAATAAACCTATCTGGAAATTTTTTTTCAAAAGCATCCATTTTTAAAGAGCCTGTTAAATCAGCACATAGCCCAATAACATTAGAATTTTCATTTCCTAATTCAAGTAAACCTTCTCCAAATCCAGATCTTGTATCTTTTAATTCAAATTCATTCATATTAATAATCTCCAATTGTTTCTTCAAGTTGAGAAAGTGCTTTTTTTAGTTCATCATCATTCGGGGCAATACCATGCCATTTGTGACTCCCCATCATAAAATCCACACCGAACCCCATTTCTGTATTCAAAAGTATACAAATTGGTTTCTTTTTTTTAGTTTTATCTTTAGCCTCTTCTATTCCTTGAATAACACTTTTTAAATCATTTCCTTTACTAACTTCAATTACCTCCCAATTAAATGCTGTTATTTTTTGATTTAAATCTCCAAGATTTAATATTTCATCAGTGCTGCCACAAATTTGTTGTTTATTAACATCAACAGTTAATATTAAATTGTCTATTTTTTTTGCACCAGCAAACATAATTGCTTCCCAAATTTGACCTTCTTGTAATTCTCCATCACCACATAAACAATAAATTAATTTTTCATCGTTATTTATTTTTTTAGAAATAGCAGATCCAATTGATACAGATAGTGCTTGTCCCAGAGAGCCACTTGCAATTCTAACACCTGGAAGTCCTTCTTTAGTGGCAGGATGCCCTTGAAGTCTACTGTTAATTAGTCTGAAAGTAGCTAATTCTTTAATAGGAAAATAACCAGACCTTGCTAAAACGCTGTAAAAAACTGGTGAGATATGGCCGTTGGACAGAAAGAAGAGATCTTCATTAAATCCGTTCATGTCAAATTCTGTTTTATGATTCATTATTTTAAAATACAATACAACTAAAAACTCCGTACACCCAAGTGAACCACCAGGATGTCCAGAGTTGACAGCGTGAACCATTCTAACAATGTCTCGTCTGACTTGTGAACAAATTTTTTCTAATTTCAATACATCCATTGTATTTATAATAATGACCTTTAATCTACAAAATAATTACTTTTGAATAGTGAATTCAAAAAAATAAATACTAATAGTTTTTAACAATTATTTTAATTGATTATTTTTTGATAAAAAATTGACATGAATAAAATTGTTTTACTAATTTTTATAACCTTAGAAATATTTAGTCAGGAAAAAATTGATTTAAATTTTGTAAATACAGGTTCTAATATGACTGTTGCAATATTAAATACATCTGATACTTTAGTTAATTTTGGTGATACTTTAGCAGTATTTTATGACCTTTCAATTAATGAAAAAAAATGTGGAGGATTTGTTATTTGGAATAATGACAGAGTTGCTTTAACAGTTTGGGGAAATGATAATACAAGCGAGTTAAAAGATGGATTTTTGAATAATGAAGAATATTTACCAATTTATCATATTAAAGATGGTTTGATAAGAAAGGAATTGGAACCAGTTTTTATGGCCGGGTCTAAGTTATATTCACATAATGGGATATCTGTAATCGAAAATTTAAAATAACTTATTGTGCCCAAGGCGGGAGTCGAACCCGCACGCCCAAATGAACACATGGCCC
>TARA_B100001121_G_scaffold305296_1_pt1 | contig 42975 bp, 56 predicted proteins | sample TARA_B100001121 | Tara Oceans TARA_B100001121 (sample SAMEA2622817) | marine metagenome | biome: marine biome (ENVO:00000447); feature: surface water layer (ENVO:00002042); material: "saline water (ENVO:00002010), including plankton (ENVO:xxxxxxxx)" | depth 5 m
GGGATGTAACCCGTTGGCAACGAGCTGCTTGCAAGATCTCCTCCGCGGGCGAGCACGATGATCATCACCACCATGCTTACCAGACCGATGGCCACGGCAATCGACCAGATGCTCGATGCCGCGATCCCCACCGGGGGATTGATGTCCAGACGATGCAGTGTCCCCCCGGGAGCGTCGACCACCTCGGCGACGAGCTGATCGTCCGCAAGGGAAAGCACGAAGATGCTTCCGGTCAGCCCCATCAGGGCCCAAGGCCCCTCGGGCCGATCGATGATCGTCAACTCGGCGGAAGATCCCGTCTGGACATAGTCGAAGGCGAGACCGTCTGGTCCGCGACGGGTCGCCAGCACCGGAAGGCCGTCGACGGCCACCAGCCCCTCCGAAATCCCGTCGATCGCATCCCCCAGCCTCATCCACCCCCCGGTTTCGGATGCCCTCCAGCACTCCACGACCTCCCCGCACTGGAAGGCGATGACGAACGATCCGAAACCGCAGCATCCGGCGGCATGGATGCCGGACCACGACCGCTCCGGAACAGGCAACTCGACCTCGACCCACTGCCCGGACACCAGACGACGGGCAACGGGCCGATCGTCCAGGGAACCGATGACGAGCGGACCGGTGGACGTACCCGCCAGCAGATCGATGGAATCGAATCCCTTCAGCGGAGGCAGCGGACCGAAGCCTTCCCGGGGTTCGATCAGATCGAGATCCAGCGAGGCCTGATAGACCGCTCTCAACTGGTACGCATCGAAGGTCTGACCGTCGGCGTGCGGCGACGACAGCAGTATCCAGACCGTGCTGCCCCATGCTCCCAGTGCGATCGGCTGCTCCGCGAGGCGCCGCACGACACGGTAGGAGAACGACCCCGAACGGCGGGTTCCGTGGCAGAGATCCCATCGTTCGGAATCCTGTTCGCTGGGCACGACCAGCCAGACATGCTCGTCGGCCCCGGTGGCAAGAAGCGGCCGGTCCGAATCCCCCCGGACCGTTCCCGGAACCATGGCCACCACGAGCAGCACCACCAGACGGATCATGTCCACCTTCACGGTGCGGACTCCGGAGTCTCGGACGTGCCGCGAAGTCGCTCCTCGCGATCGGGATTGAGCCCCCGGCGCATCATGTTCAGATCGAAGACGCGATCGACGGGCTCCTTACTGACGTCGGTGGTCATCTGATCGAGCACGATCATGCTTCGGTTCCGTACCTCATCGTCTTCGTGGAGTGAGATCGTCATTGCATTGCAGAACTGCGGATACGACGTCACCGGCCGCCCGGACAGGGCGACGGCACGGGTCCGCCTTGGATCGTATTCCACCCGAAGCCGCCGATCCGAACCCACCCTCCGAAATTCGAACCGAACGGGATACATGGCATTCGGCTCGATCCAGACCGATGACGGCATGCCCCGGCGGACGGTCCCGAAATTCAGTCGCCAGGCGTCGGCGGTCGAATCCCAGGCGACCGCGGGCTCGTCCCGGACCTGCAGATGCCCCAATCCAAGCACCACCCGATAGAAGTCCGGATCCACCGGAATCGTCCGGAAGTCCTCGACGGTCCGGGAGGTACTTGCGCCGACGTACAGCACGCTTTCCTCCCCGTCGAGGTAGATCCAGTGCTGCGGACCGTTCATGCCGGTCACGGCGTAGGTCTCTCCGAATTTCGAGATTCTGGTCGCCAGCCGGTCGGCCCGGAGGTACCAGAGATCGAGGTCCCCCTGCTCGAAGCGACGTCCTCCGTCCTCCTCGACCCAACGGGCCTCGAAGATGCCCCGGGCGTAGAGGGATTCGATGGTGTCCGCCCGCTCGTTCCACCGGGACACGATCGTCGACCACTCCGGAGGAGATCCTTCCGGCATCCCCTCGGTCGTCACCCGTGGGGCGCACCCCGCGAGCACGACGATGCACAGCATCGCCCCGGCACGCAGGCACGATTTCACATGCGGACCAGTGACTAGATGTCCCCCTGCAGCACATCGCCGAGCTGTTCGCTCAGTGAAAGTATGTCCTCATCCCCGATCCCGGGGTTGAGGAGCTCGACCAACGGCGAATCCGGAGCGGACCCCTTCGGTTTGAGCAGCCAGACGACGCGATCTCCCCCCTCCTCGCAGCGCTGGGATTCATGACGGAAGAGGCGCTTGCGAAGCAGGATCAGCCCGAGCACGAAGCGAAAGGCCAGCCGGTCCTCGCGTTCGTCCTCCCCCAGCCGTTCGAAGATGTCGAGCAGGACCTGATCGTCCACGAACACCTTCTGCTTCTCGCCCTTCTCGGGCATTCTCGTCTTCCAGAAGCTGAAGATCCCCTCCGGACGGGGGTTGCTCTCCCAGGCTTCGATGGAATAGTCCACCCGACTCAAAACGGCTTCGTCATCGTCGCACAGGGCGGCCACACAGGGCGAACCGGGCTCAATGGGCTCACCGGTCGCGGCACAGACCCCTGTGGATCGACTGACACGGTACTGGGAACCAAATCGACTCATGGCTGGAATCCTAGCCCATCCGGGTGGTGCATGCAGACTTCGCTCCTGCTTCAACCGCCTATACTGTGAACGGAAGAGAGCCCGGAGTCCTCAGGCCCCCCATGCTCAGCAGTTTGTTTCAGAATGCATTCTGGGAGATCCTCATCGAATTGGCGGTGATCTGGATCGGGGTGTACCTCGTCTTCAGATTCCTCCAGGGTACCCGCGGTGCGGGTGTGATCCGGGGACTCGGCGTACTGGGCGTGGTGCTCATGGTGTTCTGGCTCGTCATGGTCAACACCGAGTCCTTCGGACGGCTTCAGTTGATCCTGAACTACTTCGTCGGCCTGCTGGCCGTGCTGCTCATCGTGATCTTCCAGCCCGAGCTGCGACAGGCCGCCATCCGAATCGGCCAGACCAAGTTCATCCGCTGGGGAGGCGTCGAGCAGGTCAAGACCATCGACGCCATTTCGGAGGCCGCAGGCTTCCTCAGCCGCAACCAGTTCGGAGCCATCATCGCGATCGAACGCAATGTCCAGCTCGGTGGGCTGGTCGAGGGTGGACAGCAGATCGATGCCACCATTAGCAGCCGACTGCTCGAATCGATCTTCTGGCCCAGCAGTCCCCTGCACGATCTCGGCGTCGTGGTCCGCGGTAACCGGATCGTCGCCGCCGGTGTGCAGTTCCCCCTCGCCGAGGAGGGTTCGCTCGCCGCAAAGTTCGGATCGCGCCATCGCGCGGCCCTCGGAATGGCCCGGGAAAGCGACTGCGTCGTGATCGTCGTCAGCGAAGAGACGGGCACGGTCAGCATCGGAGTCGACGGTCGCCTGGAGACCGGACTTGAAGCGGATCAGGTTCGCGACGCTCTCCGGACACACCTGTCCGCACCGCCGGAAGGCTCCGCCGCCGGCAGTGATTCGCCTGCGGAAACGGACGAATCGGGCACGGAGGACGAATCGTGAGCCGCCGCACCGACATCCTGAGCCTCGTCCTCGTATCGATCGTGGCCCTCCTCATCTGGCTCGTGGCCGAGGACTACACCAGCGAGGACACCACCATCCAGACGCGGTTGGACTTCACTCCGAGCAACGTCCGCTACTACGTGGTCGATCCTCCGTACACCGAAGTCACCCTGCAACTGGGCGGCACGAACCGCGCCATCAACAAGATGCGGACGCTGCTGCAGAACGAATCGCTGGCCATCACGAGTCCGGCGGGGAACGGCCCCCACACCTTCGAGGATCTCGCCGGCCAGATTCGGTCGATCCCCGAGGTGCGTGAGACCGGAGTCTCCATCGGCGGCGTCGAGCCGGCCAACTTCAGCATCGATATCACCGAACTCGTGACGGTCGACGCCGTGGTGAGAGCCAGCATGCCCGCCGGCACACTGGTCCAGGATTCCGTGGTCAGCCCCGAGCAGGCGACCATCACCCTTCCCAAGGACGAAGCCGACACCCTGCCGGAGAATCCGATTCTCGAGGCGGTGGTCGACGCGGAGGACATCCAGCTGCTGGAGCCGGGAATTCTTCACACCGTCAACGGCAGTCTCCAGCTCCCCAAGGGGGAACACACGCTCTCGAACGTGCAGATCGAACCGGCCACCGCCCGGGTCTCCTTCCGCCTGGTCGCCCGCAACCGCAGCATCACCCTCGACAAGGTGTACGTGCAGGTACTGGTGAACCCCGAAGCCATGACATCCTTCGAAGTGAAACTGCCGGATGCAATGCTGCGTTCGGTCGAGGTCGAGGCAGGCACCGAACTCGCGGAACGGCTGGAGGCCGGCGATGGCACCCGTGTCGTCGCGGTGGTGCCGCTGTCCAGCCTTGAACTCGAACAGGGCATCACCAGCAAACCCGTCGCCTACTTCCTTGCGTTGTCGGCCGACGGAACCGGCGAGGCGGTCACCGCGACGGTCGACGGCAACGCCACCCCGGACATTGCGATCGAGATCAGTCGAATCCCCACGACGAGTCCGACGACGGCCGACACGCCCTGATCAGGACCAGCGGGTCGCGTGCCAGGTCTTCTTGCCACGACGAACGAGAATCATGCGGCCGTGCAGCAGATCGTCCGGACCGAGCCGGCGATCGAGGGCCGACGCCTTGTCGACCTTCGCACCATTGATCGAAATCGAGCCGTTGGAGAGGAACTCCCGGGCTTCGCGCTTGGATCCGGCCAGAGAGGTCTCGGGCAGCAGATCGAGCAGGAGCACCCCCTCGCCCTCGAGATCGGCCGCACGATGGTCGGATCCCGCCACATCGACGAACACCTCGTCCAGCAGCCCCTCATCGAGCCCCGCCACGTCACCGCTGAAGAGTGCACCGGCCGCGGCCCGGGCCCGCTCCAGCTCATCCTCGCCGTGCATCAGACGGGTCATCTCGTCGGCGACCGCATTCTGGGCGAGACGCTGCTGGGGCGACTCCGCGTGACGGGCTTCGAGGTCCTCGATCTCCTCACGGGAGAGGAACGTGAACCACCGGAGGTACTTGCCGACGTCCGCATCGGAGGTGTTGAGCCAGAACTGGTGGAAGGCGTAGGGGCTGGTGCGGTCGGCGGTGAGCCAGACGGCACCGGACTCGGTCTTGCCGAATTTCGTGCCGTCCGCCTTCGTGATCAGCGGTGCGGTGATGCCGTACCCCCGCGGGACGTCGTCCCCCTGCTCCACGAATTCGCGGCGGATGAGGTCGATCCCAGCCACGATGTTGCCGTACTGGTCCGATCCCGCGATCTGGACGGTGCATTCCTCGCTCCGGCGCAGATGAAGAAAATCGTAGGCCTGCAGGATCATGTACGAGAACTCGGTGTAGCTGATCCCCTGTTCCCGGTTCTCCAGTCGGTCGCGAACCGAATCCTTCTGGATCATCATGTTGACGGAGAAGTGCTTGCCCACGTCTCGCAGCATGTCGATGTAGCCGAGACCGCAGAGCCAGTCCGCGTTGTTGACGATCCTGGCCGCATTGGGCTTCGCGGGATCGAAGTCGAGCACCCGCTCGAAGATCCGCCGGCAGGAGTCGACGTTGGCCTGGACCTGCTCGGCGTCCAGCAACTGGCGTTCGGCGTCCTTGCCGGAGGGATCGCCGATGAGGCCGGTTCCGCCCCCCATGAGCACGATTGGGATGTGGCCGCACCGCTGCCAGTGGGCCAGCAGCTTGATGGCCACGAAGTTTCCGATCGTCAGACTCGAACCGGTGGGATCGAATCCGCAGTAGGCGATGCGCCCCGGAGCGGACAGGAACGCCGGTAGTCCGTCGTCGTCCGTCGTCTGGTGCAGCATGCCGCGCCAGGCAAGTTCTTCGAGGAACCCTGCCTCAGGCATCATGCCCGTACACCTCGGACCCGCCGGTCTCCCATGTGTCCATATCCTGCCGCATTCCCGGCGTGTTCAGAAAGATGAGCAGGACCGCCGGCCACAGCAGACTGATGACCAGATTGATTCCGATGATGGCGTACACGCCGATGGCGATGAAGGATCGAAGATCCTCTTCGGAGATCTGGGGGGCGGACTCGTCGCCGACCATGGCCTCCTGCTCCTGCGCGACCACCATGTCCACCGTCTGGTCGATGAACTGCGAGCCCCAGACCGTCAGCACCAGGGTGACGATGATCCAGATCACCGACCACGAAAGCAATCCACCCCGCGATGAACGCTTTCGGCGAAGCAGGTTGATCGAAGCCCAGAGCAGCCAGAGGCTCATGAGCAGGGTCAGTCCGAAGTCGGCGATGGTGTAGGACCACGGGATGTCGAACTGACCGTTCGAGAACGCACTGAAGTTGCACAGCAGCCCGAACGATGCCCAGATGATCCCCATCACCCCCAGTACGGAAGGGATGACGCTGCGGGTCGGGGTTTCGTCGGGTCCCTCGGCGAATGTCGCGGGGCTCATGCCGTCACTCATGGAACTGCTCCTTAGAACTGGCGGAGAAACCGCTCGTCATTCTCGTACAGATGTCTGATGTCGGAAATGCCGTAGCGCCGCATGGCGATGCGTTCGATGCCCAGCCCGAAGGCGAAGCCGGTCCACTCCTCGGGATCGACGCCGACGGCCTGGAGGACGTTCGGATCGACCATGCCGCATCCGCCGAGCTCGACCCACTGCCACTGGCCCCGGATCTGCATCTTCATGTCGACCTCGGCCGACGGCTCGGTGAACGGGAAGAAGCTCGGACGCATCCGGACCTCGGCCTCGGGACCGAAGTAGGCCCGGGCGAACTGGAACAGCACGGTCTTGAGATCGATCATCGTCACCCCACGGTCCAGGCACAGCCCCTCCACCTGATGGAACATGCTGTAGTGGGTGGCGTCATGGGTGTCGGGACGGTAGACCCGCCCCACCGAGATGATCTTCAGCGGTGGCGGCGACTGCTCCATCACCCGGATCTGGACCGTCGAGGTCTGGGACCGCAGCATGCGATCGCCGGCGAGGAAGAAGTTGTCGATCGGATCCCTGGCCGGATGGTCGTCGGGGATGTTCAGTGCGTTGAAGTTGTGCCACTCGTCCTCGACCTCCGGTCCCTCGGCGACCGAGAAGCCCATGCGGCCGAACACCTCGACGATCTCGTCGATGGTCCTGGTCAGGACGTGCCGCTTTCCGCCACGAGCCGCAATGCCCGGCTCGGTGACGTCGATCGGCGGCCCGGCCGGTGCGGCCGAAGCCCCGGCCTTGCCGGATTCGAACGCCGCTTCGAGGGACTGCTTGAGAGCATTCATGCGCTGGCCGAAGACCGGACGCTCCTCCGCCGGCAGATCGCGCATGCGGGACATCATGTCCTTGAGACGTCCCTTGGAGCCGAGGTATTCGATTCGCCACGCCTCCACCGCCTGCGGATCCGAGGCGGCCTCGAGGGCGGCGATGGCCTCAAGCTGAAGTTGGTCGATCTCGCTGCTCATCGATCGCAGTGTACACACCAAAGAACACGGCCGCCCCCGGGGGGGACGGCCGCGTGGTTTCTCTTGGAGCCGCGAGGGCTTACTCGGATGCCTTCTCGTCGGTCTCTTCTCCACCCTCGGCCTCGCCGGAAGCCTCGTCGGCGGATGCCTCGGCCTCGGTGGCCGGCTCCTCGACGGGGGTCTCTTCCACGGCCTCGGGCTCCTCGACGGGAGCCTCCTCGACGGGAGCCTCCTCGGTCTCGGTCGCGGCGACCGGTCCGAGCGACGCGGCGAACGCCTCGCGGCGGTCCGCCTGCCGACGGCGACCGGTCACGGCGTCGGAGCTGACCTCCGAACCCTCTTCCTCACCGACCAGCTGCAGCAGCACCAGGTCCGCTCCGTCACCGAGTCGGTGACGACCGGTCTTGATGATCCGGGTGTAGCCGCCGTCACGATCCGCGAAGCGGGGCGCGACGTTGGTCAGGATGTGCTGGACGAGGCGAGGAGCCTTCTTGACTTCACCGTACCGGTTGAACTTGATGTCCTCCTCGGACGGCAGGTCGAAGTAGGGGTTCTCCTTGCGGCTGTCGGGCACGTTGGGATCGGCCACCCACGCATGGATCTTGCGGTCGTTCAGCTTGGACTCCAGCTGCCGACGGGCCTGGAAGGAATCCTGCTTGGCGATGGTGATCAGCTTCTCGACGAAGGGCTGCACGGCCTTGGCCTTGGGCATCGTCGTCTCGATCGAGCCGTGCTCGAACAGGCCCGACGCCATGTTCTTGAGCATGGCCTTTCGGTGCTCGCTCTTGCGATTCAGCTGCTTTCCGTTGATTCGATTGCGCATGTGACGCTCTCCCGGACCGAGGTGGAACCTCAGTCCTCGATGATGACGGCCTCGACGGCCGATTCCTCACTGTGTTCGGACTTCTTGACCTCGTACCCGTCCGGCAACGGAGTGCCGAGCGTGAGACCGAGCTCCTCGAGCCGCCGCTTGACTTCACGCAGCGACGTACGACCGAAGCTCCGCACCGACAGGAGATCCTGGTCGGTCTTGCTGACGAGCTCGCCGACGGTCTCGATCCGGGCGGAATCGAGGCAGTTGCGGGCACGGACCGTGAGGTCCAGTTCGTCGGTCCGCATGTCGAGCTTCCGGATCAGTTCGTCGTCCATGGCCGCGGCCGCGGAGGCCTCTTCGGAGATCCGCTCGTCTCCCAGTTCGAAGTACTGGACGAAGGGATTGAGGTGCTTCCGGAGGATCTTGGACGATTCGACCATGGCCATCTCCGGAGAGATGGTGCCGTCGGTCCAGAGATCCAGGATCAGCCGGTCGTAGTTGGTCTTCTGGCCCACCCGCGTGTCCTCCACGCGGTACCGGACCCGTCGGATCGGGCTGAACAGCGAATCGACCGGAATCTCGCCGATGACCTGGTCCTCGCTGCTGCGAAGGTGCTTCTCGGTGGCGGGCCGGTAGCCCCGTCCCGTGGACACCGTCATTTCCATCTCGAAGTCGATGGGCTCGGTGAGGGTCGCGATGATCACTTCAGGATTGTGCACCGTGATCGAGGGATCCGCTTCGATCAGGTCCGCGGTGACTTCGCCGGGGCCCGAAGCGGACAGACGGATCACCTTGTCCTCGTCTCCGTCATGGCTGACGACGACACCCTTGACGTTCAGGATGATGTCGCAGACATCCTCCATGACTCCGGGAATGGTGGTGAACTCGTGTTCGACACCCTTGATGCGGACGCTCGTGATCGCCGCTCCCTCGATGGAGCTCAGCAGAATCCGGCGAAGGCTGTTGCCGATGGTGGTACCGAAGCCTCGTTCGAAGGGCTCGACGGTGAATCGACCGAAGGTGTCGGTCGACGACTGCTCGTCCAATTCGACGCGGGCGGGAAGTTCCAAGCCTCTCCAGCGAACATGCATTGTCTTCTACTCCGTTGTCAGCAGGAAACCATTCGGTTCAGAGCATGGGCGGGTATCACGGTCGTTGGTCGGTTCCTGCTGCTGCACCGACCGGACCTTCCATCCCGTCCATCCAGGGTATTCGTCAGACGCGCCGCTGCTTCCGGGGGCGGCATCCATTGTGCGGAATCGGCGTATGGTCCTCGACCGCGGTCACCAGCAGCCCCGACGCACTGAGACCGGTGATGGCCGACTCGCGACCGGACCCGGGGCCCTTGACGCGGACCTCGACCTCCCGGACTCCCATGCGCTTGACCTTGGAGGCGACACGCTCGGCGGCCCGGGTGGCTGCGAACGGGGTCGCCTTCCGGGCTCCCTTGAAGCCCACGGTGCCGGCGGAGTCCCAGGCGAGGGTCTCTCCGTTCAGGTCGGTGATCGTGATCAACGTGTTGTTGAACGTCGCATTCACGTGCGCGATCGCCTTGCCGATGTTCTTCCTGATCTTCTTCTTTGCCATGTCTCATTCCTCTCGCTGGATGCGGATCCTTCTCCCCGCGGGGCAGGATCCTCACGATGTCACGGGGCGACGATCGCCCCTCCACTCAGGACTTGACGCCCTTCTTGCCGGCCACGGTCTTCTTGCGTCCCTTCCGCGTGCGGGCATTGCACTTGGTGCGCTGGCCGCGGACGGGAAGCCCTCGACGGTGGCGGTCGCCACGGTAGCTGCGGATGTCGCGAAGCCGCTGGATGTTCTGCTGGACCTGGCGACGCAGCGCACCTTCGACGATGTAGCTCTCGTCGATGACGGCTGCGATCTGCGAGATCTCACGTTCCTCGAGCTCATGGGCCTTCTTCTCGGGATCGATGCCCGCGGCCTCAAGGATGTCGTCCGCGAACTTCGGTCCGACTCCGTAGATGTAGCGCAAGGAGTACCGGATCTTCTTGTTTTCCGGGATGTCGACGCCTGCAATACGTGGCATGGTTCGTAACTCCTGATCAGCCCTGCCGCTGCTTCAGACGGGGGTTCTTCTTGTTGATGATGTACCGCTTGCCCTTTCGTACGACGACTTGGCAATCCTTGGTACGACGCCTGATGCTGCTCTTGACCTTCATGGTGCTTTCACCGTTTCCTTTCGAATCACTCGTCACTGCCGATAGACGATGCGTCCCTTGGACATGTCGTACGGACTCAACTCGACCTTCACCTTGTCGCCGGGAAGAATGCGGATGTAGAACTTTCGCATCCGGCCGCTGATGTAGGCGAGGATCTGCTGCCCGTTCTCCAGTTCGACCATGAACCGGGTGTCGGGGAGCGCCTCCGTCACGACTGCATCAAGGGTGATCTTTTCCTCTTTCGGCATGAATCTGCTGCTTCCATCTCCAGGTCACCCGGCGACCGCCGGGCGGACCGTCATGTGGGGCGGCCTCCCCGTCCGGGCTCGGCGCCGGACATGAAGCCGCTGTAGTTCCGCATCACCAGGTTGGCCTCGATCCGCTGCAGCAGATCCAGTCCCACACTGACGACGATGAGCAACCCCGTACCGCCGAGGAAGCTCGAAATGTTGAGGGGGATCTCCATGTACTTGGAGACCATCGATGGGATGACCGCGATGATGGCCAGGAAGCCCGCACCGACGTAGGTCACACGCTCGACCACGGTCTCGAGGTATTCCGCGGTCCGGGGACCGGGGCGGAGACCGGGGATGAAACTTCCGTTCTCGCGCAGCTGCTGGGCCATGTCCTCGGGGCTGAACACCACCGTGGTCCAGAAGTAGCTGAAGAAGTAGATGAGCAGGATCTCCAGCACGATGTACGGATACTCGCCCATCTGGAAGTTGATGTTCAGGAAGTCGAGGGTCGACACCCACCACGCCGGCGCATCCACCGAGACGGAGGAGGCCAGGTAGCCGAAGAACGCCGACGGGAAGATCAGCAGTGAACTGGCGAAGATGATCGGCATGACGCCGGCGTGGTTCACACGCAGGGGCAGGTAGTGCCGCTGCCCCCCGTAGGCCTTGCGACCCCGGGTGTGCCTCGCCTGCTGGATCGGGATGCGCCGCTGGGCCAGGGTGATCAGGATGGATCCGGCGACGACGATGATGAACGCCATGATCAGGAACAGGATGCCGACGATGCCGATCTGTCCCTCACCGGCCTGGAGCGATAGATCCGTCCGGTTCGACAGGTCGGTGATCGCGTTGGGCATCTGGGCGATGATGCCGGCGGTCAGGATCAGCGAGACGCCGTTGCCGATGCCGTACTTGTCGATCTGTTCGCCGAGCCACATGAGGAACATGCTGCCGGCGGTCAATGCGGTGAGTCCACTGACGTAGAAGACCAGCAACGTGCCCGCGGTGAGGAACTCCTCCCGGACCATGTTGTTGGCCAGCATGAACTTCATCCACATGAAGCCCTGCACCAGACACATGCCCACGGTGGTGTAGCGGGTCCACTCGGTGATCTTCTGCTGTCCGCTGGCCCCCTCCTTCTTCAACTCCTGCAGCCGGGGAATGGCCGTCTGCAGCAGCTGGAAGATGATGGCCGCGGTGATGTAGGGCATGATGCCCAGACCGAAGACCGTCGACTGGCTGAACGATCCTCCGGAGAAGATCGATGCGTATTCGAGGATCCGGCCCAGACCGACGCCGTCGGCCGTGCTCTGCGACTCGTAGTAGGACTGCAGTGCGGACTGATCCACACCCACCAGCGGGATGAAGAACCCGAGGCGATAGATGATCAGCACGCCGAGCGTGAAGAACACCCGCTTGCGGAGTTCGGGAATCCTGAAGATGTTGATCAGCGTTCGCATTGGGTTTCCTGAAGGGGCTTCGACCGGTCAACCGGTTCAGCTGTCCTGCGTCTCCTCGGGGGCGTCGGTGCTCTCGGGAGCCGGTGCGGCCTCGACCTTGGCCTTGGCCTTCTTCTTGCTGTTGTCACGGACCCACTTCTTGACCGGAGCGAGGGTCACCGTTCCACCGGCCCCCTCGATCTTGGCCCGTGCGGACTCGGAGCATTTGGCCGCGGTCACGTTGAACTTCTTGGTGCACTCGCCGTTGCCGAGGATCTTCAGCGGAAGCTTCGCGTCCCGGACGATGCCCATGTCCGCCAGAACCTGGACATTGACGTCTGCCCCATCGTCGAGACGAGCATCGATCAGCTCGATGTTGACGACGTGGTAGTCCTGCCGGAAGTTGGCGTTGGTGAAGCCTCGCTTGGGAAGCCGACGGGCCCAGCTCATCTGGCCACCCTCGAAGTAGGCCCGACGGCGGTTGCCCGCACGTGAACCCGCACCCTTGTGTCCGCGACCGCTGGTCTTGCCGACGCCCGAACCGGGGCCGCGACCGACCCGCTTGCGCGCCTTGTACTTTCCAGCCTTGCTTGTGATCTCGTGAATCATCATGGCGATGATGCTCCTGGTGCTGATGCACTCAGTCCTTTTTCTCGTCCGTATCCGTTTCCGCGTCCGCTCCGTCCCCGGCTGCGACGGCAACCGGCTCCGGATCGCTGGCCATGAAGGACTGGCCGCGTTGGATCATCTCCTCGACCTCGGTCATGCCGAGATCACGTCCCCGCAGCGATTCCGTGAGTTCCTTCGAACGAAGCTGTTCGAGGCCGCGGACGACCGCCTTCACGAGGTTCTTGGGGTTGTTGGAGCCGAAGGACTTCGTGAGACAGTCCTGGACCCCGAACATCTCGAGCACGGCACGCACGGCTGCGCCAGCGATGACACCGGTACCGGGCGAGGCCGGGATGAGCCGGACGCGACAGGCACCGAAGCGACCTTCGACCTCGTGCGGGATGGTCCGGTCCTGGAGCGGGAACGCCCGCATGTGGCGCTTCGCATCCTTCTGACCCTTCTCGATAGCCGGCGGCACCTGGTTGGCCTTGCCGTAACCGATGCCGACTCGTCCCTGACGGTCACCGACGACCACGAGTGCGGAGAAGCTGAAACGCCGCCCGCCCTTCACCGTCGCCGCGGTGCGATAGACACCGACCGTCGTGGATTCCAATCCGCCTGATTCTTCAAGAAACTCTGCCATGCAATCGTCCTCGGGTGGACAAAGCCACCAATCCTGCTCAGAACTTCAGTCCACCCTCACGGGCCCCGTCGGCAAGGGCGCGAACCCGTCCGTGATACCTGTATCCATTTCGATCGAACACCGCCTGCTGGACGCCGGCGGCCGTGGCCCGCTCCGCGAGCCGCTTGCCGATCTCGGTTGCTGCGGCGGCGTTGCCACCGCCCTTGTCTCCGCCCTTCTCGTTCGACGATGCGCTGGCGAGGGTTCGTCCCCCGAGATCGTCGATGAGCTGTGCGTAGATGTGTTTTGCGCTGCGATAGACCGTCAACCGGGGACGGGCGGGTACGCCCATGATTCCCTTGCGGATGCCTCGCTTGCGACGGGCTCGTCGTTCGGTTCTGCTCTTCAACCTGCCCATGTTCTGCTCCTCGTGCCGGTCTGCACCGGCGTCGATGTCACGATCCGAAGACCTTGCCCTGCTTGCGGATGATGACCTCGTCGTGATACATGATGCCCTTGCCGTTGTACGGCTCGGGACGACGCTGGTCGCGAATGTTCGCGGCGAACTGACCGACCTGGTGCTTGTCCGGGCCGCTCACGATGATGTCGCCGTTCTGCTCGATATTGAACTCGACCCCGTTGGGGGGCGTGAGATCGACCGGGTGGCAGTATCCGACGTTGAGCCGGATCTGACGCCCCTGGTCCTTGGCGTTCCAGCCCACGCCCACGATCTTCAGACGCTTGGAATACCCCTCGGTCACCCCGATGACCATGTTCTGGATCCGCGACCGGGTGGTGCCCCAGTGGGCCCGCGACACCTTGTCGGAGGACGCCGTGTCCTTGATCGAACACACGATCGAGCCGTCCTCACTGCGGACGTCGATGACGGGATGCCAGTCGTAGGTCAGATCGCCCTTGGGACCGGAGACCTTGATGCGCCGATTCGACTCGTTGAGGTCGATGTTGACGCTCGAGGGCACGCTGACGGGTTTCTTTCCGATTCGAGACATTGGTTCACTTCCTGTGTGATCAGCACACCGTGGCGATCAGTTCGCCGCCGACGTTCTCTTCGTGGCACTGCCGATCGCTCTTGACACCCTTGCTGGTGGAGACCACGGTGATGCCCATTCCCTGCAGCGTCCTGGGGATGTCGGAGACACCCCGGTAGACCCGACAGCCCGGGCGGGACACGCGATCGATGCGGCGGATGACGCTCTCGCCCCGCGGTCCGTACCGCAGGTTGATGCGGATCAGGCCCTGCCGTCCGTCTTCCACGACCTCATAACCGTCGATGAAGCCTTCGTCCTGGAGGACGTTGGCCACGCCGCGGTTGAGGCGGTTGTTGATGCAGTTGACGTTCTCGGAGTGATTTCGCACTGCGTTGCGAATCCGGGTCAACATGTCCGATGTCAGGTCTTGCTGTGACATTCACTGCTCCAGGCTCGGGACCGAACGGTCCGTACCTTCATGTCCCCAACGGGGACTCGTCTCACCAACTCGCCTTCCGCATTCCGGGAACCTTGCCCTGCAGGGCGAGTTCCCGAAGCACGATCCTGCTGACCCCGAACTTCCGGTAGACACCACGTGCCCGTCCGGTGAGCTGGCATCGGTTGCGATGCCGGGTCGAGAACTTCGGCTTCTTCTTCATTCGTGCAAAGACGCGTTTGCTTGCCATGGCTTCCTATTCCTCCTCAGGAATCTTCCTTGCGGACGAAGGGCATGCCGAGCTCCTTGAGCACGAACAGGCTCTTCGCCGGATCGGAGTTCCTGAAACAGATGTTGATGTTCATTCCGTGGGTGAAGTTCACGCGGGCCATGTTGATCTCGGGCCACACGGCCTGCTCGGTCAGGCCCATGCCGTAGCTTCCGGCCTGGTCGAACGCGTCGTCGCGAACACCACGGAAGTCCTTGATCCGGGGGATGGCCAGATTGATCAAGCGGTCGAGGAAGTGCCACATGCGATCGCCCCGAAGGGTGACCATGATGGCGGAGGGCGCTCCTTCGCGAACCTTGAAGTTGGAGACCGACTTGCGGGCCATGACCACGATGGGGCGCTGACCGGTGATGGTGGTCAACGTGTCCAGGACGGTGTCGCGGATCTCCGGCTTGAGCTTCTGGTTCTCAAGGAACCGGCCGATGCCGCAGTTCACGATCACCTTCTCCACCTTGGGCAACTGGTGGCGATTCACGAGGCCGAACTCGGCGAGGGTCTTGGTGGAGACCTCGTCCTTGTAGAGCGCCTTGAGTCGCGGCGTGCTTTTCTGTGCAACCATCATCTCGATCGATCCTCTCAGGCCTTGGGTCCACGGAGCGTATGCAGCTCCTTGCCGCCACGGACAGCGACTCGGACCTTGGAACCGTCCTTCTTGGTCTCGAAGCGAACCCGGGTCGGCTTGCCGTCGACTTCCGGACTCACGTTACTCATGTGAATCGGCATCTCCCGGCGAACGATTCCGCCCTGCGGATTCGCCTGGGTGGGCTTCATGTGGCGGGCACGGATGTTCACACCCTTGACCACCACCCGATTCGTCTCGGGGATGACGCGAACGACCTCTCCGACCGTTCCCTTGTCGTTGCCCGCCGTCACGATGACGGAATCACCCTTCTTGATATGGCGAGGCATGTCAGATGACCTCCGATGCAAGGGACACGATCTTCATGTGGCTCTTCTCACGGAGTTCCCGGGCCACGGCACCGAAGATGCGGGTGCCCTGGGGATTCCCGTCCTTGTTGAGAATCACGCACGCGTTCGAGTCGAAACGGACGTAGGAACCGTCCTTCCGACGCGTCGGATACTTGGTGCGGACGATGACCGCCTTGACGAGGTCGCCCGGGCGGACGGCCGAGTTGGGCAGCGACTTCTTGACCGAGCAGACGATCTTGTCGCCGACACCGGCCGAACGCCGGGTGTACCGGCCGCGGGCCGTGGAGCCGCCGAGGACACCGATGACGCTCACCACGCGTGCACCGCTGTTGTCCGCGACCTCCAGCCTGGATTCCTTCTGGATCATGACTGCGTTCCTTCCGAGCCGTGCTCGCCCGCGCCGCCCTTGGACTCGACGACGCGCATCAGGGTCCAGGACTTCGTCTTGGAGATGGGACGGCACTCCGCGATCTCGACGCGATCACCGACCCGGGCCTCGTTCCGCTCGTCGTGGACGTGCAGACTGGTACGACGACGGACGTACTTGCCGTACTTCGGATGCCGCACCAGATAGTTGATGGTGACCTTGCAGGACTTGTCCCGCGAGGCGGAATCGACGCTCCCGATTCGCCGGGGCGCGTTCTCCGAAACCTTGATTTCCTTGAGATGACTCACTGTTCACTCCACCTGTCCACCAGGGACGTCGTTCGACTCACTTGGCCCGCGTCCGGGCGTTCTGCTCCGTCAGGAGCCGTGCGATGTCCTTGCGGACGTTGGCAAACTGTGCCGTGTTCTGGATCTTCTCGGTCACCAGCTGACAGCGAAGATCGAACAGCCGCCGGCGCAGCTGCTGGACTTCGATCGTGATGTCCTCGTCGTTCATCTTCTTGATTTCAGTCGGGGTCATGGTGCAATCCTCTGGTGATCAGACCGCCAGTCGGCGTCCGACGAAGCGACAACGAATGGGCATCTTCCGGGCGATGCGGGCCATGGCCTGCTTGGCCACGTCCACCGGCACGCCGGAGATCTCGTACAGGATGGTGCCGGCCTTCACCCGGGCGGCCCAGTAGTCCACGTCGGCCTTGCCCTTGCCCATCCGGGTTTCGAGCGGCTTCTTGGAGATCGGCTTGTCCGGGAAGACGCGGATGACGACCTTGCCCTGCCGGCGAAGGTAGTGCTGCGCCGCAATTCGGCCGGCCTCGATCTGCCGGGCCGTGACCCAATGGGGTTCGAGCGCCTGCAGGCCGTACTCGCCGAATGCGATGTAGTTGCCGCGGCTGGCCTGCTTGCGCAGGTTGCCACGCATCTGCTTCCGGAACTTGACTCTCTTGGGCAACCGAGGCATCGGCTGTTCTCCTCATCTCGACGCTGGATCAGCGCCGTCCACGCGCCCGCGCACGTGCGCCGGCGGCCTTTGAATCCAACTGCTCTTCTTCAGCATCCGTGTACATGCCCTTGTAGATCCACACCTTCACTCCGATCGTGCCGTAGGAGGTGTGACTGTGGACCAGGGCGTAGTCCACGTTCGCCTGCAGGGTCGACAGCGGGATCGAGCCCTCGCGGGTGACGAACTTGCGGGACATCTCCGCACCGCCGAGACGGCCGGACACCTGAATGCGGACTCCCTTGGCCCCCGCCTGCATCGCCGATTCACATCGCTGCTTGAGGAGCCGACGGAAGTTGGCACGCTTCTTCATCTGCTCCCCGATGGCCTCGGCCACGAGCATGGCATCGGTGTCGGGGCTGCGGATCTCGAGGATCTTCACCTGCACCTTCCGGCCGGTGAGGGCCTGGAGGTCGCCGGTCAGCTTGTCGATCTCCGATCCCTTGGGACCGATGACCAGCCCCGGACGGGCGGTCTTGAGGAGAATGGTGAGCTCCTCACGTGTCCGCTCGATGTGGATGTCCGAGACGGCCGCGAAGGGCGGCGTCCGGTTCAGCCGCTTGTCGACGTACTCCCGGATGTGGAAGTCCTCGACCAGCAGTTCGCCGTACAGCGCCTTGGGCGCGTACCAGCGGGACTTGTGAGCCTCGGTCACGCCGACGCGGAATCCGAATGGATGGACCTTCTGTCCCATGTCAGTTCTTCTCCTCGAGCTCGATGTGCAGATGGCACGTGCGCTTGCGGATGGGGTGGGCCCGTCCGCGGTCCTTGGGCTGGAATCGCTTGATGGTGGGCCCCTCGTCGACGCGGGAGGTGGAGATGACCAGCGACTCGACGTCGGCTGCCTTCTCCTCCGCGTTGGCGATGGCGCTCTTGAGCACCGCCTTGAGATACCACGCGGCCCGCTTCTTGGAGAAGTCGAGCTCCGTCATTGCGTCGTCGATGCGCATGCCCCGGATCAGGTCGGCGACCAGCCGGGCCTTCCGCGGTGCGATGCGAGCGAATCGATGTGATGCCTTGTACGCCATGTTCATGAACCATCCTGCAGCAATCAGCCGCTCTTGATTCCTTCCTTCTTGTTCGTGTGACCACGGAAGATTCGCGTGATCGAGAACTCTCCGAGCTTGTGGCCGACCATGTCCTCGGTGACGAAGACGTCGGTGAAGCTGCGGCCGTTGTGGACCTGGAACGTGTGGCCGACGAACTCCGGCACGATGGTGCAGGATCGTGCCCACGTGCGGATGGGCCGGCGGCTCGTGCCCGCATCGTTCTGAAGCATGACCTTCCGGTACAGCTTCTCGTCGACGTATGGTCCCTTTTTCAGTGATCGTCCCATTGGTCCAAATCCCGTCCTGTCAGAGTTTCAACTGTCCGTAACGCTTGCTCTTGCGACGCCGCAGGATGCGTGCATCCGAGGCCTTGCCGCGACGACGGGTCCGTCCACCCTTGGACTTGGTGCCCGACGCACTGGCCGGAGTCCGGCCACCCTTGGAACGACCTTCGCCACCACCCAGCGGATGCTCGTGGTGACTCTTCGCCATGCCGCGGGTCTTGGGGCGCCGCCCCAGCCAGCGGTTGCGACCGGCCTTGCCGAGCTTCACGAGCTGGTGATCGGTGTTTCCCACCTGTCCCAGCGTCGCACGACAGGTCACGAGGACCTGACGGATCTCGCCGGAGGGAAGCACCAGCGTGGCGTAACGGCCTTCCTTGTTCGTCAGTCGTGCACCGGCACCGGCGGATCGGCAGAGGCCGGCACCGCGTCCGGGTTCGAACTCGACTCCGTGGACCGTCATGCCGGTCGGGATGTGCTTGAGCGGCATGCAGCATCCGACATTGGGCTCGATCGCATCGGCGGAGCTCAGCACGGTCATTCCGGGCTTGAGACCGACGGGTGCCAGGATGTACCGACGCTCGCCGTCGCCGTACTCGACGAGAGCGATGTGGCACGAGCGGTTCGGGTCGTACTCGATGGAGACGACGGTCGCCGGATCGTTGTCGCGGTTGCGCTTGAAGTCGATGACACGGTAGCGGCGCTTGTGCCCGCCACCACGACCACGCACGGTGATCTTGCCCTGGTTGTTCCGTCCACCCTTCTTGTTGAGCGGACGCAGGAGCGACTTCTCGGGCTTGGACGTGGTGACCTCCTCGTGGAGGTTCACCGATGCGTTGCGTCGCCCGGGGGTCGTCGGCTTGTAGACTCGAATGGCCATGGTCTTGGTTCCGTGGGTCCGCCGGCGGCGAACCGTTCAATCCTCAGAAGAGTTCGATCCGATCGTCGGGGTGCACCTTGACGACGGCCCGCTTCGTGTCCTTCGTGCTCCAGAAGCCGAACTTGTTCCGACGGCTCTGGCCCTTGCGGTTCTGCACCGCGACACCCTGCACCCGAACCCCGTAGAGCGAGACGATGGCCCGCTTGACGTCGTCCTTGGTGGCCCGCTTGTCGATCTCGAAGGCGTACCGGTTCTGCATGCTCGAGGACCAGGTGGTCTTCTCGGTCACGATCGGCTTCCGGATGACGGTCGTTGCTTCCATCAGGCGGCCTCCTTGTCGTCGGTTCCGCCGGTGGAGCTCGCCATGTCGAGGAACGACTGGAGCGAAGCCTTGTCCACCAGCAGGTAGCGGTGATTCAGCAGTTCGAATGCGTTCATCTGGTCGACGCGGATGGTGTCCACATGGTCCAGGTTGCGGGAGGACAGGGCCGCGTTCTTCTGATCGGACCCGAGGGCGACCAGGCACGTCCGGTCGATGCCGAGGGCCTCGAAGAGGCTTTCCATCGACTTCGTGCGGGGGGCGTCCATGTCGAGCGAGTCGACGCACTTGACCTCGTTGTCGACGAGCTTGGCCAGCAGGGCGTTGCGATTGGCGAGACGCCGCATCCGCTTGGGCATCCGCTTGCGGAAGACCTCGGTCTTCTTGGTCTTGGCGAAGGCCACGCCGCCACCCTTGCGGATGATGGTGCGGACCGTACCCATCCGGGCGTTGCCGGTCCCCTTCTGGCGATAGATCTTTCGCGTGGATCCCTCGACCATGCCGCGGGACTTGGTGCGGGCCGAACCCTGGCGACGATTGGCGTGGAACATCACGTAGGCCTGCTTGAGCAGGCCGGGCCGGACCTCGTTGCCGAGGCTCGACTCATCGATCGCGAGGGAATCGACCTTCTTTCCTGACATGTCGTGAACGGGAAGTTCAATCATTGTTTCATACACCTGTGCAGTGGGCTGCGTCGTTCGCCTCGTTCTCCCGCAGGTAGAACTTCGACTCGGCGTGTCCCTCGATTGTTGCGATCATCCGGTTCCGAACACCCGATCCGGGGTCGGCCTCGATGATTCCCGGCCGTGATCAGCCGGCTTTCTTCTTCGCACTCGCTTTCTGCTTGTTGAGTCGCACGGCTTCACGGAGGAAGACCAGTGCGCCGTTGGGGCCGGGCACGGTGCCCTTGACGAGGACGATGCCTTCGGCTTCGTCGATGGAGACGACCTCGAGGCTGCGCACCGTCATGTGCTCGTCGCCCATGTGGCCGGCCATTCGCTTGCCCTTCTTGATCTTGGGACCGGTACCGAGGTTGGCGGAGTGGCCGCCGATCGATCCGGGGGAGCGGTGACGCCGCTTCACGCCGTGGCTCGCCTCGAGACCGCTGAAGTTGTGACGCTTCATCGCCCCCTGGAAGCCCTTGCCCTTGCTGGTTCCCAGCACGTCGACGAAGGGGATGCCTTCGAAGCAGGAGACCGTGAGGGTCTCACCGAGCTCGACGGAGGGGTCGTCGCACCGCAGTTCGCGGTGATGCCGCAGGGGGCCGGAGCCCGCCTTGAAGTCGTGTCCGATCACGGGCATCGTGCTGCGGCGAGGCTTGACCGGATCGAATCCGATCTGCACGGCGGAGTAGCCGTCGCGCTCGACGTCCTTGACCTGGGTGACCGTGCAGGGACCGGCCTTGATCACGGTGACGGGGATGTTCTCTCCGTCTTCGGTGAAGTAGCGGGTCATGCCGAGTTTGTAGCCGAGCAGTGCAGCGGTCATCGGTTCAGGCCTTGATCTTGACAAAGACACCCGCAGGAACGACGAGGCGGTTCAGCGCTTCGACGGTGCGGGCGTTTGGTTCGGAAATATCGATGATGCGCTTGTGGGTGCGGATCTCGAACTGTTCGCGTGACTTCTTGTTGACGAACGTCGAACGGTTGACGGTGTAGATCTCACGCCGCGTCGGCAGTGGAATGGGCCCTGCCACGCGGGCGCCGGTGCGCTTGGCGTGATCAACGATCTCGCGTGCAGAAGCATCGAGCGCTTGGTGGTCGTAGGCTTCCATTCTGATTCGAATCTTCATTGCCGACACGATTGTCTTCCGTTCTCATCCACGTACAGATCGTCGCCTTGCTGTGGTCGACGACGAATCCACAAGTCACAAACACATGCACCCATGCGAAATGGGCGCGAAACGGTGATGATAGGCCCCCCAGTGGACCTGTCAAGGGACTCCGGCGTTCGGCTCCCCCTGAAAAAGGCGATTTCCCTCCCCCCACCTTCGGGCCCGGGAAGCTACATTCCACCCATGCCACCGATGCTCAGCCGCTGCCGATCGCTCCTTCTGGCCCTGTGTGCGGCCTCATGCTGTCTTCAGACCGCCTGGGGGACCGAGACCATCTATTCAAACAGTCTCGGCCTCTCCCTGAAGGTCCCCGACGGCACCAATCAGGTCGGGGCTTCTCAAGCCGGCCAACCCGCATTCCTGGTGCTGAGAGAGGGCTCGGACCCACCCCGGTGGAGCCTGAGAATCGAACGGCTCATCAGCGAGGCCGCCACGGCCACCGATCTGCTGCTGGAACTTATCGGACGTGGAGCGGACCAGGTGACGTCCGTCGAGATCCTGGCCCGGGAACCCCTTCGCATCGGGGACCAGGAGGCTTCGACGACCTGGATCAGTGAATCCCAGGCGAACGGCAAGAAGGTGGTGTTCGGCTGGCTGGTGCTTCCCACGGTTCGGAACGACTACGTGGTGGCCACCGCCATCACCCTGCCATCCCAGTGGGAGGCCTGCCGGGAGGACATGGCGGCCATTTTCACCTCCCTGGACGTCCAGGACCCCAAATCCATGGTGGAGGACCGTGAATCCATGCTGGAAACGGGCCACTCCCTGGTCCAAAGCCTGACGGAGGATGATCTTCGTAAACTCATTGGATTCAAGGAGTTGAGGCGTGTCTACCGGGACGGCTCCGGCTCCGACACCGAGGTCGGCTACTCCCTGATCGAAGTCGCGGAAGCTCCGCGGGGAATGATCAAACGGCAACGCAGTCCCGATCGCTATTCCGCTGAGGAGCAGGAGCAGGGACTGCTGGTGATGGAGCACAGCCGAATCGTTGCCGATGCCCAACGCCAGGTGTACGTCGACCTGCTGAGCCTGCAATGGATGTCCTGGGACATGAAACGTGAGGCCTGGACCATCACGGCGACCCGCCGCCAGGGCGAGGCCCGGGCCACCGAGACCGAAGTCGGCTTTCGCACCGAAGCGTCCCTGGGATCCCCCCGGCCACGGCTGCACGTCATCAAACAGGACGACGAAATCGGTCTTCGACAGCCCTATGAATGGATCGTGCCCGAAGGCTGGCTGCCCCGCCCCCTCACCGGACTGCTCAGCCGGCTGATCCCCCACCGACCGCAGCAGGTCGCCTTCGTGATCTACGATCACACCGCGGCCGTTCCCGCCCTGACCATCCGTACGGACGTGTGGTCTCCGGATCCCACGATCGACGGCCGATGGATTCTCGAATCACGCGTCGGCGAACAGGGCTTCCCGACCCGCATCCTCTTCGATCGAAGCCGCAACTTCCTTCGGCTCTCCCAGCCGGGCGGAAACACCATCGAACCCTCGACGGTGACGGACATCCAGCGACGGTGGGACCAGGCCGGCCTTCGCACCGAGGAATGATCAGCCCAGTTCGGCCTCGATCGCCAGTTGCAGTTCACGAAGTGCTTCACGCCCGTAGAGAGGAAACGGCCAGTCCCGTCGCTCCGACAGGCTCGCCAACGCCTCGATGCGATGCAGGGCCTCGTCCCGATCGACCTCGCTCCCGCCCTGCCGATCGAGCCATTCGTGCATTCGGTCCCACGCCACCCGGCGTTCCCGGGAACCGCGGGGCAACGAGCTGATCTCCGCCAGGACCTTCGCCTTGGACGGGCCGGGACCACGAGCGCCCCCCGATGTCTCGGGATCGTGCCGGCGTCGACGGGCCTGCTGCAGCAGTTCGTTGCGGGCCGAGGCAAATCCGGGATCGCCCAACAGCGGCAACGTGAGGTCGGCCGTGGCCATGGCGCGACGGCCCGGCCGGAGCCCCAGCCAACCGTCCAGCCACGACTCCATCGCCTCGTCGTAACGCCAACCGCCCAGACCGTGAATGAAGAGGTCCGCAAGGCCGAGCCGCGCCATGGCCGTGAGAACCAGCGCCTTGGGATGCAACCGGCCGGACGGCAGATCGGCGACGGTCGCGGTTCGCAGTCCGTCCCCATCCTCCACCCACAACGGAAGCGGTCGACCTGCGGGACCGTCGTCGAGTCGCCGTATTCCCGCCGTCGGATGACGATCCACGGCGAGATTGAACGCGTCGATGCACTCCGAAGGATCTTCGGAGATCCGACGAACCAGGATGTCCCCGGCCGTGGTTCCCATGAGCTGCGAGACCGTGATCGTCCGCATGGACCCGATCCACGGGTCCATGAGTCGATCGAGGGCACCTGCACACTGCAGCGCGGCGTTCGCAGCATCGCACTCCGCCTCCAGAGCCGCATGCCAGTCGTGCAGGCCTTCGAGCACTCCGGAGATTCCGCTCCCCTCGGGAAGCGGACGCGGGCGCGAAGCCGCCTGCGACCGCATCGGCCGATCGGGATCCACCGCAATGAACTCCCAGGTCCGGACACCGAGCGACTCCGGATCGTCACCGCAGGGCCACTCCAGACGACCCCAGTCCCCGCGGTGCGAATCCACGACCAGATGGACGAGCTGGGCGTCGTGCCGACGAGCCAGCAGATCGCCGACCATGAACTTCGCGAGGATTCCGGGATGCCAGGGAACGGGCTGGTGCCCGACGAGGATCACGGGGCGATCCGGGTCGAGCCCGAGCTCGGCCCGGGTCCGGGCCCGCAGTTCCGACGCCGTCATTCCACCGATCGTGTCGCCCGACTGCGATGCGGACTCGATCGTCCAGGGGACGGACGATCGGTCCGGATCCCATCGGAGATCGATCACCGGCGTCGTCATCAGTCCGAGACCAGATCCGCGGGGGCCGGATCGAGACCGGCCAGGGCAGTCGTCGGCAGACGATCGCTGCAACGCAGGAGTTCGCGGTGCAGGGTCGCCTCGTAATGGCGGCGGCGGACCTCGACATCGTCCAGCGGTCCACCGAAGCTCCGGTTCGGGTCGTTGTAGATCAGGCGAACGGGAAGTTCGACGATGCGCAGCTCCGCGGCAACGGCCTGCACCCAGAACTGCATCGGAAAGTCGTATCCGTCCGCATCGAGTTCCAGCGGGCCGCAGGCCCGGGAGCGGTAGGCCTTGAACCCGCAGAAGGCGTCGGTGATGGAGAGATCCAAGCGGGCATTCAGCTCCTGCGTGATCAGCCGGTTCGTGGATCGACGATCCTCGGGCGGGGCGTCGTTCTCGGGGTGCACATCCAGATAGCGGCTTCCGGAAATGACGTCGGCGTCGTTCCGCTCGATGGCTTCGATGAAGGCCGGAATCGACTCCGGTTCGTGCTGCCGATCGCAGTCCATGGTGATCAGCCAGTCGTAGCTTCCGCAGCAGGCCCAGCGGATCATGTCCTGCATCGAACGGCCGTAGCCGCGATTCACCGCGTGCCGCGCGACCTCGACCGGCTGACGAGCCAGCAGCATGGGCGTTTCATCCGTGGATCCATCGTCCACCACGAGCACGTCGCAGCCGTAGCCGCGCACCGCCTCGATGACGTCCGGGACGGATGCCGCCTCGTTGTAGACCGGGATTCCGATGAGTATTCGTGATGTGTCCGACACGGTGCCGCCCTCGACTGAATGCAGACACGCCAGTGTAGAGAGGAGCCGAAGCCGGATCCAGCCCTAGCCGAAGAGTTCGCCGGAAGCGTCCATGGCGGACTCCTCCACGCCCTCGTCGAGCGGACGCGGCCGGTAGAGCCGGTTGTTCCAGAGGCCCCAGATCCGATCCGTGAAGTCACCCACCATCGCCGTGCCCGACTGGACGGACGTCAGGGCCATCTGGGTCTTGGCGTCGAGGTTGTCGAGCATCGAGATGAAGACGGCCTCGGGCGTCGACGGAGGCTTCAGCGCACCGTACTCGGCCTCCCCGTGGTGACTGAGCACGATGTTCTGGAGCACCCGCATCGCCTCGCCGGGCAGCGGCGGATCGAGCGTGTCGGCCTTCTGCTGCAGCCAGATCGCGCCGCGGGCGATGTGTCCCACGAGATTCCCCTCGGCGGTGTAGTCGAACCCCTTCTCCCAGGTCAGCTCGATGGTCTTGCCGAGATCGTGGATGAACAGTCCCATGAGCACGAGATCACGGTTCAAGTCGCCCCGGTACAGAGGGAGCACCGCGTCGGCGATGCGCATGAGCTGCCAGGTGTGCTCCAGCAGTCCGCCGATCCAGGCGTGGTGCATCGCCATCGCGGCCGGTGCCATGCGGAAGCGGGCGATCAGTTCCGCGTCCCCCAGATATGCCTCGGCCAGGGCACGCATCGCGGGATGCTCCATCGACTGGAGCATCCCGACCACGTCCGTGAACATCGAATCGACATCCTGGTCGGTGGAGGGAAGCAGATCCTGCATCTGGTCCTCGCTGACCTCGCAGGCCTCGATGGTGTCGATGCGGATCTGGACCTGATCCTTGAAGGTCTCGGCGCTGCCTTCGACCTGTACGAAGCCGGTGGCCGCGATGTCCTTGAGCCGATGCTCGTCGAACGACCACAGTCGGCCCGGAACCTCGCCCGTGGCATCGCGCAGCAGACACTTGAGGTAGGGCTTGCCCTGTCGAGTGGTCGCCACCTGGGGATTGCCCAGGCAGTAGACGCCCGACACCCATTGCGATCCGGCCAGTGTTCCCAGTTCGGTATGCACCATGTTCGGTCTTCCTTCCGTTCGGGGGCCTACAGACTACCACCGACCTCGCGGATCGCCATGGGCAGCGCGTCGGCCAGTTCGGAGGCCAGCATTCCCACCGCACCGTGATCACGTTCCCAGCGGCGTCCCGCGATAGCGTGGAGCCGGGTTCCCAGCGCCGCCACCCCTGCGGGCGGTTCCTCGGGCGACTGGGCCAGCAGCGAAGCGATCACCCCCGCCTGGACATCACCGCTGCCCGGTACGGCGAGCACCACCGACCCCGACGAGCACATCCAGTGATCGGTCCCCGCGGCGACGACCGTGCCGGCCCCCTTGAGCACCACCACCCCGCCGCTCTGCGCCGCCAGCGCCAGGGCGGCGGCTCGTCGCGACGCCTCGTCCGGACCGGCTTTCGGCAACCCCAGCGCCGAGGCCAGACGGGCGTACTCACCGGGATGGGGAGTCAGGATGCACTCCCGGACACGGCCGTCAAGCAGTGCCGGGGCATCGGCAATGGCGTTGAGCGCGTCGGCATCGATCACCATCGGAACACCGGGGGTCGAGAGAAGTTGCGACACCACGGCCCGCACCTCCGGACCACGGCCCAGTCCCGGTCCGACCACGACCGACTGCACGCCGGTCTCTGCAATCCCGATCGCCGCGCACGCGCGGGGTGCATCGAGTCGACCGTCCGCTTCGGCGGGCAGGATGCAGCCGGTCGCGGACGACAGGAGCGACAGGCCGCGATCGAGGATGGGCTCCGGCATGGCGAGCACCACCCGACCGCATCCGCTGCGCAGCGCGCCCAGGCCGGCCAGCGCCGGTGCACCAATCATCCGCTGGTCGGGACCGCATCGGCCTCCGACGACCAGAACGGTGCCGAAGGTGCCCTTGTGTGCGGCGTCGGGTCGGAGCGGAAGCGGACTGGGAACCAGTGGTCCCGTCACTTCGCATCGACCTCGAGCACGCCGATCTCCATGTTTCCGATCAACGCCAGCATGTTGTACTGATCACCGATGCCGGTATCGTCGGCGAGGCTGGAGGTATCAACCAGCACGTGCCCGATCGTAAAGGGGACCGGCATGGTTGCATCGAGATCGATCCAGTGCCCGTCGACGATCGCCTGCGTCCACATGTGCCATCCGTAGACGCTCGGACCACCGTTCTCGGGAGCGAAGTAGACCAGACCCGTCGCGACCCGGGCGGGGATCCCATCCGACCGCAGCATGGCCGCCAGCAGCACCCCATGCTCGGAGCAGTCGCCGGTGCGGTTGCGTGCCGTCTCGGACGCCGATGCGAAGGCGGTCCGGTAGTTCTTGATCGAGATCCATCGGTGCACGAAGGCCCGCAACGCTTCGGCCCGGTCGCCGGCATCGGTGCCCACGTCGACGAGTGCCTTGTCGACGAGATCCCGAATCGCCTTGTCGTCCGGATCGATCATTCCGGAACCCGATCGGTACTGCGGATCGGCAAGCTCCTCCTTCGTGGCCTTCGAAGGCGACCCCAGATCCATGATCTGAATCACGGCGCCCGCTTCGTCCGTCGACTCGATACGCTGGAAACCGGCGGACGGAAGCTGCGGCATCGCTCCGTCCTTCGCCCGAAGCCGGAACCGACCCGTGCGGGCGTGGAGCCAGTCCGGAATCGGACGATCGGGTCGGATCATGAGGTTGAGCATGAGCTCGGGACCCTTGCCCCGCACGGCGGCCATCGCCCGCTCACGGGTGGAAAGGGTCATGTCGATCTGCCCGAAGGGCGCCTTCATTTCCGTGGACAGCAATGTCCAGTCGGACGCGTACCGTGAGACCGAAGGGAACGGCAGCTTGTCCATCTGCATCGACCAGACGCTGGCCGTCCGCTCCACTCCGTCGATGCGAAGCGTCTCCGGCTCCAGCCGCGTGTAGGTCATGGAGACCGGTTCGGGCCCGAAGTCCGGCGAGAGCGTCGTCAGGGTGATCGTGTCCTTTCCCGCCTTCGCCGCCGCGCGGAATGCATCCTGCAGCGCACCGGGAGCAAGCCACGGCGTGGACGGAGTCGGCACCACCGTTTCGTTGCGACGTCCGTCCTGCTCCGTGACGATGCGAATCGAGTCTCCTTCGAATGTCCACAGCGTGGTCATCTGCTGGACACCCATGTCCTGACGCGACGTCATCGACCGCGGCGTACCGTCGCGGGACTCGACCCATTCCACCTGAAGGGTCATCGACACCTCGACCCCCGCCCGACTGATCCGGAAGGCGGTCTCGTTCATCGTGGTGCGGGCATCGCCCTCGACCCGGTCCACCATGTGGGACCAGCCCGCCGGAGTGCCGGCGAGCGTCATGCCGAACCACTGATCGGACTCCGCCGAGGCCTGTGATCCGAGTACCGCCAGACACGCGAGCGCAGCGAGGCGTGCGACAAGACTCATGGATCCTCCGGCTTCATCAGCGGGAAGAGCACCACGTCACGGATGCTCGACTGGTTGGTCATCAGCATCACCAGACGGTCGATCCCGACGCCGACGCCCCCCGCCGGTGGCATGCCCACCTCCAGAGCGTCGATGAAGTCGCGGTCCATGGCGCGGAAGGCGTTGACCTCGTCGTCGGCCCCGTCCAACTGGTCCTCGAACCGTGCCAGTTGGATCGCCGGATCGTTGAGTTCGGTGTAGAAGTTCCCGAGTTCCATCCCGGCGACGAACAGCTCCGCCCGGTGGGAGAGCACGGGATCGTCGGCATCCGGACGCGTCAACGGAGAGACCGCACTCGGGAATCCGGTGACGTAGGTCGGCACGGACGGATCGAGCAGCGGTTCCCCCCGCGACTCGAACAGCGCCTCGACCAGCAGCCAATGATCACGGGTCTCAGAATCCTCGATGCCGGCGGCCGCGGCCGCGGCCCTGACCGCCGCCTCGTCCCGCATCTCCACGCCGGCACCTTCGCGTACGAGATCCTCGTAGGTCCGACGGGCGAAGGGCTTCGACCAGTCGATCTCCAGTTCGCCCCACGAACGGACCATGGATCCTCCGTCGGCAAGCATGGCGGCGACCTCCCGGCACATGGATTCCACGAGCTCGAGCGTCGTCTCGCAGTCTCCGAACGCCTGGTAGGCCTCGAGCATGGTGAACTCGGGGTTGTGACGGCGACTCAGTCCTTCGTTGCGGAAATTGCGGTTGATCTCGAAGACCCTGGGCATGCCGCCCACGAGCAGCCGCTTCAGATACAACTCCGGTGCGATCCGCATGTAGAGCTGCATGTCCAACGCGTTGTGATGGGTGATGAACGGCCGGGCAGCTGCGCCCCCCGCGATGGCCTGCATCATCGGCGTCTCCACCTCGACGAATCCGCGGTCCTCCATGAACCGGCGTATGCACGAGATGATCCGGGATCGTCCGTAGAAGACCTGCATCGTCTCGGGATTCGCGTACATGTCGACGTAGCGTCGCCGGTACCTGGCCTCCTGGTCGGTCAGGCCGTGGTACTTCTCCGGAGGCGGCGCGAGCGACTTGGCGTGGACCTGGAAATCGCTCGCCCAGACGCAGATCTCGCCCTTTCGGGTCATTCCCATTCGCCCCTCGGCGACGACCACGTCTCCGTAGTCCAGCTTGGAGGCGAGCTTGAAGGCGGCTGGTTCCATCTCCTGCTTGGAGAGGCTGACCTGGAGGTCCCCCGTGTGGTCGCGCAGCACCATGAAGACCAGCTTGCCCATGGCCCGATGCTGGACGCAGCGGCCGGCCACCTTCACGACGGGCCGGGGGTCGTCGATCGATTCGTCGGACTCCTGGGATGCCGTCCACGCATCGTGTGCGGACTGGTCGAAGGTCTCCCGTGCGTCGTGAAGCGAGATCAGGCCGTCGACCCGATGTCCGTAGGGTTCGAGCCCCAGATCCTCCCGCCATCGGCGCAGCTTGTCACGTCGTGCTGCGACGAGGGACGAGGCGTCGGTGGTCTCGGGAGAGCGAAGTGCGATGGGCGTTGGTGCTGCCATGACAGTAGAATGGTAGCCCGAGCACCGAAGGCGTGCCGGGAGGACACCATGAGCGAAAACCATCACGGTTGCATCGCCGTCACCGGTGCGGGCAGCGGCATCGGAGCGGCCACCGCGGGACGGATGGCCGAGTCCGGACGCCCCGTCCTGCTCATCGGCCGTCGCGGGAAAAAGCTGGTTCCCGTCGCGGACGCCATCGAGCGGTCCGGCGGAACGGCCCTGGCGATGGAATGTGACGTGCGGGACGAACCCGCGGTCCGGGACGCCGTCCGAGCGGGGATCGAACGATTCGGCGGCATTGCCGGCCTCGTCAACGCCGCGGGCGTGATGCCGGTGGGCCCCATGCCCGAGGCCGATCCCGCGGACTGGCGTCGCATCATGGACGTCAATGTCCTGGGGAGTCTCCACGCCATCTCGTCCGTCCTTCCGGACATGCTGGAGCGGGGCAGCGGCCACATCGTCTCGATCGGATCGGTCGCCGGGCACACGCTGTTTCCGGACGCCACGGTCTACTGTGCGAGCAAGTCCGCCCTCCATGTGATCAGCGAAGGACTGCGGGCCGAACTGGCGATTCGACGGCGCGAGGACGGCAACCGGATCCGCGTGTCGCTGATCGCACCGGGAGCGGTGGACACCGCCCTCCCCGACACCATTGCGCACGCTCCTTCTCGCGATGCCACGCAGAAGTGGTACCGCAAGATGGAGGGCATCCTGAAGCCGGACGACATCGCGGCCACGATCCAGTGGGCAATGGATGCGCCTGAGCACGTCTCGATCAATGAACTCACGGTTCGCCCCACTGAAATGGTACGTTGACACCCATGCCGAGCGATCCCACCATCAAACGCATCGGACTGCTGACCGGCGGCGGCGACTGCCCCGGACTCAACGCCGTGATCCGGGCCGTATCGAAGTCGGCGATGTTCCAGCACGACATCGAGGTCGTCGGCATCCTCAACGGATACGAAGGGCTGATACGGAATCAGGTCGAGCCGCTGTACGCACCGGACGTCTCGGGCATCCTCACCCGCGGCGGAACCATCCTCGGCTCCAACAACCGGATCAGTCCGCAGCACTTTCCCGTCGAGGAGAACGGCGAGATCACGTACGTCGATGCCACCGATCGATGTCTGCAGACGATCGAGGAGCATCGCATCGATGCGACGATCGTCATCGGCGGCGACGGGACCATGGCCTGCACCATGCCGCTGATCGAGGCCGGCGTCCCCTGCATAGGCGTCCCGAAGACAATCGACAACGACATCATCGGCACGGACCTGACCTTCGGATTCACGACCGCGATGACCACCGCCACCATGTCGCTCGACCGGCTGCACACGACGGCGGACAGCCACAACCGGGTGATGGTGTGCGAACTGATGGGCCGCAATGCCGGCTGGCTCACCCTGGCCGCGGGAATCGCCTCCGGCTCGGACGTGATCCTGCTTCCCGAAATACCGTTCTCGATCGATCTGATCTGCGAATACCTGGAGGACCGGATGCGATCGCCCGCCGGATTCTCGATCATCGCCTGCGCCGAGGGTGCCCACCCCGAAGGCGAAGGACAGATCGTGTCGCAGGTCGTCGAGGACAGCGTGGAACCGATCCGACTCGGAGGCATCGGCCACCTGGTTGCCGCGGCGATCGAGGAGCGGACCCGGTTCGAGACCCGCACCACCGTGCTCGGACATGTCCAGCGCGGCGGACCACCGGTCGCGATGGACCGGGTGCTGGCAACCCGGTTCGGTGTCGCAGCGCTGGAACTGCTGGTCTCGGGCCTGCAGAACCGCATGGTGGTCTGGCGCAACGGCGACATCGACCACATCCCGCTGAGCGACGTGGTCGGCGGGCAGCGACTGGTTCCCATGGGACACCCCATGATCCACGCGGCGAGCGCCGTGCGAACCTGCTTCGGACAGGACCTCTGAACCATGCACCGCTGCGTCTTCCTCGATCGGGACAACACCATCATCGACAACGACGACCACCTCGGCGATCCGTCGGCGGTGGAGCTCTTCGACGATGCGGCGGACGCACTCCGGTCTCTGCACGACGCGGGATGGCTGCTGGTGGTGGTGACGAATCAGAGCGGCGTCGCCCGGGGACTCTTCACCGAGGACGACGTGCACGCCGTCCACGCCGAAATACGCCGGCGACTGTCGGACGCCACCGGACGGGATCTGATCGACCACTGGTACCACAGTCCCTGGCATCCCGAGGGCGAGGTGGAACGGTTTCGCGGGGAGCATCCCACCCGCAAGCCGGAACCGGGCATGCTCCTGGAGGCCGCCGAATCCCACCGCATCGATCTGACGGCGAGCTGGATGCTGGGAGATCAGGTCCGTGACATCCGGGCTGGACAGGCCGCGGGATGCCGCACCATCCTGCTCACCATGGGCGGCGTCTCCACCATGGACGACCCCCAGCCGAATGCGATCGCCGACTCCATCTCCGCCGCGGCGGCAGTGATCCTGAGCGACGGTGCATGATGGTCCCGCCCGACATCGAGCGACTGCTGCTCATCGCCCCCACGTGGATCGGGGACACGATCATGGCGAGCGGACTCTTCCGGGCCGCACGGGCCGCGTGCCCCACGGCCGAACTCACGCTGGCGGCCCCCACCAATCTGCTTCCCATCGTCGAAGGCTCCGCCTGGTTCGACCGCGTCGTACCACTGGACAGTTCGGGTGTGTTCGGCCCGCTTCGGGCCGGACGCCGGCTCGCCCGACCACGACCCGACGCCGTGGTGCTGCTGCCCGGCTCGCTGCGTTCCGCGCTGACCGCCCGCTGGACCGGGGCACCGATCCGGATCGGCACCCGACGGGACGGCCGCGGCCCCCTGCTGACCCACTCGATTCCCGATTCGGATCGCACCCGTCCGGCATCCACCGTCGACCACTACATGCGAATCGCCCGGGCCGCCTTCGGCGACGAACACGATGACGCCGGGCTGGAACTGACCGTCACGGAACGGGACCGGGAGTCGCTGCAGCGGCTCGAACTGGGCGACGACCCGCTGCTGCTGATGGTGCCCGGTGCGAATCGGCACGACAAGCGATGGCCGGCGGAACGATTCGCCGCCGTGGGTGCCGAGCTGCACCGGACCCACGGGCTGCGTCCGGTGGTCGCCGGAGCCCCCTCCGAAGGGGAACTCGTCCGCAGCATCGTGGAGACGATGGATGCCCCGGGCATCGACGGCCCGGCATCCGGACTTGATCTCCACGCGCTGAAGGCGGTCGCTTCCCGGGCGAGTCTGGCGATCTGCAACGACACCGGTCCCCGGCACATCGCCGCCGCCTGCGGCACCCCGCTGGTGAGCCTGTTCGGTCCGACGGACCACCGCTGGACGATCCTTCCCGGATGCATCGAGCGTCGCCTGCTTGCGGATCCCTTCCTGCCCGAGGATCAGGTGGCGGATCGGTGCCCGGAACACTGCGCAATCGACAGGATCACGATCGGCGATGTGCTCGAAGCTGCGCGAAGACTGCTCGACGGTCCGCCGCACTGAGTTCCGACAGGGCCGATCGGACAACCTCCCGCCATGCACCACGGGCGATCGCGCGGCGGCGGCGAAGCTCGACGTCCAGCCGCTCCAACATCCGGGCGATCGCCATGAGGCCGTTCCCGCAGCGTCGGACCCCGACCGGATCGATCACCCAGACCACCGGACCATCGGCGGCCGCTTCCACGATCACATTGGAGAGCCGGAGGTCACGATGCAGGAGGCCCGCACCGGAGATCAGGCGGATGACGACGCCCAACTGGCGTGCGACCGAACGGCACGTCGCCGTGTCGTGGGACGATTCCTCCAGACACTCCATCACGGTGGAGCCGGGAACGTATTCCAGCTCCAACCGATAGAGCCGTCGGGACCGGGCGGAAACGACGGTGGGGCCGTCCACCACCTGCGGAGTGGCGACGCCGATGGCGGCGAGCCGCCTCGCACCACGCAATTGACGTGCCGGCTGGGAGATGCCGATGCAGTGCTTCGCCGCCGACCACAGGGTCACGGGCCAGTACTTGGCGGTGCGGGAGGCCTCGCCGGGCCGCTCGACCAGCCAGACACTGCGCAGGCCCTCCTCCTTCAGGCAGGCGACGGCATGTTCCGGAGACCAGGTCACGGCCGCAGCATAGCGGGCAGATCCGGTCCGGTCGTGTAGGCTGTCTTCATCGGTTGATGAACGCCTGCGGCGGGGAGTATCGACATGGGCTGGACCTGGTTCTTCTGCATTCTCGGCGCCTACCTGATCGGTTCCATCCCCTTCGGCGTGCTCATCGGGCGTGCGCGGGGAATCAACATCCGGGAACACGGATCACGGAACATCGGGGCCACCAACGTTGGCCGCGTGCTCGGCCGACGCTGGGGACTGCTCTGCTTCGCCCTCGACATGGCCAAGGGCGCGATTCCGGTCGTGGTCGCCGGACTGCTCACCGACACCATCGGCCAGAATCCCATGTTCGTCCCGACGGCATCTCTCTGGCTCTGGCTGGTGGTTGCGATCGCCGCATTCTGCGGCCACATGTATTCGATGTTCCTGAACTTCTCCGGCGGCAAGGGCGTGGCCACGGCCTTCGGCGTGCTCCTGGCGATGTACCCCGTTCTCACAATCCCTGCTCTGACCGGACTCGTCGTCTGGATCGCCGCACTGCTGGCGACGAGAATCGTCTCGGCCTCGAGCATGATCGCCGCCATAAGCATTCCCGTGGCGACGCTGATCGTCCTCGAGTGGTTCGGCACCCATGCCGAAGCCGACGTGAGCACCGGCGACGTGCTCGCTCGCGGCTCGGCACCATTGACGATCACGATCGCCATTTCACTGCTGATCCTCTGGCGTCACCGGGCGAACATCGGCCGCCTGCTCCGAGGCGAGGAACCACGGATCAAGTCGCGGGCATCGACCACATCCGAAGGATGAACCAGCCCACCAGCGCGCAGACCGGCAATCTGAGGTCGACGAAGTCGCGCCACGCATCGGGTCGCACGACTGCCTGCAGTACGACCATGCTCAGTACGAACACGGCGGACCAGACGATCCCGTCGGCCGTCGGAATCACCCCCACCGCCGCGGCCACGAAGAGCGGAATGACCACCACGCACTCCAGCGCGACGGCCAGCAGGCTGGTGCTCCTCGCACCGATCCACAGGGGCAGGGTGCGGGTCTCGGTGCAGGCGTCGACGCTTCGATCGTCGATGTCGCAAAGCATCGCGTCGATCATGACGACGCCGCACAGACAGAACGACACCGGAAGCAGTCGGGCAGGAACGAACCCGCATCCGGGAAGCACCAGTGCGAGGGAGAGGGCGGTGATCGCCGCTCCCACGATCATGTTCTTGAGCACCAACCGGTCGCGGGGCTGGTTGCCGGCTGAACCGGCGCCGTAGAACATCGCTCCGACCGGAGCCGCGACCACCAGCAGCGACGCGAACGGATCCACCAGCCACGTCGCCACCATCGCCTGCGCGCAGAATCCGACCATCACGAGACTCTGCAGGCGGGGGTGCTCCGCGAGATAGGAGTTGCGGGGCGACGAGGCCCTCGCGAGCTCCGCCCGGCGACGCCGGTGGAGCGCGTAGACGAACATCGCGATGCTGAAGGCCGCCCAGACCGGAAGGAACAGTCGATCCGCGTCGCCTCCCAGGAGCAGCCCCGCCAGGAACGTGCACCCCGCGACGTAGCAACCGGACCAGAACGAGATGTACCCGCCCAGGGCAAACGGTCTCGGATGGATTGCGGTCTCCATTCCGACAGTCTACGAACTCTCAATCGGCTTCGGTCGGCTCGGCGAGGAAGACGGGGATCTCGATCATCGTGTCTCCCGTCGCCCCCTTCCATGTCCGCCAGCGGTCCCGGGCGCGGATGGTCTTCGACCAGCCTCCTTCATCGTCCGAAGCCAGATGATCATCCAGCAGCACCAGTTCCCCCCGTGAGGCCGCAACCTCATCGAGCACCTGCAGGAACGATTCGAAACGATCGAGCGTGATCGTCACCGTCCAGACGGCGCCGAGCCCCGCGTAGACGAACTGGTCGTCCATGGTCGGAACCAGGGAGGCGTCGCCCAGAAGGACCCCTTCCACCTCCAGCAGGAGCGGCGGCTCGAAGGACCCGCCACCGGCGGATGAAGCCTGCAACGCCGGATCGAGCAGGTCGGCGGCGGACGCATTGACCAGCAGCGTCGCATCGGTGCGAAGAGCCAGCAGCCGCAGCATGGCCAGCATGTCGTCGTCGTCCGCAAGGGGCAGCACCAACGCCAGCGGCTCCGGTTCGATCAGGTCCTCGGCCAACGGCATGACGCCGAAGGGGCCGCTGCGCAAGCCGCCCCCCACGATGTCACCGCCACCGATCACGTCGGGCCGGAAGAGATCCATTGCGTCGGGGTTGCGGACAATCAGGGGGGGTTGGGCCGGTGCGAAGATCCGCAGCGGGTTGATCATGACGACGGCGGCAAGCAGTCCAAGTCCGCACACGACGACCGCGGCGGCCAGAGCCGGCCGGCGAAGCCAGGACATCGAGATCGAAGGTCGATTGCGACGGCGGTACTGACCGGGCGAGGGTGCGGAGAGCAGTGGCCGCGCCAGGACCCGTTCGACCTGGGCATCGAGATCGGACGGAACCGGCGGATCGACGAGACGACCCACGAGCATCCGGTGGCGCCGCATGGATTCGAGCGTGCGGGCGAGATCGGGGTCGGAGGCGAACATCGCCTCGACCCGTGCACGATCCTCCGGGGCGAGGGTGTCCTCGACCCATCCCAGCAGCAGTTCGTCATGGTGTGATTCGTGATCGGTCATCGCTCACCCGTCCCCTGCTCCTTCATCTCCTCGCACAGGGCTGCACGTGCCCTGAACAACCTCGACTTGATCGTGCCCACCGGCACTTCGAAGATCTCCGCCAACTGCACGTACTCGACGGCGTGCATGTCCCGGAGCAGGATGAGCAGCCGCGGCTCCTCATCCAACGTTTCGAGGGCCTTTCCCAGAGCCCTCAACTCGTCTTCGTGTTCGACGCCCTCCACCGGTCCGGGTTCCCGGGATGGCACCTGATTTCCGCGGGTGAGCGTACGACCCCCCTCCTGCGGACCGGAAGCGGGGGCATCGAGACTCGGATGCCGCCTCAACTTCTGCTTTCGCAGGTGGCTCATGCAGGCGTTGACCGCGATCCGGTACACCCAGGTGCTGAACTTGGCCCGACGATCGAAACCCTCGATCCCGACCATGACCTTCACCAGCACGTCCTGCGTCAGATCCGCGGCGTCCTCGTAGTGCCCCAGTGTCCTCCAGCAGATGGACCAGATCCGCGGCTTGAACGCCGAAAGCAGGTCGGACATGGCCTCCTTGTTCCCGGCGAACCACGCATCCAGCAGCGACTCTTCGACGGACGAATCGAACGGATCGGGTTGTGGTTCTGACGAAGTCATGGAAACTGCATCGGGCCGTTTCGTGTAGAATGCCCCGTTCTGGAGAGCAGGGTGAGATATTCGATGGAATCATCCTAGCCACCAAGTTCCACGGTCCGGTCCCGTCCACCGGCGACCCCACCTCAGGCCCCAGGAGCCCACGAACCATGGAATCCAGCGATCGATACCAATCTCCGCTGCAGGCCCGGTACGCCTCCCGTCCCATGCAGGAACTCTGGTCCGACCGGAACCGCTTCACGACCTGGCGACGACTCTGGCTCGCCCTCGCCAAGGGCGAACAGTCGCTGGGCCTCGACATCACCGACGCGCAGATCGCCGCCCTCGAAGCAAACCTGGACAACCTCGACCTCGACGCGGCGCAGGCCTACGAGGCCAAGTTTCGCCACGACGTGATGGCCCATGTGCACGCTCTGGGCGATCAGGCCCCGGAGGCGCGCGGCATCATTCATCTGGGCGCGACCAGCCAGTTCGTCAACTGCAACACGGAACTGATCATCCTCCGCGACGCCCTGACCATGATCGCCGGCAAGGTTGCGCAGGTCGTACTCGCACTCGGAACCTTCGCGGACGCCTGGAAGCAGCTGCCGGTGCTGGGATTCACCCACTACCAGCCGGCCCAACCCACGACGGTCGGCAAGCGGGCCACCGTCTGGGCCCAGGATTTCGCGATGGCCCTGGAGGATCTCGAGCACCGCATCGAGACCATGTGCTTCCGCGGTGTGAAGGGGGCCACGGGAACCCAGGCCTCGTTCCTGGCCCTGTTCGACGGCGACCACGAAAAGGTCGAACAGCTCGACCGGTTCGTCACCGAACAGATGGGATGGGAGGCCGATCGTCGATTCGTCGTCACGGGACAGACCTACCCCCGCCTGCTCGACGCGCAGATCCTGGGCTCACTGGCGCTGGTGGCCTCCGCCGCCCACCGGCTGGCGACGGATGTCCGTCTGCTCGCCAACCGCCGGGAGGTCGAGGAGCCGTTCGAGTCGACGCAGATCGGTTCATCGGCGATGGCCTACAAGCGCAATCCCATGCGGAGCGAACGCATCTGCGCTCTGTCGCGGTTCGTGATGAATCTCCCCGCCAACGCCTACCAGACGGCCGCGGTGCAGTGGTTCGAACGCACCCTGGATGATTCCGCCAATCGGCGACTCGTCCTGCCCGAGGCCTGCCTCGCCCTCGACGGGACCCTGGATCTGCTGATCAACATCACCAACGGAATGGTCGTGCACGAACCGGTCATCACCGCCAATCTGATGGCCGAACTGCCCTTCATGATGACCGAAGACCTGCTGATGGCCGCCGTGCAGGCCGGCGGGGACCGGCAGGAACTGCACGAGGTCATCCGATCCCTTTCGATGGAGGCCGCGGCATCGGTGAAGCAGGGAGGCCCGAACGATCTGCTGGATCGGCTGCGTACGGACTCCCGGTTCTCCGGCCTGGATCTCGACACTCTGGCCGATCCGGGCCTGTTCGTGGGTCGAGCCCCCCAGCAGGTGGACCAGTTCATGGAATCGGTGGTCGCCCCCATCGCCTCCCGCTGGGGCTCGGTGGCGACAAATCAGGTCGAGCTACGGGTCTAGAACCCCAAAAAACCGCCAAAATACCGTACAAAAATAGAACATTGACGTGTTTTTACGCCTTCAAGTGGGCAAAAACAAGGCCCATCGCCGATAGTTGCTCAACGGGGCCGGTGCGAAACACCCGTTTCGCCATGTACGGCCGGTCAAGCACCAGATGACTCGTTTCCTACCGAGGGCCGATCCATGGAATCATACGAACGACTGAAGAAACTCGTCGAAGAAGTCGCGGACGACGTCGCGAAGTGCGGTGGTGGCAACAAGGCCGCCGGAACCCGTGTCCGCAAGTCGATGCAGGAGATCAAGGCTGCCGCCCAGGACGTACGCAAGGCCGTCCTGGAAGCACGCGACTGACATCTCTTCAAATGGCATTCTGAACACGTCGAGACCACCTCTCGGCGTGTTCTGCCATTCTGGTCCTCGGGAGCGAGGTGACGAACGCAGCGATGGCTTCTATGCTGCCAACTGCAAGGAACTCCCCATGCCCACCGAACTGCTGTTCGACATCTCCAAGATCGACATGGATGCGATCGCCTACGACAGCGAGGCGATCTCCCAGTTCAATCCGCAGTCGGGTGACATGTGCCAGCTCGACCACGTGATCTGGATCGACGATGCCTTCAGCACTGCCGTGGGAGTCAAGCATGTTCGTGACGACGAGTTCTGGGTCCCGGGCCACATCCCCGGACGCCCCCTGCTTCCGGGCGTGATCATGATCGAGGCCGCGGCTCAGATGAGCAGCGTGCTCTACCAGCTGCGGCTCAAAGCGGACGAATCAAGCTTCCTCGGCTTCACCCGATGCGACAACTGCGTGTTCCGAGGGCAGGTCGTTCCCGGGGACACGCTGCACATCCTGGTTCGCGAACACGACTTCCGCCGACGTCGATTCGCTTGCGACGCCCAGGGGATCGTCGACGGCAAGCTGGTCTTCGAAGTCCGCATCACCGGCATGAAGATCTGAGAACGGCGATCAGCGGTCCGTCGGGACCGATGCCCCGCAGTGCATCCCGTTGGAGTGGGCGTCTACATTCACGATGATGCAGCCGGACCAGCCCCACCATCCCCAGGAATACCCCCAGCGCGGTCCCGGCACCCCGTACCAGAACGAATCGTTCCAGTCCCATCCGGCGCCGTACGAACCCGAATCGACGTTGTAGACCTGGTACGGAGCCTGCCTGGCGTGTGCGTAGCGATCCAGCGCCAGAAGACCCGATCGGGTCCGGGCCGACTGACGCATGGCTCGATCGACCATGGTCATCACCGGCGTAGCGGAGGCAGGAGCCGAGACCGGAGGCGGCATCGAGATGATCGTATCGGCGGTCACGGGGGTGCACAGCAGCAGGGCGATGCTTGCGATTCGATTCATGGCGCTCGGGTCCTTCCTGGCGTATTGTACGAGGGACTCTGCACTTCTCCCACCGGAAATCCGCTTCGATGACTCCCACACCGCTGACCTTCGCACCGATGCTGAAACCCAAGGTTTGGGGAGGGATTCGACTCGCTTCCTACGGCAAGGATCTCGGGGCCATGAAGACCGTGGGCGAATCGTGGGAGCTGGCCGATCTGCCGGACAGCATTCCCGAGGGGCGGTCCGTCGTGGCCGAAGGCGTGCTGGCCGGCAAGACCCTGCATTCGCTCCTCCAGGAGGATCCCACCTGGATCATGGGGGACGCCGAACTCTCCCCGGAAGGCGGCTTCCCGCTGCTGATCAAGTATCTCGACGCGAGGGAGAACCTCTCGATGCAGGTGCACCCCGACGAGCCATGGGTCGCCACCCATCCCGGCGATCACCTGAAGACCGAATCATGGATCGTGCTCGATGCCGAACCGGGTGCGATGCTCTACAAGGGAATCCGCGACGGCGTCACCCGGGAGGCCTTCGCCGCCGCCATCGCCGACGGCACCGTGGTCGAACTCGTCGAAGCGGTCCCGGCCCGGGTCGGCGAGTGCCACGATCTGCCCAGTGGAACCTGCCATGCGCTGGGAGCAGGCATCCTCGTCGCCGAAATCCAGACTCCGAGCGATACCACCTTCCGGGTGTTCGACTGGGGGCGGACCGACCGCACCCTGCACGTGGAGCAGGCACTGGCGTGCATCGCGTTCGAACCCGCGGCGGCGATCGAACCTCCACCGGTGTTCGAACGAGACGGCGTTCGCATCACCCAACTGTCCCGAACCGACCACTACGTGATCGATCGAATCGACACCGATGCGACGAGCACCATCCACCTGGCCGCCGGCAATGCCCCGGAAGTGCTGATGATGCTCGCGGGTCGGGGTGAACTTCCGCCCCAGACGACCCTGGAAACGGGCCGAACCGTACTACTGCCCGCCGCACTCCCGGGAGTCGAGGCCGCGCTCGCCCCCGGTGCGTCGATGCTGCGCGTCATGCTGCCGGGACACGACTGAGCACCGCTTCCGCGACGGGCCGCGACGCAATTATCGGCCTTGAAAAGGGTTTCAAGATTTCAGCGACCCGTTCCCGATGTATTGGCCTGACCTGACCTGAGTGGCCCCCCGGGGCCGATGACCGACCATGCATATCGAACCGACCAATCCACTGCTGCTGCATGCATCATTGCGCTCCGGCACTCCCGCGGCACCGACGGCGCTTCGCCCGCCCGCCGTCACCGGCACTCCGGTCGCGGCCCGCGTGCCGGTGACGCCGGAGTTCGATTCCGGCTCCGTACCGGTACGGCCGGGAGCCTTCCCGATGTACACGCGCGCAGCCGACCGCGTCGAGGCCGCGATCCAGTCGCAGCTCGGACGGACGGTCGACGTCCAGGCCTGATTCAGTAGCTCTTGCCCCAGACCACGCGCCGTGGGCTCGGCTTGCCGCTGAAGGGACACGTGCCCGGTTCGGGATCGTCGTCGATCGGCTCGCACAACACGGTGACACCGAGTTCGGACTTGATCTGCTCCTCGATTTCACGATCTCCGCAGAAGTGCGTCATGGCAAAGCCCGCGTGGATCGGCGTCGGCTCACCTTCGGGCGCCGTGAACCATTCCGTGAACTCCTCGCGGGTGTCGATCTCGCGAGTGTGCTCCTCGCGGTGCGCCAGTGCACGGTCGTAGAGCCCCTGCTGCATCTCCTCGAGCATCGACACGACCTCCTCGAGGAAGCGGACACGAGGCACGCCCTGCTTCTCCTTGGCGGGGCGATCACGGCGGGCCATGAAGACGGAATCCTCGGCCATGTCCCGAGGACCGACCTCCAGCCGGATGGGTACCCCCTTCTTGACCCATGACCAGGTCTTCTCGCCGCCGCGAATATCACGATCGTCAATCTCGACCTCGATCGTGCGACCCGCGTACGGAATGCTTCGCAGGTCCCGGGCCAGGGTCCGGCAGTACTCCATGACCGCTTCGGGATCGTCGGCCTTGAAGGTGATGGGAAGGATCACGATCTGCGCGGGAGCCAGACGCGGCGGCAGCACGAGGCCGTCGTCGTCCGAATGGGTCATGATCAGTCCGCCGATCAGACGGGTCGACACGCCCCAGGACGTCGTCCAGCAGTGCACGCGTTCCCCCTGATCGTTGAGGTAGATGATGTCCTGGGCCCGCGAGAAGTTCTGACCCAGGAAGTGGGACGTTCCCGCCTGGAGCGCCTTCCGATCCTGCATCATCGCCTCGATGCAGAGGGTGTCGTCGGCACCGGGGAACCGCTC
>TARA_B100001121_G_scaffold45591_1_pt1 | contig 42867 bp, 21 predicted proteins | sample TARA_B100001121 | Tara Oceans TARA_B100001121 (sample SAMEA2622817) | marine metagenome | biome: marine biome (ENVO:00000447); feature: surface water layer (ENVO:00002042); material: "saline water (ENVO:00002010), including plankton (ENVO:xxxxxxxx)" | depth 5 m
TATAACACCTTAGCAGGGTGCCGCTTTCAGCCACTCAGCCACCTCTCCATCCGTTAAAGGATTGTAAATATATAAAAAATTTACATTTAATCAGTATAAGTAATTCTTGTGTGATGAATATCCTTTAATTTTAATTTTAATGTTTTTTTAATTTGGTTAATTTCTTTGAATGTCAATGAAGAGTTATCATATTGATTTTGTTCAAATTGACTTGAAATAACCTTATCAACTATTTCGTTAATTGAATTGTTATCAATTTTATTTAAACTTCTAGAAGCAGCTTCAACGGAATCACACATCATTAAAATTGCTGTTTCTTTATTGTAAGGTTTTGGCCCGGGGTATCTAAAGTCTTTTTCGCTGACCTTTTCTGGAAAATTCTTTAAATATTCTTTGTAAAAATACTGCATTAAGGAATCTCCGTGATGAGTTCTAATAAAATCAATGAGTTGATCAGGTAAATTATGTTTTTTTGCCAACTCAATTCCATCTATGACATGATTTATAATAAGTTTTGCACTTTCATCAAAACTTAAATCATCATGAGGATTCGAACTTCCGGATTGATTTTCAATAAAAAAATTAGGATTATTTAACTTTCCTATATCATGATATAAAGCTCCAGCACGAACTAATAACGGATTTGCACCAATTTCAATTGCAACAGACTCTGATAAATGAGATACTTGTAAAGAGTGGTGAAATGTTCCCGGTGCATCTTTTGCTAAAGTTCTTAGTAAATCAGTATTTGTATCTGCATATTCTAATAATGATAAATCTGAGACAAGTTTAAAAACTTTTTCACACACAAAAATAAAAGGAAAAGTGAGGAATGTTAAAACTGAAGAAAGTATTAACATCCCTAATATTAAAAGGTTTATGTTTTCAAAAGAACCAGTTAATAATAACGAAACTGAAATAAAAACCATTATATAAACAGTTAAAACTCTGAATATTGTAAATAATAATTTAGATTGTGTATAAATTTTTTCAGGACTTAAAAGAGCAACCAAACCCCCAAAAAAATTAATCACAAAAAAAAGTTGAGATTGATCAACTAAGAAAGAGATAATAATCAATGAAAAAATATACACAAATAAACTTAATTTAAAATCAAAGAAAGCTCGCAAAGTCAAAGGAATTACACAAAATGGAAGTGCATAAATAAGAGAGGAATTGAAAGATGTGACAAAAACAGATAGACCAACAAAAAGTAAAATAATAAAAAATATTAAAAGAAAGCTTGCATTAGATGTTAATAAATCTCTATAAAAGTTTAACAGAAACAAAAAACATAAACCTAACGTAATAATTGATATTAAAAAATTCCCTAAAAATAAACTTATGAAATCTTTATTATTTATATAATAACTTAATTCTCTTTTATATGAATATAACTTTTGATTAGTTTCAGAATCAATAAATTGATTCTTTGAAACAATTAACTCACCCTCCTTAACTAAACCTTTTTTGTAAGATATATTTTCATAAGCTTGCTCTAAAACTAAGTTTGTATAATAAGAGTTGAAATTAATATCATAATTAATAGATTTTACTAAATACTCTATTAAAAACTTGCTGTCAGGAAAATAAGAATCAATTTCTTTTTTAATTATTAAAATTGCATCATCAATAGACAACAAATTTGATAATTTTATTTTTTTAGCATTTTGAGAATTATACTTTTCAAATTCATCACTAATTATATAAACATCTTCTTTATTTAAATCTTTTTTTCTTAAATCAATTATTCCATTAGAATAGATTTTTGATAGAATTAACTCTCCTATTTCATAATATTTTAAAACTTTACTTTTTGATCGAAACGCACTTTTTAAATCTAATTCATAATTTAATAATGCTTGATAAAATACTAATGTGTCTTTATCATAATAAACATCAGAAAACAACTCAACAGCTTCTTTGTTTTTTTTTATTTCATCATCACTTTTAATAATTGAAAAATCAAAATCAGAGTATAAATCGTCATAATTCCAATTAGTACCTTCTTCAAAATCAAATGAGTGAATGGTTTTATCTGAAACGAATAATGCGATTATAATTGAAAAAAGAAAAATTATAATCAGTTGAAAAATTCTATTGTGATTATTAAAAATATTTTCTTTAATTTTTTTCATTTATTAATTAGAATTATCAATTTAAAATTTATTTGACAGAAAAAAACAAATCAATTAAAAATTATTTCTAAACTAATTTCAATTTACATAAATTGCAAAAAAAAAAATATGAAAAACGTAGTTATAACATCATTTGCTAGAACACCAATTGGAAGTTTTGGTGGTAAATTGTCAACAATATCTGCCACTAAACTTGGAGCTCATGCTATTAAAGAGGCTGTCAGAAAATCTAATTTAAAGGCATCTCAAATTGAAGAAGTATACATGGGAAATGTTTTATCTGCAGCTTTAGGTCAAGCTCCAGCAAAACAAGCAGCAATATTTGCAGGTCTTGAAAAAGATACGCCTTGTACAACAATAAATAAGGTGTGCGCATCCGGAATGAAATCTATCATGATTGCAGCACAGAGTATTAAAAGTGGGGAAAGAGATATAATTGTTGCAGGTGGTATGGAAAATATGTCTAATATTCCTTATTACCTTGAAAAAGCAAGAAAAGGATACAGATTAGGGCATGGTCAAATAACTGATGGTCTTGTTTTAGATGGTTTAACAGACGTATATAATCAAACACACATGGGTGTTTGTGGAGAATTATGTGCAGAGGAAATGAATATTACAAAAGAAGAACAAGATGATTTTGCTATTAATTCATATGAAAAAAGTAAAAATGCATGGACAAATGGATTCTTTGAATCTGAAGTGTCTCCTATAGAAATTCCTCAAAGAAGAGGAGAGTCAATTTTAGTGGAAGAAGATGAAGAATTTCAAAATATAAATTTTGAAAAATTTAAAAATTTAAGACCCGTATTTAAAAAAGATGGTACTATTACTGCAGGTAATGCATCAACATTAAATGACGGTGCTGCAGCTGTTGTACTAATGAGTGAAGAAAAAGCTAAACAATTAAATATCAACCCCATTGCAAGAATTGTTTCATATGCAGATGCATCTCAAGATCCAGAGTGGTTTACAACATCACCAGCTAAAGCAATACCATTAGCATTAGAAAAAGCAAATTTAACTAAAGATGACATAAGCTATTGGGAATTAAATGAAGCTTTTTCTGTTGTTGGTATTGCGAACACAAAAATTCTAAATTTAGACCCTAGTAAAGTTAATATTTTTGGTGGAGCTGTTTCATTAGGACATCCACTTGGATGTTCTGGAACAAGAATAATTGTGACGCTATTAAATATTTTAGACAAAAAAAATGGAAAGTTTGGTGTAGCGGGAATATGTAACGGTGGTGGAGGTGCTTCAGCTATGATTATTGAAAAACTTAACTAAATATGTATGGGATTTGCTTATTAACAGTAATTCCAATGCGAAAATTATCATCTCACAAATCTGAGATGATTAATCAGGTTCTCTTCGGTGAAACTTTTAAAATTTTAAAACAAAAAAAAGAATGGAGTTTTATAAATCTTTCTCACGATAATTATACAGGTTGGGTAAATAATAATCAATATAAAATTATCGATGGAAAAAATATAAAATATGAAATATCCAATAAATTAAATTGTCTAGTAAAAGTAAATAATATTAAACAACAATTAGTTTTAGGAAGTTTTATTCCAGTTAATAAATCTTTAAGGAAAAATTTAAAAATTGATTTTAATCTAAATTTTTCTGTTTCTAGTAAGGAGATTTCGTTACAAAAAATTGCAAAAAAATATTTAAACACACCCTATTTATGGGGAGGAAGATCTCCAGTTGGAATTGACTGCTCTGGTTTCATTCAAATGGTTTTTAGATTCTTTAACATCAACCTACCAAGAGATGCTTACCAACAAGCAAAAAAAGGGAAAAAAATAAATTTTGAAAAATGCAAAACAGGTGATGTTGCTTTTTTTGAAGAAAAAAATAAAATATCACATGTTGGTATTATATTTCCAAATAATAAAATTATTCATTCATCAGGTAAAGTGCAAATAGACCAGTTTGATAAAAAAGGTATATATGTGTGTGAATTAAAAAAATATTCACATAAATTAAAATTAATTAAAAGAATTATTTAATAATCTCAAATCTTTTATCGTAAATATACTCTCCTTTATTATTTATCAATTTTATAAAATAAATACCACTTGTTAAATTTAAATTATTGAATAAGTATGTATCATTATTATTTAGCATTAAATTATTACTATAAACTATTTCACCACTAGTACTTGTAATCACTACTGAACCATCAAAGTAACTTTTTGAATCAGGGAACTTAATACTAAATTCTCCTTTTGAAGGGTTAGGAAATATTTTTAATGAACCAAAAGGATTTATACTTTGTAAAAACAAATACCCTGATTCGCTATCATCAGCATCATTATCTATTCCATCTCCATCCATATCATCATCATATTCATTTAATATTCCATCTCCATCAATATCCTCATCTTCAGCATTGATAATTCCATCTCCATCAACATCACTATCTACATCATTTAATATACCATCACCATCAATATCATTCGGAGGATTAGGTAATTGAAAAAATATAGTATCAGATAACCATGAACATCCAAATTCATCAGTTGCCTCTAACCAAAAATAACCATTATTGTTACCTACAACTGAGGATCCATTACCATACAATAAACCATTATAGTACCAATCAATTAGGTATTCAGTATCAGTAGTTAATATAATATTTTCAGATACAAAAATTGAAGGAGAAAAGTCATCATCACATTTAACAACATCTATTGGTAGTGAAGATCCATCACAACCATCATTAGTCACAAACTCAACGTGATAAGTTCCTGACTCAGAAGCAATATAAGTAGATTGATTAGCTCCTTCAATAATTTCATCATTAAAAAACCATTGATAAGATAGGATGTTAACTAAATCAACTGATAAAATTGAAAGATCTTCATTATAAGAAACTTCAGGGTTAGGAACATCAAAAACAGAGATGATTTCAGAATCTTCAAAAGACTGAACTATTAATAATTCTGAAGAAATCGTATAATTCCCTGAAGCACATCCTGTATTGAAAGTGTGAGTTCCATCTGTTAAATCAAGAGTAAAAGTTCCTAAGTCATCATTTCCAGAAAAACTAAGATCTGTTCCATCCCACCAATTCTCAATATCCCAAATTGAAACAGAATAAGGCGGATTATTCATATTAAAATCAATATTCCAACTTGGTGTTTCACTAGTAATATAATCTGTTTCATAAACCAAAAAACCATCTCCGTCATATATTTTAATTAATATATCAGGAGTACCAGTACAAAATTCAACGCCAAATATAGTTTCACAAAATTCTTCAATATCATTTCCCCAACAATCAGAAGAAGAAGAAGAAATTGAAAAAGAATTTAAATTATAATTAAAACTAGTTATGTCAGTATTTAAAGTAACAGTATGATTTCCTGGTCCATAATTTTGAACTGGAGGTATTTGTTGATTACTTTCAAAACCATTTCCAAAATCCCATGCATATGAAACATCATATTCATCAGCGCTTATTAGAGCTTCAAAAGAAGCATCTACACTTCCGCAACCACTACTTGGAGAATAAGTAAAAGATGCATTCCCCCCCTGACCTGGATTTACAGTCATAGGTATATCAAAATTAACCAGTTGATCAACGGATATACCAACCCCTACAACAGTAACATTAGCTTGAATTGAAACTGTAATAACATAATCTCCCGCAGCAAGTGGAGTTCCACTAAATACAGCACATCCAAATTCACTTTCTGCAGGATTATATATACCACTTTCGTCTGATAAAACATATCCGAGACCCAAAGGAATACCTGTTATATTAGTTACAATAATTTCATCTAATTGAACTTCAAAACCAGTCTCTTCGTCTGCAAATTGAGCAGGCATGTAAAATGTAACGTCCTCAGAGTAAAATTCACCTACAGTACCATCAGGAAGATTTAATGGACAAAGAGTTGGAAATGTAGGTTCAATAGTACAATCCGTATCAGCTACACATTGAGAAAATATAGGAGTAAATCCTATAATTGATAAAAAAAGTATAATTTTTTTCATGATATTTTTAATTTTTTGTTTTGATAAAACTTAATCTTTTATTTAAATTATTATTTCCTAAAATATTTATAAAATATAAACCAGAGTCTAAATTTTTAGTTTTTATTTCTAAATCATTAATATCAGTAAATAAATCCTCAAATACTATCTTTCCTAAATTATCAATTATTGAAATTGAAATTTCATTATCAATAACCACTGAAGATTTTATACATATGTAATCAGAAGAAGGATTGGGAAAAACATAAAAATGTTGTTCATTGTTATTACTCAAATGACTTGTTTCATATTGATACTGAGAAAAGCCAAAACACCCATTTTCATCTGTAACTTCAACTGAGTAAATACCTGTTCCATTTTGTGGAACCATTTCATAATCTGTTTCTGAGAATAACATTTGGCCCATATAAAACCATTGATAGGTCCACTCTGAATTATTATAAGTACTTAAACCTTCTCCGTCTTCCCAAATAAATGGTTCTATTAAATCATTTTCTAAAATTGAAAAAGAAACATCAAAAGTATAACCAATACCATCTAAAACAGTAATTGAGTAAAATCCAGGAGAAATATCATCTATATAGTATTCTTGATTATCAATTGTAAAGCAATCAAATTCACCACATCCATTCATTTGACCACAAAAATTAATATTTAAATTTGTTAAGAAAGAATAAGGTGGAACACCTCCTGATAGCTCAAAAACAACAGAACCTAAATCATCTTCACAAATTGGATTACAAACTTCGATCAAATCTATTTGAACAGAGGAAATACAAGAACCATCATCTACGGTTGCTAAATCATCATAATTTCCTGCACTAGAATCTGTACAACCATAAATAATAAATGTGAAACAAGATCCATCATCAAATGTTGCATTGGGATTATATTCAACATAATTTGAATCAGTACAACCATATAAATATTCACAAGAACCATCGTTAAAACAAGCAAAAACACTATAATTTGAAGCTACTGGATCTGTACATCCATCTAAATAACAACATGAACCATCATTAATATTAGCAACAGGATTATAATTAAAAGAATTTTGATCTGTACATCCAACATATTCACAATATTCAGGATCAATTACTACAATAGCTGCATTAGGATCATAATTGTCAGCTTGTGGATCTCCGCAACCAATAGGGTTACATGTACTATTATCTCCAAAAGGAACACCACAATCATCAGCACAAGAGTTATATTCACAAGTTCCATTATCTAGATTTGCATCTGGATTGAAATTACACGCAGGAATTCCATCAACTCCTCCGTCGTCTGTACAACCAGGTAAGATTAAACATGAACCATCATCTATACATGCACTAGGATTATATTCATTATATAAAGGATTAGTACAACCTGATATATAACAACAGCTCCCGTTGTCAACAGTTGCATCGGAAGAATAATTTAATGCAGCTGAGTCTGTACATCCAAAAACAATAAAAAAACATGAACCATCATCTTCACAAGCATTTGGGTCGTAGTTTTCAGCAGATGGATTAGTGCAACCACCTAAACACCCACAAGAACCATCATCTTCAGTAGCTGAGGGGTCATAATTAACTTCGGTGGGATCAGTACATCCTAAAATTTCATATTCATCACAAACACCGTCACCATCCGAATCATTTATACATGATAAACATGAACCATCATCTTCCGTAGCCAAAATATCAAATTCAAGATAATTAGAATCAGTACAACCAAAAACTTCATCATTATCACATATTCCATCATTGTCTAAATCATTATCCACAATTAAACCATTAACACAAATATCACAAGAATTGCTTATTACTAAACATGATCCATCATCAACTGTGGCAGAAGAATCAAAATTACAAGCAAATGGATTAGTACAACCTTGAATACTACCAACAAAATTAACGTTTGTTAGCTGACCAAAACCATTTAAAGAATATGTATCTAAAAAGGGAGGAGTAGTACTCATAGTTGAACCATTTGAATCAGGGCTATAATCTTCTCCTTCAATTTGCAGAAACCAATTATAAGTTTCACCAACAGCAAATCCGTTATCTAAACCTGCTTCTGTTCCCCAAGCAGTTACTGAAATTGTAGCCGATGAGTCCCAAGTATTAAAACCACCACACACAAAATCACCATTGTTATCAATATAAAAAACTCCAATTAAAGCTCCATCAGGAATTGGGGAATTATTAAATGTTATATTTAAAAAATCAGATGAACTAATAGCAATTGTTGCATTACTTCCTGTATTCACATAATTCCAATCTAAAGGCTGTGAATATGAAAAAGAAAAAAGAAGAACAAATATTAATCCAAATAATCTCATAAAATTATATTTTCATTAATATAACACATCTAATTTTAAACGTTCAACAAAATCTACTCCGCGAACCTCAATATAGTAAATTCCTTTAGATACATTATCCAAAGGAAGTGTAATTCTATTAACACCAGAATTGAATAATGATGAATTAGAATAAACTAATTTACCTAAATTATCTACTAAAATAATATCTAATTTTGAATCGTTTTCTATACTAAATTCTAAGTTCACAAAACTAGAAGCTGGATTTGGAAAACAATTCATAGAAGTAATTACTGTATTAGAAATTTCAACAACTACAGATTCTGCAATATTTATCCCATTAACAGAGAAAATGTCACCACCTTCGCTCCAATCTGGCACAATATTGAGGAGTTTATTTTCTTGTTTTTTCCATAATTGGAAAGTCATTTCCTCACCCACTAATAAACCATCTTTATCAATTGTTTCCTCATCATCTCCCCAAACAACAATGTAATTATTTCCTGATTCTAGTTTGGAAACCCCTACTAAATTACCTAATTCATCAAATACAGCTAACTCATCACCATCCTCTGCATTTAATGAAGATTCTGGGAATCCAATTGTCATATTTGAATAAGTACTCATAGGTGTTTCAAAATTTTCTATATCATAACCATACCTTGCTCCAAAATCAGTAGATATAGAACCACCAGGAGATACAGCATCAAATGGGTTTTCTGGATAATAATCACTATTTGAATCAAATGAAAAACCAGATCCACTATTTAATTTTAATAGGTAACCCTCACCTGCCTCCATATTTGACATCGTATTAATACCTAACTCTGGCCAGAAAATATTTCCGCTATCATCTTTTAATAATTTAATATCCGACAACACTGTAGATAATGATGTTTCTACAGAATTACTCCAATATCTAGGATAAGAAATAAAATTCCAACCTTCAACCCACTGATTAATTGTGAATTCTGGTTGAACAAAATCTCCTGAAATATTTATTTCTTCTGGAGCCCATGTTTTTATAGCATAAGCCTCTTGAGTATTTAAATTATCAAGTGTAGACACTGGAATTGCAGGCCAATATACAAGACCAGACGCATCCTTAATAATAATAAAATTATTAAGTATTGGTGACATGATTGACTCAACATCATTATTTGAATTCATATAAGTTGAAATCATATCCCAATCTGTATATGGATTCTCATTAAGTGGTATCGTTTGAAAACTAGATGAAATTAAACCTTGGATTCCACTAATAGCATTATCATATGAGAAAAATCTCTCATGACTGTATGAATTGTCATAAATAGAAAAGCCAGAAAATGTATTTCCACTATAAACTTTCCATTGGAATTGCTCTCCTTCCTCAAAACCATCTACATTAACGTCATTTCCATAAGCTAAAATAGAGGTTTCTTCTCCTTCCCAAATAGTGTAACCACCACAAGAAAGACCGCCTTCAGAATTAACAAAGAAGACACCAATAAAATCACCTATATTGAAATCTACTCCATCTAATAATAAATCTGCATCAGCAGGAATTATAATTTCATGATATACATCAGTTTCATTAACTTCCCAACCTTCAGGAATTAATAAATCCACAGTACCTGTTCCAGAAATAGTACAACCATTAGAATCAGTTACAGTAACAGAGTAATCTCCAGCACATAATCCAAATATAGATGAAGTAGTTTGACCATTATTCCAAGCATATGAATAAGGTCCTGTTCCATTCTCTACTAATACAGATAACTGACCTGAATTACAATCTGAATATTCTCCAGGAAGGGAAGAAAAAGAAATAGATAATTCTTCTGGTTCTGTGATTTCTACATCAATAGATATTGAACAACCATTTTCATCAGTAGCAGTTACTGAATAAGTACCAGCTGTTAAATTAGAAATATCTTCTAAATTTTCTCCATTAGACCATGAGTAATCATATGACCCTGTTCCACCTGAAACGGTAATATCAATTGAACCATCTGATCCTCCATTACATGATACATTAAAGTGATTTTCTGAAATTGCCATTGCTTCAGGTTCAGTAACTTCAAAATCAACAGTTTGTGAACAACCATTAGAATCCGAAACAACAACAGAATAATTTCCTGCAGATAATGAATTTAAATCTTCAGTGATTTCACCATTTGACCAATAAAAAGAATATCCTCCTATTCCTCCTTCAACCGATATATCAATAAAGCCGTCTGACGCACCAGCACAAGAAACATTATTAGTAAAACCTAACACAATTAATTCACTAGGCTCTATTATTTCAATTTGAGACTCCTCAATTAAACAACCATTATCATCTGAGACAACAACTGAGTAAGTTCCAGGAAAAAGATTAGGAATAGCTTGAGTAGTCTCTCCATTAGACCACACAAAAGAGTAATTTCCTGATCCTCCTGAAACAACAGCATTAATTAAACCATTATTTTGTCCATAACAATCAACATCCACTAGTACTAATTCTAACTCTAACTGATCATAAGAAACCTCTGTGATTTCTGAGATTCCATTTGCCAAATATGAACCTTGATTTGGTTGATTAGAATTATATTCAACGTTTAGTGGAAGAGAACAATCTAGAACACTTGAAAATATTTGCCAAATAAATCCTTCTCCTTCACTAAAACCATCTTTTTCATCAGTTGTTTCATCATCACCACATACATTAAAGTAAAACACATCACCTAAATATTCTGCACCTTGAGAAAAAACTAAATTTCCGTTTTCATCAGTAAAAAATAAACCTATATAATCTCCCTCTTCTAATCCCTCTGTTATAGTAAATCCTATAGTATGACTATTGAATGGGTCACAACCTAAATTATTTCCCCAAGGAGAGTCAACAGGTAATAATTCACCTAAACAATCGTAACCTTCTTCTGCATACTCACATGACCCATCATCAATTGTGGCACCTAAATAATTACAAGCTGAACTATCAGAACACCCTGTACATGAAGAATTATCTCCATTTGGAATACCACATTCATCTAAACATGAAGAATTATCACCATTTGGAACACCACACAAATCTAAACAAGAAGTAAAATCACAGTTAGCATTATCATCAGTAGCAGTAGGATCATAATTACATGCTGTAGAATCTTGACAACCTAAAATCTCATCATCATCACAAATACCATCTCCATCAATATCATTATTAACTACAACACCATCCTCACAAGTATCACAACCAATAGCAAAAGTACAATCTCCTTGATCTGTTGCCAAAGAATCATAATTACACGCTGTAGAATCTTGACAACCTACTATCTCATCACCATCACAAACACCATCTCCATCAATATCATTATTAACTACAACACCATCCTCACAAGTATCACAACCAATAGCAAAAGTACAAGAACCATCATCTTCTGTTGCTAAAGAATCATAATTACACCCTGTATTATCTGTACACCCCTCTACTTCATCACTCTCACATACCCCATCACCGTCTGCATCATTTTCAGGGTCAAGAGGACATATATCATTTATATTGGTTACAAATTCTGGACCAGGTTGAGAACAAGCTTCCATAGTAAAAGTATCATCACCTAAACCATCACCATCCGTATCCCAATACCAAGTAATTGGTTGAATACAAGTTCCATTATCTTCTGTTGCTGAAGGATTAAAATTACAAGCTTGTGGATCTGTACATCCATTTATTTCATCACTTTCACATACCCCATCTCCATCTGCATCATTTTCAGAGTCATTTGGACAAATATCTTCTTCATCACAAATTGCATCACCATCAATATCATTGTAACAAACCCCGTTACAATCATAAATACCATCTGCATAAATACAGGAACCGTCATCAACAGTAGCAGTTAAATCATAATTACATGCTGTATCATCCATACAACCAGGGCTAGAAGTTATTTCCCCTTCGAATGAAGCATTAATAAGCATACCAAAACCATTCAATGCATAAGTATTAGAGAAACCTCCCATCATTTGCCAATCTGTTGATGAAGCTAAAAAAGATTGTCCATATATATAGGCAAATAATGTATATTCTTCACCAGAAGAAAAACCATCTTTTTCTGGTGTTTGAGTATCATCCCCCCAGGCAGCCATAGCTATATTATTACCTGTCCATTCTTCCATACCACCACAAACAAATTGTCCATCATCATTTGTGAAGAATACTCCTAAATAAGCTCCAACTGGGAAAGGTTCTCCGTTAAAAGTGATTGAACTTACATTAGGTCCCTCCGGAGTAACAGCTATAGTAGCATTAGCTCCAGTATTGGGCTCATCCCATACTAAATTATAACACGACCCATCATCTAACGTTGCGTCTAAATTATAATTGATAGCAGTTTCGTCAGTACAACCTAAAATAGCTGTTAATTCACCACTAAACTCAACTCCTAATAATTGACCAAAACCATTTGAAGTAAATGTGTTAGAAAAAGGAGGTAAAGTATTCATTGTTGAAGTTGAAGCTGCAAAAGATTCACCAGAAATAGAGAGACCCCAAGTAATTGATTCACCTGATGCAAAACCATTATCTAGGCCTGATTCTGAAGCCCAAACAGCAATAGCTAATTGATCTCCTGTCCATGGCTGATAACCTGCACATTGTAATTCACCAGCATCATTAGTAAAAAAAGCACCTAATAGAGACCCAATAGGGGGTTCCTCACCATTAAATGTAACCACATCTGCACCTACTTGAACCGTCATATTTGCGTCTGTTATAGTGAAAGAAAATTCTCCCAATTCAACAGATCCATACTGACAATCAGGAGTAGCAAAGATAGCAGTAGCGCAGGCATCACCGGAGTAATTTTCTGCAGTAGAGTCACCACAACCACCAGATAACACAACACAAGAACCATCATCTACAACTGCAGAAGGATCATAATTGTATGAATCTGGACACATACAACCTGATGCACCTAAATCACAATTTTCATTAGTAAATGTTGCAGAAGAACAAGCATCTCCAGAGTAATTTAATGCAGAAGGATTACTACAACCTCCATCAATAATACAAATATTATAGGTATCTAAAAAGAAAGGATCACATTGATCACATTGAGAATAAATACTTTGAGCGGCAAAGGCCATTAAAAAAACAATAAGTACTTTTTTCATAAGTTTAAATTTAGTTATTATTAATATTTTCTTTACTTGATATATAGATGCTACCCTGATAATATTCTTTAGTTTTACTAGCCTCATTAAATAGCTCTAAAACGTAATAATAAACACCATCAGAAACATACTGATTATCTAAATCAGCAACTCTTCCATCCCATAAGACTCTATCAGAACTGAAACCGGATTGGGAGTGAACAACATATCCCCATCGATTATATACGGTAAATAAAAGATTTGTGTGAATTGAAAAATCTAAACCATTTATTACAAATCCATCGTTATAAGTGTCACCATTTGGAGTAAAGGCATTTGGAACAGTTATTGGACAAGAGAAACCAACAGTTACTGTAGCAAAAGTATCACAAAGATGATAAGCAAAATCGTACAGCCCCCAACTGTCAACAGAGAAGTCAAGAGAATTTGGAGATTCATCTTCAATGATTACATTTCCAGGGCCATCCAAAAACTCAAAATAACCAAAGTCCACTCCTTGAGGAATATCAACTAAAATACTTGAGCTTTGCTCACATTCATAGAAAGTAACAGCAAAATTAGCATAAGGGTCTTTCTTAAATTCGATTTCAACTTCATCAAATGAACCACATGAGTTATATGCAAATGTGTATATACCATAATCAGAAACAGTAACAATAGTATTCTCAGAGTTAGTATTTTCAAAAATAGCAGTTTCACCATTGGGAGCAGAGACAAGTGACCAAAATCCTTGGGAAGAAAATGAGTCAGCTAAGTAAAGAAAAGAAGAAAAAGAACAACTAACATCGGGTATGTCTGCTATTTGTGGAGATACAGCTTGCATATTAAATTCAATGCTAGAAACAGAGCCACACTCATCAGTATAAAAAAGTTCATATGAACCAAAATTGGAACAACTAACGGTTGTTGTTGGATTATTTGGGTCACTAAATGTAATATTACCAGGACCATCAAATGACCAAGTACCTATGCCGAAACCTCCTGCTGCATAAGCAGTAAAATCATTTAAACAATAAATATTATCTGATAAAAATAAAGATATAGGTTGCGTTTCAGGGTTGTAGACAGTAAAATTCTGAATTGCTTCACAATCAAATTGATCAGTAACTACTAATTGATACTGACCTGCTGAAAGAGTATTTGGATTAACTGCAAAACCAGATAAATCAGTCCATGTTTGATTATATGGAGGAGTACCACCAAATATATTTGCTGTAGCTTGACCAGAGTTGTCATTAGGACAAAGAGGATTAATTATTTCTAAGTCAAATCCTAATAAATCTGGTTGATTTATCTCTATAGTTTCTGATACTTCACAACCATTATCATCAAATACGGAGAAAATATATGTGCCTGCTGGAATTTGGTTTAGGTCAACTAAATTTCCGGTATTTATAATATATGGTGGAGTCCCACCACTAACAAATATTTCAGCACTTCCTGAAGGATCACCATAACAAAATAAAACATCAGAAGTTTGAATATCTAAGACTAATTCTTCTGGTTGATTTATGGTGAAATTTTCTTCAAATACACAACCATTAGAGTCAGTAACTGTAACTAAATAATTCCCACCTGCCAGGGCATTAGGATTAAATCCATACCAGTTTTGATTAAAAGGAGGGGTTCCACCGTTGATTGTTAGATAAGCAGATCCAGTGGGATCACCATAACAAGTGGAGACATCAAACGTATTAACCTGAAAAGTTAAAAGATCTGGTTCATTAATAGAAACTTCAATCTCTTGAGAACATAAATTAGAATCTGTGACAGTTAAATTATAATCTCCTGGACCTAAATTATCAATATCTGAAGTTACTAAACCATTACTCCATGAATAACTAAACGGGGGGACTCCACCAAAAACATCAATACTAATACTTCCATCATTATCACCAAAACAAGATACATCCTGATGAACCTCTTGAATAATTATAGGATCAACTTCAGGAACAAAAAAAGAAAAATCATAAGAACAATTTAAATTATCTAAAACAGTTAAAGTATAATCTCCTGAGACTAAATTAGAAATATCTTCATCATTACTAGAAAAACCATTTACAGATGACCAAGTAATATCATAAGGGGGAAAACCACCATTAATTTCAACATCAATACTTCCATCATTTCCACCAGGACACGAAACAACAGAAATATTGTTTACCGAAACAGTTACTGCATCAGGTTCAGTTATTTCGATATTAGATTGAACTGAGCAACCATTTTCGTCAGTTACTGTGATTGTATAAATTCCTGCAGAAATATCATTCAAATCTTCAGTTGTAAAATTATTAGACCATTCATATGAATATAAACCTGTTCCACCTGATACTGATAAATCAATAAAACCATCTGCCCCGCCGTAACAAGAAACACCAAAACCATTGTAATCAGAAAAAACTTCTGAAATAATAAGTTCACTATCTGGTTCTGTAATTGAAAAACTAAAAAAGGACTCACATCCATTACAATCAATTACATTTAAATTATAAACACCAGGACATAAACTAGATATATTAGCATTATTTGAGCTAAAATCATTTATACCATCATCATTTAAATCTGCACTCCATTGATAAAAAACACAATCATCATCAGCTTCAGGATTAAGTTCAAAACCAGTTCCACCAATTACATCAATTTCAATGTAACCATCACATTCGCCAAAACAACTAACTCCAAAGTCATTAAAATTAGATACGATAGTATTAACAGAAATATCAGATGGTTCCGGTACATTAATGATTTGACTAGATGAACAAAAGTTTTCAGTGTTAAATATCTCTAATAAATAATCTCCCTGGGACAGATTATTTAGGTCTTCATCATTCAATATTGAACCAGTAGGGGTTGTCCATGTATACTCGTAAATCCCCTCTCCTGCTTGAGTAATTTCAATTGCTCCATCATTATTCCCAAAACAACTAACACCAAAAGTTTGCACATCAACAATAGGATCCTCTGGAGTCTCCACAGTAAATGGAATTGTAAAAAGACAACCATCAAAAGTATCTTCAACAATTACATAATAATCATTTGGAGAAAGACCTGTTAAGCTAAATGGACCAGTTATATTATTATTTACAGCCGCAATGTTTCCAAAGGGATCTAGCCAAGTTAAATTCCAAGGCCCTTCCCCATCTGGTGTTACAAATGCTAAACCCTCCGGTGTTTGACAGGTTGGCTGGACCACTGTTAAATCAGTTTCATCACACGTTGGACAATTTAAATTAGCATAAAAAAATGAAGATGGGTCATCTTCACAACCTTCTTGAGTATAACTACCCATTTCACCGTCAGAATAATTAGTCACTTCCATAATCAAACTAGCACCATTATCCGCTGGCGGACACTCAGAAACAGTAATTTGCCAACAAAAAGTCCAAGAACCAGACCCTCCATCTCCGTAATTATCACCTGGGTCTCCATTTAAAGCACCACCACCTGAACTATCATCATACCACCATCCAGGTTCAACTACGAGATTTCCACTGTTAACTCCAATTACATTATCGGTCCAAATCCACTCTCCATTTTGATTAACTGATTGCGGTTGATTAACTGGTACCAATGTACTTTGGTCCCAACCAGGGCCAAATAAAGGAACAATACCATGCATCCAATTATTATTGTTGTCAGCAGAGGCTCCGTTGTAACTCTCAACTGTATAACAAAATTCAATCACTTGACCAGGAAAATATGTAGGATTTCCACCTGTGAAAGGATCAGACATTGGAGGAGGAGAGGCAACTAATGCATCTTTTTGAATACATTGAGAGTTTGCTTCATGAATAAAACAAAAGAAAATTAAGAATATTGATATTTTTTTCAAATTACTCATTTAATTTTTATCTTTTTATTGTTACTCTTCCAGTAATCACCTGTCCATTTACAGGTTCAATTATATAATAGTAATCAGCAATTGGAAGTGGTTTATTATGATAATATCCGTCCCAATATTCTTGATTTCTTTGAGAGTAAAAAACTCTCTGTCCCCAACGATTAAATATTTGAACATTAGCATTAATTAAATATTCAGCTCCGCCTACTACCCAAGTATCATTGAAACCATCACCATTTGGAGTAAAACCAGACGGTATTTCAAAACAATCATCTTCAATTACCCCTAAGTCAATTGTAACAGCTCCTTGACAACCCTCAAAATCTATAATTGTTAAGTCATATAATCCTGTCATTATCGACTCTATTTCAGTGTTATATTCTTCCTCAAGTTGAGGAGAGGTGACAGTGTAAGGCTCTAACCCTCCCTGGACGTCTAATAAAATTGAACCGTCAAATGAAAAAGAACAAGTAGGTTCAACAATTTCATAATTAATTTCAAAAGAAGGTGGCCCACCAACCTCAAAAATAAAATCATTAAAACAACTTATTGAGTCAGTCACTTGAACTCTATATTCTCCTTGGAAAAGACTATCGATGAATAAATATTCAGACTGAAAAGAAGATGATATTAACGAATCTGAAGAATTAAAAAATAAAATACTGTAAGGAGATACACCACCATAAACTTCTAACTCTACTGCACCATCCCCATTACTAAAACAACTTGTTTCTTGTATACTAACATTTGTTAATATTTCAGGAGGGGAACCAACAGGAATAATTAACTCAAATACACAATCATTAAAATCTGAAAATGTCAACAAATAATTATCAGAAAAAACATCTGAAAAAGAAATATTTGTTTCTGTAGTATATAATTCATCAATTAAAACATCTCCTGAACTAGATGAAACAGTATAGGAGAATGGCCCCAGACCACCATCTATATCAACATTAAATGAGCCGTCATTGTATCCAAAACAAGAAGCATCAGTTACTTCTAATAAATCAACTCTTATTTCATCTGGTTCAATTAAACTTATGATTTCTGTTGTAATGGAACAAGAATTTAAGTCTTGAACATATACAGTATACTCACCAACAAAAAGGTTTTCAAATGTATAAAAAACCTGTGGTAAATTATTAATTGGGTCTTGTTCAAATAACACAGATTCAACAATTTGCTCACCATTACTTTCATTATTTAAAGTAAAAATATAATTACCTGATCCACCAGAAATAAAAACACCAATGGCCCCATCATTTCCACCATTGCAACTTACACTATAACCATTATAATCATTACTTTCACCGTCCGAATTTATGTCAGAAACACTGAATGATAAATTAACAGGTTCAGGATTTGGTAAAAAAATATTTTCATAAGCAACACACAAATTATTAGAATCTGTTATTTGTATAAAATAATTACCAGGCTCTAAGTTAGAAATACCAGGACTTGTACTAGTAAAACCATTTGGGCCAGTCCATGAATAAAAATACTCATCAGTTCCACCAATGACAGATAAATTAATCCAACCATCCGACGCATTGTTACAAGAAACTCCAAAACCACTAAATTGAGTTGTTGAAGAAGTTGAAGTTATAAGGATTTCATTTGGTTCAGTTAATAGAATTGATTCTGAAACCTGACATCCGTTATTATCTTCAATGACTAAATTATACTCACCAGCAATTAGATTTTCAATTAAAGAAGTATTTGCAGAAAAACCATTAGGACCAGTCCATGAATATGAAAAAGGTGGAAATAAGCCTTGGGAAGAAGCTTCAATAAAACCATCTGAACCACCAAAACAAGAAAGATTGAAACCACTATAGTCTGAAGAAGTATAAGAAAAAGAAATTTCTTCAGGTTGAGTCATATAAACTTCAAACTGAACAGAGCAACCATTTAAATCAGTTGCTATTTCAGTGAAATAGCCTGTTTGGCCATTTGGACCTAAAGCAGAATTTGCAATTGTAATTGCTGTATTTGCACCGTCGGGATCAACACCAGTTGGTTGAATAAACTGATATGGTGAACCTGCTGGAAATGGCACACCCCCAGACCAATTTAAAATTATATCACCTTCTCCACCAAAACAAGATATTTCAGTAATATCTGCAGTAACAACTAATGGATCTGGTTGATTTAAAATATACGTTGCTGTAGCCTCACAACCATTTGAGTCAGTAACTAAAACAGTATATTCGCCTGACTGTAAGTTGTTTATATCTTCATCAATTGAACCATTTGACCAATCAAATACGTAAACACCAGAGCCACCAGAAACAGTTAAATCTATAAAACCATCAGTTTCAGAGTTACATGAAATACCGTAGCCTGAGTAGTCAGAGTAAATAGCAGAAATTTGTATTGGCTCTGACTCAAAAAGTTCAAAGTCTAAAGAGATAGAACAGGAATTTTCATCTGTAACTGTAACTGAATATGTATCTGAACCTAAATTATAAATATCCTCAGATGTCTCATTATTTGACCAAAGAAATGTATAATTACCAACACCACCTGAAACTGAAATATCTATGAATCCGTCTTGTTCTCCACCACATGTAACACCAAATCCATCATAATCTGAAATAGTTACATCTGAAAATTGAAGTTCAAGAGGTTCAGTTAAAATAATTGTTTGAGTTACATCGCATCCTTGACCAATATTATTAACTGCAGTATCAAAATTCTGATCAGTTACAGTAACGGTGTAAGTACCGGCAGGCAAATTTGATATATTTGGACTAGAAGTATCATTAATTTGTTCATTATCTTCATTGAACCAAGAATAAGAATAAGGGGGTGTGCCGCCAACAACTGAAATTGAAATAAATCCATTTTCTTCACCAAAACATTGTACCCCATAACCACCGTAGTCAGAAGTAATAAGTTCTGTAATTTCCAAAGGTAACAATTCTGGAATCTCAATAGTTAAATTTGATTCACTACAAAAAGTCAAAGCATCACCTTCATCATAATTTTCATCTGTTACAAAAACAGTATAAACACCATAAGGAACATCTGTTAAATTACTTTCTAATCCTACAACTTCAGAATTTTCATTCAACCAAACAATAGAGTATTCACCTACACCACCCTCAATATTTATTTCTATAGAACCATTAGTTTCTGAACTACATGAAGGTAAATCTAAATTCAACACTGAAATTTGTAAAGGATCAGGTTCAGTAATTACAAATGTAGTGTCAAATTCACATCCTAAAGCATCTGTGATAGTCAGATTATAGTCCCCAGCAAATAAAAAAGATAAATTTTCATCTGAACTAGTAAAATTATTAGGTCCATTCCATGAAAATGAATAGGGTTCAATTCCACCTATTATTTCTGTAAATATTTCACCATTAAAGGTGCCATTACAACTTACAGAAAATCCATCAAAGTCGCTAGTTTGATTACCTTCTAAAGTTGTACTAATTGGATTTTCAGGAACAACAACTTCAAACTCTGTAGAATAAACACAGTTGGCATTAGACAAATTAAATGTATAAGTTCCATTAACTGGTTCTGTAATAACAATTTGAGTTGGGTCTGCCTGTGTATATACAGAAGTAGTAATAAGTGAACTAATAGCAGATAGTCCATTGGGGACGTAAACAGATTCAAATCCAGGAAGATCTTGAAAAGATACAGATAAGTTATAAATAGTGCCATCAGGTTTTAAAGCAAGAAAAACCATTTCATCACCACTTTGAAAACCCTCTAAAACTCCTGGAGTTAATGCATCATCACCACATCCAACTAATGAGTTGGTAACCTCAGTCCAAGTAATTATATTGGAAGCAACATAAGAACCTGATTCATCAACATAAAACAAACCAATTTGATCCCCTATTTCTAAATTTGTTGTCATTGAAGCTGGAACAGCAATAGAGTTATTTGTTGCGCATGCTTCATCTGGGTTAGAAAAATCTAATGAGCCTGCATCACCATTAACTACAGTTTCTTCATAAATGATTTCAGTTCCATTATTTATGACTATGTCAAATATCCCCTCACCTGTTATCAAATATTCAAAAACAGCTTCATCGCCATAACAAATAACTTCTTCAACAACATTAATTTCAACACTTATTTCATCAAGAGAAGAAATAAAGAATGTTTCTTGATAAGGAGAACAACCACTAGCATCAAACAAAGTTAAAGTGTAATCTCCTGGACTTAAACCAGTCAAATCTTGATTAGATACTTGTCCAGATGGAATAATTCCACCATTTGATGCTGACCAAGCGTAAACATAATTCCCATCAGGAAAAACTTGACCTCCGGAAGGTTCGATATCAATTGAACCAATTGGGTCTTCAGAGCAGACACCAAGTACACTATTTTCTGTATTAATTGTTGCAAATAATATGGAAATATTGTCTACAAAAATTGGTGAAGAGATAATTTCACAACCACTAGAATCAATTATTTGAACAAAATAATCACCACTAGATAAACCATTAACAGTAGATAAGCCACCTGGTACTATCTGGTCAAATAATGGGTCAAATATTTGATTGTTATTAGTGTCATCGAACCATTGGTATGTGTAATCACCATTTCCACCACTAACAGAGACAGAAATTGAACCAGTGCTAGTTTCAATACAAGAGCTTTCAACTAAAACTTGGTCAATAATTAATCCCTCTGAAGAAGAGATATTATATGAAGATTCAACTTCACAAGAAATATCACCACCAAAGTCTAAAACTAATAAATCATAATCTCCGGCAGACAAATTATTAATTTGTATAAACCCAGAACTATTATCTAAATCTTCAAAAACAACATTATCGTTATCATCTGTTAAAATAAAATCATATGGTGCAGAACCATCAACCTGAACTTCAATAAATCCATTTTCTTCACCGCATGACGTATTAGAAGTTGTTTCAGATAAAATTTCTAAAGAAGAATTATTAATTACTTCAAATGAATATGACTGACTACAAATATCAGGATTATCAAATCCTGCAGCAATATGAGAAATTAACATGGTATATGTACCATCCCCATAAAAAGTAGGATCAAATTGAAAAGTTAAAGGAAGCTCATTATTAAATGCCCAGTTGATGAAATTATTTTCATAATAAAGCTCAAATGCATAATACCATCCATTTTCTGCATTAGGGTCTTCAAAATTTTCCTCATTAGATGGATCAGTAGAACCATTTATTTCTAAAATAGTAAATTCTGCTATGTCTTCTCCACATGATGGAGGACTATATTCGTAACTAACAATGAAAGGACTTGGCTCTGTTATTTCTATAGGACCTAAAAAAGCTGAAATACTATTTTGGTCTGTCACCTCTACATAATACAATCCTGCGCCTATATTATCAATATTTTGGTCTGTTCCAACAATAATTCCTTCTTGATTGGTCCAAGAAAAATTATAAGGTGAAACTCCACCAGAAACTGATAAGTTAATGAGAGCATCATTAGCACCATAACAGCTAGTATTAGTTTCAAAACCAAAATCAAAATCCCATCCCTGAAAAGGAGTAGAGACATTAAGATCTATTGAACCAGGTTCTGTAATTTGAAATGTTTCTGTTAATACCAGACAGTTATTTGAATCAGTTAAAGTTAAGGTGTATGAGCCTGCTGTTAAATTAATTAAATCCTGAGTCACTTCTCCATTGGACCAATTATAATTATAAAAACCAGTTCCTCCTTGAACTGATATATCAATTGAGCCGTCATTAGCTCCTGAAGCACTTACCCCATAACTATTGTACGAACTTAAATTTGAAGTTATCTCTAATGGACTTGGTTCTGTTATTTCAAATTGAAATTCCTGTGAACAATTATTATTGTCAGAAATAATAACAGAGTAAAAGCCAGCAGAAATTTCAGAAATGCTTTGGGATGTTGCTCCATTTGACCATTCAAAATTATAAACACCTGTACCTTCTGATACATTTAAATTTATAAAACCATCAGATTGACCATTACATGATACTCCATAACCATTAAAATTAGATATTTCAGCTTCAATGTTTAATAATCCAGGTTCATTTAAAATAAAATCTTGAGTTACTGAACAATTATTTTGATCGGTAACAATAACTGAGTAACTACCAGCTGAAATATTTGATAGATCTTCAGAAGTTGACCCGTTTGACCACTGGAAAGAATAATTTCCAAATCCACCTTCAACTGTTATATCAATGAATGCATCAGATGCTCCAGAACAAGAAACATCAAATCCCGAGTATATAGTTGAATTACTAGGAATTGAAGAAGAAGAAATGATTAAAGGATTTGAATCATCAACAAAGAAAGTTTCAGATTGGCTAGGTACACATCCATTGTTAGATGAAATTTGAAGAGAATATAAACCAGATTCTAAACCATTAATTGTAATTAAATTTTCAGTGGAAGTAAAGGATGAAATTACTTGATTAGTGAAAAAATCTACAACATCAACTGAAACAGGAAAACTAATATTTTGACCTAAAACTTCAAAAACATTACTGAAAGATTGAGTTACACAATCATAGTTTTGACTTAATAATGTTGATTCAATGAATTCATTTGAAGAAACTTGAAAAGTTTGTGGACTGTAAGCAACAGAGCAACCTATATCTGTAACTATGAGAAAATAATCTCCAGGAAATAAATTTTCAAAAAATTGAGTTTCTGTATTAACAACTGCAAATCCACTTGGACCATATAAACTGACTAAATATTCTCCTGAACCTCCTATAATATCAAAGTCAAGTGTGCCATCTTGAGAAAATTCACAAGTTGAATTAAAGGAATCAGCTAAAATCGAAACTTCACTAGGTTCTGAAATTTCAACTCCTGAATCTTCAAAAACTAAACAACCTGATGAATTAAAAATTTCTAATAAATATGTTCCAGGAGAAAGATTAATATCAAATGATTCAGCAAAAGGATCAGAAACATTAAAGCTTGTAATAACAGAGATACCATTTTCATCAAAATCACTAGTATTAGTTGCGGTCATGGTACCTGCTGGAGCATAAGATAAATCTACATCATAAACAGTACCATCTGTTTTCTTAACTAAAAAGACAAATTCATCTCCTTCTTGAAACCCATCTTGAACAGAGTTAGTGCTTGGATCATCTCCCCATGCTGCAATAGCAAACGTAGGAGAACTAACATCAGTGTTAGAAAGTGTAGTTAATCCAGAACAAACAAAACCATCGTTTGAGTTAAAAAATATACCAATTTGATCACCGGCTTGTAAATTCGAAAAATTACTGATAGCAATTGTATGGCTACTAGGAGTAGGAATACTAAAAGGAATCTCAAAATTTATTTCATTAATACCCAAGCTTGTCTCCAAAGTAAGCTCTCCGTCGAAATAAATATTATAAATTCCACTAGGACCATCTAAGGAACCAGAAAAAAAACCATCAGCAGATGGGCATTGCGGATTAGATATTACATAATCCAAAGTAAGTTCAGCTTGTTCTAAAATTGAAAAATTAACATCAGGAATAAAGCAGCTCCCTGATTCAGAATTGACAGTTGAAACTGAGAAGGTGTATTCTCCAATTTCACTTGTTAAGCTAGATGGAATAATAACAGTAACATCATTATCATTGACAAAAAAATCTGTAATCAAAACGGGGTTGGTAGACGAAGGTAAAATAATGTAGTAATTAGCATTATTTAAATCAGCTATATTAGAGGAACCTACAGAAACTGTTACAGTTGATATACCCTCACATGAAACTGTAATATCAGGAACAACACTTATTCCACAGTTTTGAGATTTACTTGTTAAAGTAAAAAAAACACAAAATAATAATGTTAATAATTTTCTATACAAAACAATTAAATAAAATTAATTAAATGTTACAGGGTACTACAAGAGAACAAAGTTACAATTTTTGACCTTATTTAAACAATATTATTGTACTAAAATTACTGTATTGAAAAAGTTGTAGTTTTTCTGTCAAAAGAAACTAATTTATTTTTAAATATTTCATTTTTTCCTAGTTTCTTTTTTTCAATTAAACTAGCAATGAAAGGTTTTAACTCACCAATAGAATTTAGCTCCAAAAAACCACTTTTTGGAAAAACTAAGTAATTACTGAGAAAAAAAGAATTATTACAATTTAAAATAGACTCATTAGACACTAAATTAAAATTATAATTAGAAATTGAACATTTCAAATAGTTTTTAATCGAGAAAATAGTGTTTTTTTCATCTGATATATTTGAAAAAAATAAATTTTTATTGTTTGCATCTAATGATACTAAATCAAAATTTAAATTAGCCTTAAGTGTGGGAAGAAAAAAATCCAAATCTCCCTTTATAATTAAAAAATTATTATTTTTTTTAGACCACTCAATACTAACACCTTTAGCTAAAAAATTACTAAGCTTATTACTAACATACTCAAAAGAAGCGTTTCCTGAGGTAAATGAATTTTTACTAAAGGAAAAATATTCGGAATCAATTATAACGCTATTATCAAATAATTTTCCTTTTCCACTAATTAAATTAATTTTTTTTGAAAAATCATAATTTACAAAACCTGAAAAATTAAAATCATGAAATTTGAATTGGTTATTATTTATTGGGCTAAAAACCATACTTGAATCAATATAATTATAACTGAAAGAACAAGATGGAGAAATTAAGATTGAATTTAAATCCTTGAATTCTCCTTTTTTTGCATACGAATAATTAGAATTTATATAAATTGTATCAGAAGAATATGAAATATTTGTATTTGAAAAAGAGCCAGGAGAGATAAATAAACTTTCTTTATTTAAATTTAATTTACCAGTACATGAAAATTCGTCGTAAAGTTTTAGATTTTTTATATAAGATTTAAACTGAAAACCAGACACAGGATCAAGATTAACTTGTCCACTCAAATTGTTAAATTTATTCTTCATTAACAAATAGCCTTCAAAATTTAAATTTGGTATTGCAATTTCATCTAGAAAAGGTATAACAACTTTATTTAAAACCAATTTAGGTTCTTGATTAGAGAAAGAAATATAATTTTCTTTAGGTAAGTGAAATCTAGGAAAATCATAAATATTATACTTACCAGATTTATTATCAACACTATCAAGTTGTATCAAACCCCCTTTGAAAAAAATATTTTCTAAAAATTTATTTTTACTTTTTAGATTATTATTGAAAACTCCACAAGTTGATTCGTTTGGGAAAGAAAAACAAAATTCATCATAATTAAAAACAATATTATTTCCAGTAAACAAAAAATTTCCAAAATTTAATCTTGCATTCATAGAAAATGAACGATCATCAAAAAAAGAAATATTTTTAGTTCTTAAATCTATAAAATAATTATGTTGATTTGTTATTTTTATATCTAGGACATTAAAAACATCCATTTTGTTTTCTTTAAAATTAACCAAGGATATAGTGTCATCTAAAAAACATGAAGCTTCTAGTTGAAATGAATCAAAATCATAGTCCCCATTTTTTGATTTAAAATATAAAATTGCTCTTTGCTTGATGTCAAATTCATTTAAATAATTGTTAAAACTTATAAAATCAAAAATCTCTAACTTGTTTAAAATACTAACAGCCTCAGGTGCACTAATATCAAGTTCTTTGGAAAATATTTCTATTGGTATATTATTTCTTAATTGATATTTTTCAGAAAATTTAACCAATCTTAATAGTAAGTTTATTTCACTATCTACACCCAAATCATTATATCTTTTGTCATCATAATAATCAATTGATTCTATCAAAACACTCTTTTGTAATTTTGAAGGATAATGAACAAAAGCCGCAGTACTATTTTTTAAATTAACTCTTAAAAAATCTGTGTAAACATTTAAACCATGAAATGAATTTAATATTGGTTTGTGGTACAAGTAAGAATAATCATACTTTCTTAAGTAAATATTATTGGTTAACTCGTCAAAACGAAATTTCATCAGAGGATGAAAAATTGAGTCACCATTAGTAAAATAAAATTTAGAATTAACATTGTTGGAGGAAAAAGATGATTCTTTAATTTTTAAATCATCAGAAACAAAATCAGCTTTTAAGTATTTATTTGATATTGAAAATTTTAAGGGAGCATTAAACTTTTTTATTGAAAAAATATTTTTTTCTATGTTCACGGCCCCAACACAATGAAAACCATTAAAAAAATTTAATTTGTAATCATCTCTAAGAGATTGGAATTTAGGGAATTTTTTTTCCCTACGAACACTAGATAGATAATCTGAAAAACTTCCACCTATCTCTTGTTTAAAATAAATATTATTTTTTAGAGTAGCATTTTCTACTTCAATGAATCTAGAATTTAAATCAATTACAAATTCTTTTAATATAATTTTAATTTGATCTTTTTTAAAGCCAAATCTATCACTATCAATAAAACCCTTATTTACATGAAAAATATTTTTTTGTAAATCAAATTTGCCCTCGACTTCATTAATAATGATCTCATTATTTCGATTAGATAAAATTAAAGAGTCTAAACTTAAATAAAAAATTAATGTATCACCAGCAAAAGAATCAAAAGTGCCAACAAAAGACCATTTAAATTTATTGTTTTCAGAAAGAACAGAATTTTTAATAAAATTATTACTGGAAAATAAGATATTTTCTAAATCATAATTAGACATTGATGAAATTGAATTTTTCAAGGAAATCAACCAATTTTCAAAAAAACCAGATTTATCATTTACCAATATATTTGAAAATGAAAAAAAATTTATGAAAGCATCATATGAACTTAAATCTCTAGCTTCAAAATCTGAGACTAAATGAGATATTAAAGACCTTTCCTTTTCTGTAAATAATTTTTTCTTAAAATTTTTAATAAATACTTTACAAGTTTTTTTGTTTTCAGAGTTGTATATGTATTTTAAATCTTTGAAAATAGGATTGTTATAAGAAAAGCTAAATTGATAAAATCCAAATAATAGAGAAATAAAAAATATTAACTTATATTTTGATAAATTACACATTGCCAATCTTTATCTTCAATTTTGTTGATTAATTTGAAGCCATATAAATGACCTGCCTTATTTATTTTTGATAAATCTAAAGAATAAAACCCACTTAAAATCAAATAACCTTCATTTATTAATAGATCTTTCATTCTTTTAAAATAATCTAGTAAAACATTAGTATTAATATTTGCTAATATTAAATCAAATTGTTTGTCTAATATAATTTCTTTTAAATCTGAACTAACAACTTTAATATTTTTACAATTATTTAAATTTATATTTTCTAAAGAATTATTTAAAGCCCACTTATCATTATCAAGAGCTAAAACATTAGAATTCCATATTTTTTCAGACAAAACTGACAATATAGCAGTCCCACATCCAAAATCTAAAACATAACTTGGTTTTAGGTCTAATAAAAACATAGCCTTAATCATTAATCTTGTAGTTTCATGATGACCAGTTCCAAATGACATTTTTGGGTTAATAATTATATCATATTCTATTTTTTTTTTGATTTTATGAAATGAAGTCCTTATTACACCTGACTCAAAAAAAACTGGTTTAAAATTTGATTCCCAAAAACTATTCCAGTTTTTATTTTCTAAGTTTTTATATTTAAAATTTAAATTTTTAATTAGTAGATTATTTTTAATGTTTTGAAATAAATTATCATCTACTTTTTCGACTAAAATATAGCCTTTTAAATAGTTTTCAGCATCTTCAAAGCTATCAAAGCCTAAATCAAATAACTGTGCAATTAAAATTTCATTTTCTTCTTCAGAAATTGATTGTAAATCAAAAAAAAACTCAACAAATTTCATTAGCTACCTTAATGATTGATGTAAATTTAGAGTAATCAAGAGAGGCTCCACCAACTAAACCACCATCAACATTTGAAATTGGTAGAATATCCTTTGCATTTTTTTCATTTAAACTACCACCATACAATACACTAGTATTTGGAAGATTTTTTTTAATAAATAAATGAATATCGTTTATTTCTTCATTTGTTGGTGTTTTACCACTGCCAATAGCCCAAACTGGTTCATAAGCAACAACGATATTATTTTTATTTGAATATGGTTTTAAAATAGAAATCTGATTTTCTATAATTTTATATTGATCCCCTTTTTGTCTCTCAGCTAAAGTTTCCCCAACACAAAATATTGGCAATAAATTATTTTCAAAACACCTTAAAATTTTTTCTAACAAAATTTCATTTGTTTCATTGAAAGATTTTCTCCTTTCTGAATGACCAATGATGACAGATGAAAAACCTACAGATTTTAATATTTTTGCAGATACTTCTCCAGTGTGAGATCCAAAATTTTTATTGTGACAATTTTGAGCACATAAACCTAATTCAAAATGAAACTTTTTTTCTAAAATTTTATTTTTAATATCATTTACTAAAGGATATGGTGGAGATAAAAACAATCTTAAATTATTTTGTTTATACCATTTCATATTAGAAATAAAGGAATCTAAAAAGTGGTTAGACTCTTTAACGTCCTTGTTCATTTTCCAATTCCCAACAATAATCATATCACTAAATTTTAATTCTTGGATCAAGCCAATTATAAATTATATCTACTAATATATTAATAAAAACAAAACACACACCTATAAATAATATCAAACCCATAACTAATGGGAAGTCCATATTATTTATGGAATCCACTAATAATTTACCTATCCCATTCCAACCAAATATGTACTCAACAAAAACAGCACCAGATAACATAGAAGCGAACCAACCAGAAGCAGTTGTTAAGACAGAAGTTAAAGAATTTCTTAAAGCATGGACAATAATAACTCGTTTATCAGAAAGGCCTTTGGACCTAGCAGTCCTTATAAAATCTGAAGAAAGAGTATCTAAGAGTGAATTTCTTGTCAAACTCATAATTACAGCAATGGGTCTAATTCCTAATGTAAAAACTGGAAGAATTAAATTTTTAATTTTAATATACTCTCCTCTACCTAAATCGTCAATTTCATACAAACTTCCAACTACATTTAAATTTGTCAACCAGTTGAGTTTATATGCAAATAACCACATGACTAAAATAGCAGAAAAAAAAGAGGGTAATGACATACCTAAGGAGCTAAAAAAAATACAAAATTTATCAAAAAAACTATTCTTTCTGACCGCACAAATAATTCCAATTGGAATTGAAATACAAACAGCAAATAAAATTGATAAAAAAGCCAAAACAACAGTGTTAGGAAAAACATCCAATATAATTTCCAGCACTTCTTTTTCTTTGAAATAAAAGGATTCTCCCAAATATGGTCGCTTAATTAAAACTATCTTGTTAGTTGTTTCAAATATTTTTTTACTTCTATAAATTTTAAATTTTTCATTTTCCTTAGAATGAATTGAAATAAAAGATAAATCATTTAAATACAAAAAATATCTATTTAAAATAGGTTTATCTAAATTATATTTTTTTCTAATATTTTCTAGTTGAATTATATCGTCTCTATCTCCTAACATCATCTTTGCAGGATCTGCTGGAATGATGTTAAATAAAATGAAAATAACAGAAATAATACCTAGAATAACTAAAAAACTATGAGATGCTTTTCTAAATAGAAATTTAAACAAAATAAATTATTTTAATAATTCATTTATCTCATCAATTGTTGGAATGTCATTATGATGCCATTTTTTAATTATAACACCATTTTTAAATAATAAAATACCAGGATCTGATCTTATTATGATTTTTCCAATATCAGAGTCAGAATAATAATAAACACTATCTTCTCCGACAGCTTCTTTAACCTTTGGCATATCAAAATAGTCACATATTTGCATTACTTTGATATCATTTTTTTTAGCGTCATAAAACAAGCTTTTTATCTTCATAAACGGTTTTTTAGAAAACTCATTAAATTTGTAAGATGATGAAACGATGACAGAGGGGTAATTTACAAATTCATTTGTAAAATTATTATCCTGACTATCGTAAATACTTAAGCTCGTAGTTTCATTTATTTTGACCTCTTCATAAGATGAATCAAAGTTTGACTTAAAATTAAATCCAACTTTATAGGGTCTGTAATCCATAACAGGTAAGTTGTTTAACGTATGTGAGACAAATAAGAACGATAAAAGTGCTGTAAATGAAATTATTACAGAGCTGTAACTATAATATTTCTTTATCAAAAAATAAACTGAAAATAAAATAATTAAAAATAAAAAAGGGAAATACCATGAGAAAATAAAACACCAAATCAAAGTAAAAATACTAGAGAAAATTATTGATGGAATATCTTGAAACAATGAGTTAAGACCTTTTTTTCTATCTAAAATCAAAATTGGTATTGAAAATATAATTAACAATATGTCTTTAATGAATGATTCCCAAGGAGTTAAACTCCTTCCAATTGAATCTTTCATTGCATCACCAAAACAACCACAATCATCAACGCATTGAATAGGAATTCCAGATGAAGTTTCTCCAGGAACACAAGTTGCAGTATGTAAAGTCAAGAAGGTGAAAAAAATTAGCATCGAAAAAGTAAAAAAAAGAGACATCTTTATTTTCGCCTTAACAATTAAAGCGAAGCCTAAAATAATTTCAAAAACACAAATAAAAATAGCAAGTTGCAACACATAGGGAATTAGCCATTCTAAAGAAAAAGAATTCCATCCAAAAATTTCATGCATTCTATATGCTAGTGCACCATCTTGAAAATACTCCTCTAATTTATATGAAAAGCCAATGGAGTCATTAGCTTTTATAATACCTGAAACAATAAATGTGGCTCCAACAATAGTCCTAAAAAAAGAAGAAATTAAAGCCCTAACTATAATATTTTTTATCATTTTTTTTCTCTTAATTGAATTAAAGCAAATATTGAATAATTAACAATATCATGATAATTAGCATCTATACCTTCAGACATAATCGTTTCACCATCATTATCTTCAATTTGTTTAATTCTATGTAATTTTTGAAGAATCAGGTCAGTGAATGAGCTAATTCTCATTTCTTTCCAAGCCTCACCATAATCATGATTTTTTTGTTCCATTAAATTTTTAATTATTGTTGAGTGTTTCTTATACTCTAAAACCGACTCATCCAAACCCATGTCTGGCTGAAGAGTAGATGACTTATTTAATTGAATTAATGCAATAATTGAATAATTTAAAATCCCCATAAATTCCGCATCAATACTTTCATTAATTTTTTGAACGCCTTTATCATCTATACTTCTAATTCTTTGTGCTTTTATAAAAATTTGATCAGTAAGGGATTTTAATCTTAAAATTCTCCATGCACTACCGTAATCATGCATTTTTTTTCTAAAAATATCTAAACAATCATTAATAATTATGTCAAAATAATTGGATGTAGTTATCATTTTTATAATTATAATTAAAACTATTTATAAATTTAAGCTTAATAATGAAAATAATATGCCTAAAAAAGTAAAAAAAAATATACTTTCAGTAAAAAACCCTCTTATCATGGGAATACTAAACGTGACACCTGACTCATTTTATGATGGCGGTAAGTTTTCATCTATTAAAAATGCAATATCACAAGCTAAAAAAATGGTCAATGAGGGGGTTGATATTATTGATGTTGGAGCATTTACATCAAAGCCATTTTCAAAAGAAATAACAATATCTGATGAAAAAAAAAGACTTTTTCCTGTGTTAAAAGAATTAACAAAACTATTCCCTAACTTAACTATTTCTGTTGATACATACAGAAGAGAAATTGCTGAGAAGTCAATAAACATTGGAGCTTCAATAATTAACGATATTTATGCCGGAGAATACGATTCTTCAATGATAGATTTTATTGTTACAAATAATATTACTTACGTAGCAATGCATATGAATGGAAACCCTTTAAACATGCAAAAAAAAATTATGATAAATAATTTTAAATCTAATTTATTAAAGTTTTTTATTAACAAAACAAAAAAATTCAATAAAGCTGGTTTTAAAAAATTAATAATTGACCCTGGCTTCGGATTTGGAAAAAGTATTGAGCAAAATTTTAAAATGATTAATTTAATTGATGATTTAAAAAAGATTAACAAATATATATTAGTCGGTTTATCAAGAAAATCCATGATATACAAAACATTAAACTCTTCTCCTGAGGAAAGTCTTAATAGTACTACTATTTTGAATACTATTTGTGTTTTAAAAGGAGTTAATATACTAAGAGTTCATGATGTAAAGGAAGCAAAAGAAATTATAAAAATGATTAATTTAATTAAAGAAAATAAATAATGTTTTTTTTAGATTTTAACATATTTGATTTTATTGATATTACACTTGTTAGTATTTTAATTTTTCAATTATATAAAATACTTAAAGGTAGCGCAGCCATAAATATTTTTATCGGAATGGCACTTGTCTATATATTGTGGAAAATATTTTCCGCATTAGAAATGAGTCTTTTAAGTGAAATTCTTGGACAGTTTATAAGTGTTGGAGTTTTAGCCTTAATCATAGTTTTTCAACAAGAAATTAGACGTTTTCTTGTACTCATTGGAAAAAATATTTTCAAAAACAAAAACTTATTTTTTAAATCTAATAAAAATGAAAATTTTTTAAATGAAATTAATGTTGATGATATTTGTAAAGCCTGCGAAAATATGTCAAAATCAAAAACTGGAGCAATTATTATTATTGAAAGAAACGACAATCTTGACTTGTTGATAAAGACTGGAAGAATTATTTCAAGTAATTTATCTCAAATAATGATAGAAAGTATTTTTTATAAAAATGCCCCTTTACATGACGGTGCAATTATTATAATTAACAAAAAAATAATTGGTGCAAGATGTGTTTTACCAATTAGTGAAAAAAATACAATACCAACAGAGATGGGAATGAGACACAAAGCAGCCTTAGGAGTAACAGAACAATACGATTGTTTAGCAATAACTGTCTCTGAACAAAACGGTAATATAAGCTTCTTTGAAAATGGAAAAATGAAAACAAATATTGACATCAAGATTCTTAAAGAACAAATTACTAATCATTCATTAAAAAAATGAAACATTTTTTTTCTTTTTTTTCTATCATTTTATTTTTTCAATTAGCTAGTTGTAATTTTTTTTACAACAATGAAAACTTGCTTGAAATAATAAAAAATAAAAATCTAAAAAATTTTGATAAAGACATTAAAGTTTTAATAGCATTTGATACAGAATGTCCAATTTCTAAACAATACTGTAATAAAATCAGTTCATTAACTGAAAAGTATTCAGAGAATATTGATTTTTTATTTTTTTTACCTGGACCATATTATAATCATAAAGAAGTAAGAAAATTCTTCAATGAAAATAAAATTAAAACAAAGTATTTAATTGATGATGACTTTAGTATAACTAATTCTTTAAATGCAAATGTATGCCCTGAAGCATTCATTATTAATTCAAAATCAAAAGTGATCTATCAGGGGTTGATTGATAACTGGGTTAGTGAACTTGGAAGAACAAGACAGTACACAAATCAAAACTATTTAGAAGATGCAATAGAATCAATATTATTAAATAAAAGACCAAATATTTCTAAAACTAAAGCAATAGGGTGTTTTATTGAAAAGGAGTTAATGAATAATAAAAATTCAAAAAACACTCCAATTGCTGTAAACTTAATTTATAAAAAATGTGCAAATTGTCATTACAAAAATGGTCCTGCACCCTTTTCACTAACGTCCTACAAAGATATCATTAAAAGAAAAAAAATGATTTCTCATGTAATCAATAGTGATTATATGCCGCCATGGCCTGCAGATCCAAATTTCTCTAATTTTTTAGGAGAAAAAACATTATCTGAAAAAGAAAAAAAAATTATACAAAATTGGTTAAAACAAAAAAATGAAGCTTTTGATGAATTAGAAATATCTTTTAAAGATAAAAAAAGAACTCCTGACCTTATTGTAAGAATGAACGAAGAATATAAGATTGTCGGGGACAACTCAGATAAATTTTTAATGATGAAATTTCCGTTTGAAATTCCAAAAGACACATTTATTGAGTCAATAAATTTCGTGCCTGGAAATAAGCAAATTGTTCATCATGTAAATGCTCACTTAATTAGTTACGACGAAAAAAAGAAAAATATTTTTGAAGGTGAAAGAATTATTGATACTGAAATATTTCCTGACTCAATTTGTTTCAAAAAATTAAATCTTTTTAATGATGACGGTTCCATTCCAGCATTAAGCAGATCTGTTTCAAATTACCTTCCTGGTTCTATTCAAGCATCATATCCAAACGGAATTGGGGTACTTAAAGCATCTAAAAAAAATGTAATACTTGTAAATGATTTTCACTATGGTCCTTCTGCGAAGGATACAACTGACAATTCTTATTTTGAAATATATTTTTCTAAAAATCCACCTACTAGAAATTTAAGAGAAATTACTCTTGGAACCTTGGGTTTAAAACAAGATTATTATTCATTTGACACAACTTTCTATTGTGTTCAAGAAATAAAACCCAAACTAATTATTAAACCTAATCAAATACTAAGTTGTTCCACTAGAACTAAAGTTCTAAAAGACATTTCAATTTTAACAATTAATCCTCACATGCACCTACTAGGAAAAAAAATAAAATCATACGCAATAACTCCAAAAAAAGACACAATAAATTTGATAAAAATTAATGACTGGAATTTTAGATGGCAATATTTTTACACTTTTGAAAATATGTTAAAAATTCCTAAAAACTCTGAAATTATTGTGGAAGCGACGTTTGATAACACAAAAAATAATCTTGATAATCCATTTGACCCCCCTAGAAAAATTTCTGAAAAAATTGATTGGAATGGAAAAGGTAGTATGAAAACATCTGATGAAATGTTACAATTTATTATCACTTATCTTCCCTATAAACAAAATGATGAAAATATTAGCTTAAAGCCTTGATTTCTGTTTTAAAATTTCTTTATTTATTTTTTTAATGAGTAATGGTCCTTCGTAAACAAAACCTGAATATAATTGAATTAGCGATGCACCAGCTTCTAATTTTTCTATTGCGTCACTAGCGGTCATTATACCTCCAACTGCAATAATTGGAATTGAACCAGAAGATTTATTATAAATATACTTAATCATATTTGTTGACATATTTTTTATAGGTAATCCTGTCAATCCTCCAGGACCTATTTTTTTAATTTTCTTAATATTTGTATTTAAATTATCTCTAGAATTAGTACTGTTGGTAGCTACAATTCCAGAAATTTTATATTTTGAAATTAAAAATAAAATCTCATCAACATATTTATATTCTAAATCAGGAGATATTTTGATTAATATTGGTTTAGGTTTTTGCTTTAAATTATTAATCTGTTGAATTGATGAAATTAAATGTTCTAATTTATCTTTTTTTTGTAATTCTCTAAGTTGAGGTGTATTAGGTGAACTTATGTTCAATACAAAATAATCAACGTAATCAAACAAACTATTAAAACAAATTTTGTAATCATCAACTGATTGATCTAGAGGAGTTGCTTTATTTTTACCAATATTTCCTCCTATTATCAAATTTGTTTTCTTTTTTTTAAGTCTAGACAAAACTTTGTGTAAACCTTGATTATTAAAACCCATTCGGTTAACTAAAGCTTTATCTTTTTTTAATCTAAATAATCTTGGTTTTTTATTCCCATACTGAGGCTTAGGGGTAACAGTACCAATTTCTACAAAAGAAAATCCAAATGCATCCCAATCATTTATTAATTCAGCATTTTTATCAAATCCTGCAGCCAAACCAACTGGATTGGAGAAGTTCAAACCAAAAACGCTTCTTTCTAAATTTTTATTTTTAACAGTATATCTAGATTTTTCTATTTTTTTTACAAAAGGAGTTTTAAATAAAATTTTTATGATAAAAAAAGTAAAATTATGAGCAAGTTCAGGTGGAAATAAAAATAAAATGGTTCTTAAAATAAACCATATGATATTGTAAATAAATTCAAACATAATTTAAACAAAAGTAAATTAAAATTTATAATTAATTAAATATTTTACTTCTGGTAATTTTTTAATAAAATATAATGTTTAAATTTATAGTTGATATTTTAATATATCAGTATGATTTTAAAAAAAAAATTTATTGCCCTTATAACAATATTTTTTTGTCTTGGTTTTACAAAAATATATGCTTGTGATACATCACCATCAATTATAGTTAACCAATCAACAAACAATAATGATGGAACATTTACACTCGATTTGAGTATTTGTATTGGTACAGGAGGTTCTGAAGATGGATTTGATCTTTACTTTGAAAATGAAATAAATATTCTTTCAACTAATGTAACTCAGGTTACTTCACCTGTTGGAGGAAATGTTGCAGATGTATCGGTATCTAATGGAATATGGGAAGCGGTTTTTACGGGATTTAATGGGACTCCAGGAAGTTGGTTCGAAATAGAAAATGCTGGTGGATGGGGTGTAGATTGTATGGACTTTCAAATAACTGTAGATGGTGACCCCGAAGGCCAAACAATATGTAGCTTAGGAATAAATGAAAATTGCTTGGGTTTTACGCAAGAAAATGAATTTATAACTTGTGAAAATATACCAGGACCATGTTATCCAAATTATTTTTTAGAAGCACCTGGAAATGCAAATGGAAATGTTGAAAATGCAGGAGAAAATTGTGGATGGATAGAATACGAAGATGAAATAGTTGAAATAACCATTCCTTGTCAGGGAGATTACACATTTACTATAACACAAGATTTTTCTGAGGAGTTTTTCTTTGGAAATACAATTTATGCTACCTTAGGAGAAAGTTGTTGTGACCAACAAATAAATCAAGTAGTAGCATGGGAAGAATCAACATCGTGGACTCAAAATCTTGATGCCGGCGTATATTATTTAGTTATTGATATGTATATTGATTCTTGGATTGGATTGTCTGGGGAATGGGACTTAGACATTACTGCGAGTAGTAACGTTTCTGAATCATCAATTGCAAATGCAGGAGAAGATCAAGAAATATGTGAAAATTTCACTACTTTATCTGCAAACCTTCCAGAAACAGACGAAATAGGACAATGGAGTATAATAAGTGGAACAGGCACATTCTCTCAGTTAAATAATCCTTTATCTGAAATAAGTAATTTATCAATTGGTGAAAATATATTACAATGGTCTATAATTGGTGAATGCGGTGAATCTACCGATCAGGTAGTTATTAATGTTGTTGATGGAGAACCAATTATTGATTTAACTGATGTTGTATATTGTTTAAACCCAATAAGTTTAAATGCATCAGTAGAAGGTGGTGGAACTTGGTCTGTTGAACCAAGCACAAATATTATCATTGAAAATCCAAACAATTTAACTACAATTGCTACACCAACTGCATATGGAACATATACTTTCTCTTTTGAAGGATGTAATGGCACATCCTCTGAACAAGTGACTGTGAGTCCATCCCCTCCTACAATAGTTGACTTTCCTGACCAAGTTTATTGTCTCTCTTCTTTCAACTTAGAAGCAGAAGTAGATGGTGACCCTGGATATTGGGGTTATGAAGGTCCTGGGATTATTTCATTTAGCAACCCAGTTTCTTTATCAACAACAGCTACAGCAGATGAATATGGTCTTTACACAATTACTTACTACGGATGTGGTACATCCACAAGTGTTAACATTAATATTCAAGGCGTTTCTCCTCAAATTGTATCTGCACCTAATGAACCTATATTTTGTAACTTTAATGCCGATTTAGAAGCATTTGTAGTTGGTGACCCTCAAGGATGGGAAGGAATAGGTCCTGGTAATGTAAACTTTTCATCTCAGGGAACATCAACAACAGCAACTGTTTCAGAGTACGGTATGTATGAATTTATATATAATGGTTGTAATGAATCAGCCTCAGTTTTTGTAGACTTTTCTCCATCTCCTCCAAATATAGAACAACAAGACACAATTTTTTGTAGTTTAGAAACCATTTTAACAGCTAATGGTGCAGGAAACCCTGAAGGTTGGGAAATATATAGCTCACCAAGTGGTTCAAACGTGAGTTTTAGTAATGAAAATGAATATATTACAAATGTTTCAGTAAATGAGTACGGTACTTATCAATTTCAATTTTCTGGGTGTGGAGATTCAGCTATAACTTCAGTTACATTTGCACCTGAAGCACCATATTTAATATCGCCTGATCATCAAGATTGTGTTTTAACAGCCGAGTTAATTGCTTATACAAATGATGCAAACGCAGGCCCATGGACTCAAATTTCAGGAGAAAGTGTACAAATCGAGAACAGTTTTTCACCCTCAACATCCATAACAGTACCAAATTATGGAATGTATGAATTTGAATTTGAAGCCTGTGACACAACTTCAACAATAAGTGTTGGTTTTTCATGTGGTTTAGTTATTCCAAACACAATTACACCAAATGGAGATGGAAATAATGATGTTTTCTACATTCCAAATATGAACCAACAAATTTATTCTTCAAGTTTATTGACTATTATTAACAGATGGGGAAATGAGGTCTTTTCCGTAACTAATTATGGACTTAATGATGATTGGTGGGACGGAAAAACTAAATATAATGAAGAAGAACTGAAATCAGGTGTTTATTATTATATTCTTGATGTGTTCAATGTTATCCATAATCAAAAAGAAAGTTACTCTGGAAGTGTAACTATTTTTAATAATGATTAAAAATATACTTTTTTTTCTTTTTTTAATTAAAATCTCACTAGGTCAGGATTTGTTAATTCAAAATGGTTCATTTGAAGGACCAAATCAACCAAATGTATCTCCCCCAAACTGGACTCCTTGCATGCCAGGTCAAACACCGGACACACAACCAGGTTCTTGGGGAGTAGACATTATTGCTTCTGAAGGAAATAGTTATTTAGGGCTTGTTCATAACGTGCCTACAAATTGGCAAGAAGGTGCTTCACAACAACTCTTACAACCAATGGCACAAAACACTCAATACAACTGTTCTATTGATTTATCTGGACACTTAGCTGATGAATCAAATGCACCTGTAGAGCTTGTCATCTGGGGAGGTTTTAATGACTGCCCTCAAAATGAATTACTCTGGAGCTCAGGTGATGTCCCAGACTTTGTTTGGACTTCATACTCGATTCAATTTACACCAAGTGATAATTACACCCATATAATGCTTCAAATTAATGCTTTAACTGAAGTTTCGACATATATTTTAGTTGATAATTTCAGTTGTGAAAATTTATGTCCTGAACCAGTATCAGAAGCTGGAGAAAATCAAAATCTAACGTGTGATAATTTTATAAATTTATCTGCTAACGAACCTATTTCTAGTGACGAAGGTGGTGAAATGATTGGGGAGTGGAGTATAATTAGTGGCAACGGAAATTTTAGCTCCATATACGATCCAAATCCATTAGTTACTAATTTAGAAGAGGGTGAAAATATTTTTCAATGGACCTTAATTAATAATTGTGGTTCATCCAGTGATAATGTGGTTATAAACTACAGTCAAAATTATAATTTTTACTTACCAAATCAGGTGTATTGTTTATCAAGTTTTGAGTTGCAATCATCAGTTGAAGGAACATGGATTGTTGATAATCCGTTAAATATGAATATAGAAAACCCAAATAATCCAAATACAATAGCTACTCCATCTAGCTATGGTGATTATATTTTCAGTTTTGAATCATGTGGTGATATTGTATTTTCTCAAGTAGTAAGCGTAATTGGATCCTATCCAATAATAACAGGGAATATTGAATCAACATGTTTAGAACCAATTTCATTAAATGTAGATATACTTGGAGACCCAGGATATTGGGACTATCAAGGCCCGGGTGAGGTTATAATTAGTGATATTTTTTCATTAAACCCGACAATTAGCGTTGAAAATTACGGAACTTATACTTTTACATATTTTGGTTGTGGATTAAATAACAGTATTACTGTTAATTTTAATCCAGAAAATCCTATAATCAATCCTCAAGAAACTATATTTTGCTCATATGAAGCTACATTAGAGGCATTTAGTGATAATCCTCAAGGATGGACATTCATAAGTGGCCCAACTAATAGTTCAGTTTTAATTGAAAATCCAAATTCCGAAATTACAAATGTTCAAGTTAGTGAATATGGATTATATCAATTTATGTTTGAAGGATGTGGTGGTAGTGATATAATTGATTTACTTTTTGAACCAATCGCTCCAACACTTATTGCTTCAGAGCATGAGGACTGTTTACTAGAAACAAACTTATTCGCATTTAATCAAGGAAATGATCCAAGTGGCCCTTGGGAACAAATTAGTGGACCAACTGAAGCAATAATTGAATCTCCATTTGAATCAAATACTACGGTAATCGTTCCTGAATATGGAATTTATGAATTTTCATACCCTGGATGCGACACCTTTTCGACAATTGAAATTGGTTTTTCTTGTTCGCCTGAGTTCCCAAATGTTTTCACACCAAATGATGATGGAAATAATGATTTTTTTGAGATAAAAAATTTAACAATAGGAAACTACTCTGAAAGTTTACTAACAGTTTACAACAGATGGGGACAAATAATTTATTTAGCAAAGGATTATGGTTTAAGTGACGAAGAACAATGGTGGGATGGCAAAACAACTTTTAGCATGAAACCATATTCAGGAATTTCAGCAGATAGAGATATAGAAGCAAACCAAATTAAAAAAGTTAATGATTGTGTATATTACTATGTTTTTGATGTATATAATATAGCGCATGACCAGCCTGAAAAATATACTGGCTATATTACTATAATCAAATAATAAAACCCCTAAAAAAATTAGAGGTTTTATCATTCAATTAAAAAAAAATATTTATTTTTTTCTTTCTTTAATTTTTAATGTAAAAGGATGAATTACTCTAGAAGCCTTAAGATACTTTTCCTTATCCTTTTTTGAAAAACCCTTTGTTGCTTGTTCATCTCTTTCTTTTAAAAAATTATTCATCATTTTAAATTTAGCTTTTCTATTAGCAACTAAAGCTTCTGGATTGTCCTTTGCACTAGAATTTTTTGAATCAATTTTTTCATTCAATGTAATCATATTCATTGCATATTTTGTAAAAGCTTTTTCGACAGATGCAAATTTAGCGCCTTTTAATTTTAATTCATTCTTTAAATATTCAATAGCTTTTTTAGAGTTAGTGGTTAATTCTTTTTTTGAAATACTCTTTTCTCCTTTAGCAAACGAAAATGAAAATACTAGAACTGCAATTATACTTAAAATAAATTTTTTCATAGTTGAGAATTTTTATTGTTAATCTTATATATAACTAAATTATTCATTTTTTATTGCTTAAGAAAATAATTACAAATAAAAAGCCCCAATATGTGGGGCTTTTTATTTTTAATGTAAATAATTGAGATTATTACTCAGCAGAATTATTACCTTCAGTAGAATCACCTTCAGTAGCACTACCTTCAGTAGCATCACCTTCAGTAGCATCACCTTCAGTAGCATCACCT
>TARA_B100001121_G_scaffold75138_1_pt1 | contig 41078 bp, 42 predicted proteins | sample TARA_B100001121 | Tara Oceans TARA_B100001121 (sample SAMEA2622817) | marine metagenome | biome: marine biome (ENVO:00000447); feature: surface water layer (ENVO:00002042); material: "saline water (ENVO:00002010), including plankton (ENVO:xxxxxxxx)" | depth 5 m
CCCACCTGAGGGAGCACCATCGTCAGGACGGCGAGCAGGGACACGCCGATTCCGAACGGGAACCGCCGTGCACACCATGCATCTTGATGTCGTGATTGCTCCTCCAACACTCTGTTCTCCAACGACGCGATACGAACCAATCGGCCCCGAGGTTCGAATGAATCCCCTGTAATGGAGCCCAAATGCGGGGCAATACCATTTTGCCCCACGCAGAAATCCCCCCCCGGAATCGGGCAGGCCTGTTGACATCGACTTGATCCGGTCGGGTTATTGAGTCACAGGGCAGCAAGAATGCCCATTTCAATGGTTATGAGACCCTGATCGGCAGAAACAGCCGACTACTTCATCCCCAGCCCCCCGCCTGAGAGCGGTACAATCTGAACATGCCATGCGGACAAGGCATTTCATCGGCGGTCGCCCTTCAGGCCAGGCATCCACGCCCCCTGGGAGGAGATACCGCACGCCAGCACCAGGGCGCAGGGCGCGTCAGCCTCGAATCCATGGTGCTGAACAATCGCGGTAAGGCCGTTCAACAACTCCACATAGGCAAAAAACCGGACTGGATCCGCGCCAAGGCACCCGGGGGGGCTGATTTCCTGGAAACCAAGAGCCTGATCGAGGCCAACGGACTCCACACCGTATGCCAGGAGGCATCCTGCCCCAACATCGGAGAATGCTGGAGCCGAGGCACGGCCACCATCATGATTCTCGGCGATACCTGCACCCGCTCCTGCGGCTTCTGCAACATCAAGACTGGCCGGCCTCCGGTCACGGACACCGACGAGCCCAGGCGTGTCGCTAAGGCCCTTTCTGCAACCGGCTTACGGCATGTGGTGATCACGTCGGTGGATCGCGACGATCTCAAGGACGGCGGAGCCGCAATATGGGCCGACACCATTCGACGGGTCCATGCCGCCTGCCCGAACATGTCGGTCGAAACCCTGGTGGGCGATTTCAAGGGCGATCTCGATGATCTGCAGGTTGTGGTCGACGCCCGACCCGAAATCCTCGCCCACAACATGGAAACCGTCGATCGGATGCATCCCGCAGTGCGACCGCAGGCCCGGTACGAACGATCACTGAAGGTTCTGGCCCATATTCGCGAGCAGGGACTGGTTGCGAAGACCAGCATCATGGTGGGCATTGGCGAACGGGACGACGAGGTGCTTGAGCTGATGAGGGACATCAGGGAAGTGGCCGACACCGACATCCTGACGATCGGCCAGTACCTGCAACCGACCAGAAATCACCTCCCCATCGATCGCTGGGTGCATCCCGAGCAGTTTGACGAATGGCGTCTCGCCGGATTGGAGATGGGATTCAAGGTCGTCGAATCCGGACCGCTGGTCCGAAGTTCGTACCACGCCGAGGAACAGGCCCAGCGGCTCAGTCCGGCCCAGCGTGAGACGGCCGAAGCGATGGATGCAATCCTCGCTCACGCCTCGGCACGGGGCTGAAGCACACTCAGCACGACGCAAAGAAACGAAGGCCGACGTGGTATCGGCCATCGATGCAACGGGACCACGCCACCACGACGGACACCCGACCACCATCCCCCCTGGGGAGGCGGGCCCGAATACGCCCCGTCATGCCGTCAAGCAGCGGCAGCGTGCTCTGGATGAGACACCCGTTTGCGCTTTCGTTGACCAGTTCGTAGCGACCCGGCAATCCCGGCATCATGTGCCAGTCGATCACCACCTCGTCCGTCGCCGAAGTCCGGGCGAACGACCGTCGATCGGTCGGGCCGGCCTGAAGCATCCTCGAGAGTGAGCGGTCGTTGAGCATCCTCGCCACTTTCCAATTGGATTCGACCCGAGCCAACGAGCAATCGAACGAGAGTCCGCCGGGGGTTCCGTCTGTGCGGTTTGGTTCGTCTGCACGGTCCGGCCGAGCCCCCCCACAGCTCCGAATGCCTGATGATCTCGAACCCGGTGACACGATTGCCGAGAGACATGGCATGAGCACCTCCACCACCAACGGCATCTCCCGACTCGACCGGAATCAGACGCCGGCCTTCGAGTACGCCGACGTCGCGGCGGCGGCCGTCCTCGATCCCCCCGAATCGGAGCTCGAACCCCGTACCCCGGAGCCGACGAATGCGGCCACCGATGGTGATACGCCCACCCCCCCGGCGGAACGCCCACCGGGGTGCACCGAAAAATGCACGGCGGTCGAATCGTCGTTGCCAACGGATCACCATCCCGGCGACCGCGACGACCACCCGTCCACGACCCGCCGGCTTCTGGTGATCACTGCACTGACCACGCTGTTCTGGGCCCCGATGGCGTGGCTGCTGCACTGGATCGGCTGAATAAAAAAAGGGACACCGCGCTGGCAGTCGCGGTGTTCCGGGAGGAGAGAAGAGAGAGAGTCGTGTTCAAGGCGGGAAGCCTTGGAAGGGTTCGTTTGTCGTGCTTCTGAGAGGACAACCCCGAAGCCCCCGTTCTCTTTCGGTGAAGCATCGTTTTTTTCGTGGGACCGGCAAAACCCCCCATTTCAGACACGTACCGCCACATTCGGCGGACAGCGACTGATATAAGAAACCGTAACCAAAGCCCTTCGCCTTGCCGCTCCGCGGATTTCGTCACATGAACGAACCAGCCAACCATTCCTTGCACGACGAGCAGGTCGAGACGGCACGCTTGTGGAGAACCCAGCTCTTCAGTTCCCACGCCTGGCGTCGGTACCTCATCTTCGTGCTGGCCGCGATCGCGACGGGCGTTGTGGCCTGGTACTTCCGAGCCGCGGAGAACTGGGGGCATCACTGGTTCGAGTTCCTGCGTGGCAACGTCGGATGGACGGAGGAAAGCGACTGGCGGATGCCGGCCTGGGCGGGCATCGCCCTGCCCATGATCGTTATCACGCTCGGCATGCTGGTGATCATGCAGCTGCGCGATCGCTGCTTTCCCGGCACCGAGGGCACCGGAATTCCCCAGGCGATCGCCGCCCTCAAGACGCCGGAGGGTCCCCAGCGATCACTGATGCTTTCGTGGCGGATCGCCTGCGGCAAGGTGCTCCTGCTCACACTCGGCCTGTTCTCGGGGATGACCATCGGCCGCGAAGGCCCCTCGGTCCACGTGGGCGCCTGCTTCATGTACCTGATCACCAAGGTGACCCGATTCCCCGCCCACCTCGTGCGGCGGGGACTGATCCTCGGCGGAGGCGGGGCCGGCATCGCCGCCGCCTTCAACGCACCCGTGGCCGGAACGATCTTCGCCTTCGAGGAGATCGGCCGGTCCTTCGAGAAGAACAACGCCGGCACCATCATCCGGACGGTGGTGATCGCCTGCATCGTCGTCATCATCCTGCTCGGACTGCAGGGAATGGCCTTGCCCGACTATCTCTTCTACGGGCAGGTCGACGCGAACGCCGGTTCGTGGAACCTCCTCCAGTGGTCCTCGATCCTGTTCATCGGAGTCGTCGGCGGCCTGCTCGGCGGCTTCTTCGCCCAGTGCGTCGTGAAGGGCACCGGGCTGGTCGGAATTTGCATGAAGATCAACTGCTGGGTGACCCCGCTGGTGATCGGCGGCAGTCTGGCCCTCCTCGGCTGGATCTCCGGCGGCGATTCCTACGGAAGCGGCTACCCGCAGGCCGAGGCCATCCTCATCGAAGGCACGCAGTACTCCTGGCACTACCCGCTGATCAAGGCGTGCGCCAGCTTCTTCAGCCTGATCAGCGGCATTCCCGGCGGCCTCTTCGATCCGAGCCTGTCCGTCGGAGCCGGACTCGGACAGCAGTTCATCCCCTGCATCGACACGCTGTTTCCCGGTATCGACCACAAGGCCATCATCATGATGTTCATGGTGGGATACTTCACCGGGGTGGTCCAGAGCCCGCTAACCTGCGCCGTGATCATGGTCGAGATGACCGGAGCCCGCTACATGACGCTGCCGCTGATGGGGGTCGCCGTCATCGCCTACGAGTGCTCACGACTGATCTGCCGCACCGCGATCTACGAAGCACTTGCGGACCTGTTCCTGGGCAAGCTCGAAACCAGGACCTGAGAACGCGTTCAAACGGCATTTGAACCGCTTCCGGGAGACCCGGCGGCGTTTCTTCGGGTGCATGCGAACCCGAAACCGCCGTCCACGTAGAAGATGCGAAGCCGACCGGTTTCCATCTCCAACCATGTGCCGGCCAGCGCGGCCTGCACGTCCGACCACCTCTGATCACTGCCCTCACGGCATGCCCGCGCCCGCGACATGCAGCGGACGTCGCCGTGGACCGGAACCGTCATATCCCATGCCGAGCAAATCCATCCAGAACGATCTCGATCTCTATCTGGCCCAGATCAGCCGGGTCCCGCTGCTTACCGCCGAACAGGAGAAGCAACTCGCATGGCGCATCATCAACGACGGATGCGACACCGCGAAGGAGCACATGATCCGTGCCAACCTCCGGCTGGTCGTGAGCATCAGCAAGCAGTTCACCCGATCCGGCGTTCCATTGCTTGAACTGATCAACGAAGGGAACCTCGGCCTGATCAGGGCGGTCGAACGGTTCGATCCCGCCTACGGAAACCGGTTCTCGACCTATGCCACGTGGTGGATCAAGAAGACCATCAAGCGCAAGATCATGAGCGGCCGCCAGGCGATGCACATCCCGTCCTACATGCTGCAGCGGATGGCCAACTGGAATCGTACGCTGCGCGAACTGGAGGATGCACTCGGACGAAGTCCCACCCCATCGGAACTGGCCGATGCGATGCAGGTCCCGCGCAGCAAGCTCGGATTGATCCAGCGGACGATGGCCGCCGTCCAGCGGTCGGCGACGTCCGGCCCGCGGGAGGAGCCCAGTCGCTCCCACCCCCTCGACGGGTTCGCCGATCCCGGCGGCGGCCGGGATGAGATCGAACACCGCGACGAACTCAGAAAGGTCCGTGGCCTGCTGGAGGGGCTCGACTCGGTCACGAGCGACATCATCCGCATGCGCTTCGGGCTGGATGGACACGAACCGATGACCCTCAAGGAGATCGGCACGCACCTGGGCCTGACCCGGGAGCGGGTACGACAGATCGAACACCAGGCGCTGGGGCAGCTCCTGCGCGGCTTCAGTCATCGTCACCTTGATCGGCGCACCAGCCGGGCCGGCTGATCAGGACGGAGCGCCACCGGCCTCCGGATGGTCGAGGGCGTTCCAGATCGCGATCGCTCCAAAGCCCATGAAGAGCAGTTGGATTCCGAACAGCAGCCCCGGAGCCCACTCCGCATCGCCCGGATACCAGAGCAGCAGCAGCACCCCGAGCAGAATGCCCGCAAGCCCGCTGATCACCTGGAGGCCCGCAGTTGACGACGACCGCGACGGCTTTCCGCTCACGTCCATGATGCCGCGAAGAATGCAGAAGAAGGCCATGCAGAGGGTCAGTCCCTCCAATGCAGCCCACGGCCACATCAGAACGACCAGACCCAGCGCGACAAACATGACGGCGGTGAACACAATCATGCCGCGATCCTCCGCGCCCGGAAGGCCGACCCCCCGGACGAGCAGCAAGACACCGCTGAGCAGTGACATGCAGCCGATGAAGATTGCCAGGAAGCCACCCGCGATGAACGGCAGCATGATCGCCAACGCGCCAAGCAGCAGGAAGATGATCCCCTCCGCAAGAAAGAAGCCGCGACAGTGACGCATGATCTGCCGGAGGTCGGGGGCCGAAGGCGTCGATGGCAGTACGATATTGGAGGGATCGTGCATGGCGACAGGATACGGGGCATCGGGATCGGCTGCAGCGGCCGGCCCGAACGACACGAAGCCCGCGGATGCGGGCTTCGTGCCGGAGGTGATCGGCTGACCGGAGATCGGATCGTCCCACCACTCAAGGCGATCCGATCGGGGCCCGATCGCGCGGATCAGCGTTCCGTGACCTGGACCCTCCGCGGCTCGACCGCGGGGTGCTTGGGCAGGTTCACAGTCAGGATTCCGTCGCTGTACGTAGCGGTGATCTGGTCGGTGGCGATTCCGGTTCCGACACGGAAGTGCCGGTGGAAGTCACCGAGTCCGTATTCCTGACGAGAAATGCTGCCGAGCTCGTCGTACCGATCGGTCACGGCTCCGGTCATCTCGAGCGTGCTGCCGTCGACGTTGATCTCGATGTCCTCGGGCGTGGTGCCGGGCATGTCCGCGAGCACGATGAATCGATCCTCGGCCTCGTAGACGTCGACCGGTGCCCGGAAGGTGTGGGGATGCTTGGTGAGGGTCCGGCACTCGCCGACCTGACAGCAGGCGATCGGTGCCACGGTGGTGCGTGAGTCGGTGTTGTTGGCATGCATGTTCATGGCGTTGCTCCTTTCGTTCGTTCTCGTCGTTCAGCCCTGCGTCACGGCGATGCGGCGGGTACGGCTCGTGCTCGCCTTGGGAAGCGTGACCCGCAGGACACCGTCGACCATCCGGGCCTCGACCGCGTCGACTTCGACCTGGGTCGGAAGCCCGAGGGAACGCTCGAAGACGAGCTCTCCGCGTTCCTGACGAAGCGGCGTCGCATCGTCCGGGACGGACAGGCTGCGGGCGCCGCTGATGGTCAGGGTGTTGTCCGCCACGGTGATCTCCAGATCCTCCATGGCGACGCCGGGAAGCTCCGCCTCGACGTACAGACGGTCGTCGTCCTCGATCAGGTTGACCGACGGGCCCGTCAACCGGGCATCGGTCAGGCCGATGTTCCGGACGAAGGCGGGCACCATTGTGTCGAACATCCGATCGATGCCGTAGCGGACGCGGTTCATTGCGTTGTTCGGGGTGAGAAGTGCTTGCGTGTTCATGACAAACCTCCGTTTCTGGATCCGGGCGTTGCGCCCGGTCTGGTGTTGTTTCGACTCGCGACTGCGAGCCGAAGAAATGAAAGCAACACCCGTGCCAACTGAATCCCCCGGCGGAGGACGTCCGGACGATGCATGCACCACCGGTCCTGCTGCCACCATGGCAGCGTCGCCGCCAGGTCGGCAGTCCCGGTGCGCTGCGCAACGCAAGCCCCCCGGGCCTGCAGGACCCGGGGGGCGCTCCATCCGACGAAGATGTCCGTCATGGACCGGTCAGGCGGCCGCAACCATCACGCGTTGCGCGGTTGTGCACCCTGCATTCAGCTTGGGGAGCCTGATCGTCAGGATTCCTTCGGCCAGCGTCGCATCCAGGTCCTCGACCAGGACGTCGGAACCGAGCAGCAGGGTTCGCTCGATGCTCTTGAACGAAGGCTTCTCCTGCAGCAGTGTCCGGCTGTTCTCCGCCCAGCGGGTCGGCTTGATGCTGCCCTTGATCGTGAGGGAACGGCCTTCGACCAGGATGTCCACGTCCTCGACGGATGCACCCGGAAGTTCGGCCAGCAGGATGTATTCATCCTCGTTTTCGTAGATGTCCAGGGGAACGAAGTCCGTCATCGTGGTCGATCCGAACGTCTGTTCGGGCATCACGTCCACCTCGTCGACCGGCGTGCTCCAGGGAGTGGTTGCCAGGCCGGCCAGCCAGGCTGCGAACGGATGGGGCATGGTGGTACCCAGCGTTTCGAACGTGTTCGGAGCCATCCACCCCTGGAAGGGCTCGGTGCGTGCGAACGGCAGGTTCGATCCGTTCGCGAAGGTGGGGACGAATCGCCCGAAGGCATTCGCCACCGTGGGGGCGAACGTGTTCAGACCGTAGGTGAACGGATGCATTCCTCGGTTCATCATCCGGACGACGGGGCACCCCATGGAGGGGCGGACGTCGGAGATCCCGTACTGACCCGCGAATCCGTTGGATGTCGTGGTCGTGCGGGGCTCCGCGTTGACGGAACGGTTCACGAACGTGCCGTTGCCGGTGCCGTACGTACGGTCGAACTTCTGATTGTCTTTGACTTGGATCTTGATAGCCATCACGAGACTCCTTGTGTGTTCTCGATCGGCGAGTCGGCCTCGAACCATTCGGGGACTCTGGCTCGTCGCTGGCAGACATGTCACAATCCGCGTGCCAATCGCCAGCCCGGCTCGGGCGGCAGGACATCCGGCTCCGCCGAACCGCGTTTCGAAGGCCTGCAGCCGCGAACCTACGAACGGATGTTCGTAGGTTTCGAGCCGCCCCACCGACGGGATCCGCTCCACGACGGGCGGGGTCCGGTCTGTCAGCGTGGCGGATCTCCTGCCGAAGTGACAGCACTCACTGCATGTCGACGGCAAGCAGCCGTGCGCCCGGCCACTCGGCCAGCAGGGCCCTTCCCGCCACGGGCCCCAGTACGCAGACCGCCGAGGCCAGGGCATCCGCCGTCGCCGCATCCACGGCAACCACCGACGCGGCACGGCGGACCGTCAGGGCCCAGCCGGTGCGGGGATCGAACAGGTGCGAATACCGCACGCCTTCCATCTCCAGGAACTGCTCGGCATCTCCGGAGGTGGCCACGCCACAGTGGCTGAGAACGACCGTCCTCGACGGCTCGGAGGCATCAAGGGCAACGCCCACCGACCAGCCCGTGCGACCCGGTGGCGGCGCTCCGATCGCCATGTCCCCTCCGATCTCGACCAGCGATGCCGGACACCCATTTTCGACCAGCACCGCCAACGCGGCGTCGGCGATCCATCCCTTGCCGAAGGCTCCCAGATCCAGCCGCATGCCCTCGAGATCGAAAAGCACCGTCGAGCGAGCGGCGTCGACGTGCACGAAGGACCAGCCCACCCGCGCGGCGGCATCCGCCACCGCATCATCGGACGGCAGGCGTTCCCGGCGGAACGACTCGCGCCAGAGCGAGCTCAAGGGGCCGACGGTGAGATCGAAGGCGCCACCGGTCCTCTTCGACAGCAGCCGGCCGCGGGAGATCGCCGCCAGCAGCTCATCCCCCACCCGCACCGGCGATCCCGCAGGAACCAGACGCAACCGACTGAGTTCGCTCTCCGTGCGGTAGTCGCTGAGGATGGACTCCAGGACGTCGATCCGTTCGAAGGCCGCCTTCGCCGCCCGTTCCGCCCGATCGCGATCCGGAGCGTGGATTCGGAGGCTGACGGTGGTACCCAGTCGAACCCGTGCATAGTTGAAGGGTTCATCAACCACCGCCACCGGATGCTTCGGATCGGCCGGAACCCCGGCCTCGACCGCACGAGGCTGAATCCTCGCCTCGGATACGGAGCAAGCCGAGGCTGCCACCGGGATCAGCAGTATGATGAAAGACCGGAGAAGAGAGAACGCACCGTCCATGCCGACAACCATACCCAAGCCAATGAGATCGATCTGCAACCCGGCCCTGCTCGCCGGCGGAGCGATTCTCCTGTCCGCCTGCGGGTCGATGGAACCGGTCGCGAAGCCCGCCCTGGCGCCCTTCACCCAGTCCGTGGGCACCACGGCCCTGGAGATCGAACTGATCCCCGTCCCGGGAGGCGACGGCGTCGACTCCTTCTATATGACGCGGATGGAGATCGACTGGGACCTCTTCGATGCATTCGTGTTCGATGTCGACGAGCTTCCGGTGAAGGGGACGCCCGAGGCGGAGACCCGCCCCACCCGTCCCTACATGCTGGTGGACCGGGGCTTCGGACACGCCGGCTACCCGGCCATCTCCATGTCCTTCCGCGGCGCCCGGGCCTTCTGCGACTGGATGACGGAGCAGACCGGCCGATCCTGGCGGCTCCCGACCCGTCGGGAGTGGAGTCACGCCTGCCGCCTGGCCGCCGTACCGCAGTCGGCGATGGACGACTACGCCTGGTACGAGGCCAACGCGGAATGGACGACGCATCCGGTCGGCACAAAGGCGCCCGATGCAATCGGGCTGCACGACATCCACGGCAATGTCGCCGAGTGGGCCGTCGACGAGGACGGCGGAGGAATCGCGATGGGCGGCTCCTTCGTCTCGAACCTCGACGGACTGGCCTGCGGAAGCGGACAACTCGACACCAAGGACTGGAACGAAAGCGATCCGCAGATCCCACGCAGCATCTGGTGGCTCGCGGACGCCCCCTTCATCGGATTCCGCATCGTCACCGATGCGCCCCACTGACCCAAGGAGCATGCGCATGTCCGAACCTGTGAAACCGACGACGGACTTCTCCCGACGCCAGTTCGTCACCGCGTCCACCGCCGCGATCGGGGCCGTCTCCATGGTCAGCCCTTCGCTCGCCTGGATACGCGGAGACGACACCATCAAGGTCGGACTCATCGGCTGCGGCGGCCGCGGCACCGGTGCGGCGGGACAGGCCCTCAACGCCGACCAGGGAGCGGTCCTGTGGGCGATGGGCGATGCGTTCGACGACCGGCTCCAGGCCAGCCACGGCAATCTGGTGGCGCACGCCGGCGACCGGGCCGAGGTCCCCGAGGAACGGCGGTTCACCGGTTTCGATGCGTACCAGAAGGTCATCGACAGCGGAGTCGACGTGGTGATCCTCACCACGCCGCCCCACTTCCGACCCGCCCACATGCGGGCCGCGATCGAAGCCGGCAAGCATGTGTTCGCCGAGAAGCCGATGGCCGTGGACGGCCCCGGGGTCCGAAGCGTGATCGAGACCGCGCGGATGGCCCGCGAGCGGAACCTGAGCCTGATGTCGGGGTTCTGCTGGCGCTACAACGTTCCGAACCGCGAGTGCTACCAGCGACTCCACGACGGAGCCATCGGCGACATCCACACCGTGCACTCGACGTACCTGACCGGACCGCTGGGCAAGCGGCCGCGGCAGGACGGATGGTCCGACATGGAGTGGCAGATGCGCAACTGGCAGCACTTCAACTGGCTGGGCGGTGATCACATCGTCGAGCAGGCGTGCCACGCCGTCGACAAGATCAACTGGGCGATGAACAACCGCACCCCCGCCCGCTGCTACGCCGTCGGAGGCCGCCTCTGCCGCGAGGGGCTCGAATCGGGGGACATCTACGACCACTTCGGCGTGCTCTACGAATACGACGACGGCGCCCGTGCGTTTCATCTCTGCCGCCAGATCCCCAAGTGCTGGGGGGACAACACCGAATACATCATCGGATCCCGCGGCAACTGCTCGGTGAACAGCTGGGGACCGACGCAGATCGTCCGCAACGGTGCCAACGAGGAGACCTGGCGCTACCCGCGGAACGGGCCGAATCCGAACATGTACCAGGTGGAGCACGACGAGCTCTTCCGTGCGATCCGGAACGGAACTCCCATCAACGACGGCGACTTCATGGCCCAGAGCACGCTGATGTCGATCATGGGTCGCCAGGCGGCCTACACCGGCGACACCATCGCCTACGAGGATGCCCTCAACTCCGAGCATCGCCTGGGACCGGAGGAGTACGCCTTCTCCGATCTGGCGATGCCCCCGGTGCCGCGACCCACCGACAAGGGGACGGGAGCATGAAGTCACCCGATCGAAGGCAGTTCCTCATCTCGTCGACCGCGATGCTCGCCTCGTCGGCCGCTCTCGCGGGCGTCTCGACCCGCTCGGAACCCGAGCAAGGAGCAACCATGCCCGACGGCACACGGAAGCGGAACATCCGAAAGGCCGTCAAGTACGGCATGATCGCCGACGGGACCACCGTCCTCGAGAAGTTCCGATCCGCGAAGGCGGCCGGCTTCGAGGGGATCGAGATGGACAGCCCGAATCAGCTCGATCCCGAGGAGGTCCTTGCCGCCCGGGACGCGACCGGACTCGAGATTCCCGGGGTCGTGGATTCCGTGCACTGGCGCGACACGCTGTCGCACCAGGACCCGGAGGTCCGGGCCCGCGGGGTCGCCGCGCTGGAAACGGCGCTGCGCGACGCCAACACCTACGGCGCCAGCACCGTCCTGCTGGTCCCCGGCGTGGTCAACGACGAGGTCAGCTACGGCGAGGTGTGGTCCCGCTCCCAGGAGGAGATCCGCAAGGTGCTTCCCCTCTGCGAGGAGCTCGGCGTCGACATCGCGATCGAGAACGTGTGGAACGGATTCCTCATGGGGCCGCACGAGCAGGCCCGGTACATCGACGAGATCGGATCTCCCCGCGTCGGATTCTTCTTCGACGTCGGAAACATGGTCCGCTACGCAAGGCCCGCGGAGTGCATCGACGTGCTGGGGCCGCGGATCATGAAACTCGATGTCAAGGAATACAGCCTGACCCGGATGCGTGAGGAAGGTGTCTGGAAGGGCTTCGCGGTCGAGATCGGCGACGGTGACTGCGATTGGCCCGCGGTCGGAGCCGCGCTCGACCGGCTGGAGTGGTCCGGCTGGGCCAGCGCTGAAGTCGGCGGTGGCGACACCGCGCGGCTCAAGCAGATCGCCGACCGGATGGAACGGGCACTGCAGGCCTGAGAAGGAGACACGTCGCATGCCACGCAATGACAAACGACTGACGCGACGGGACTTCGTCGCCACGACCGCCGCCGGCGCTGCCCTGGCCGCAACGCCGATGGCTCTCGCCCGCGGAACCCGCGCCGGAGGCGACGATGCGATGCGCTGCGGCGTCGTCGGCTGCGGCGGCCGGGGCACCGGCGCCGCGGTGAATGCGATGCAGGCCCATCCCTCGACCCGCATCGTGGCCATGGCGGATCTCTTTCCCGATCGGCTCCAGTCGAGCCTCGGTCACCTCCGCAACCAGGCCGAGTACGCCGACCGGATCACGGTGAAGGAGGAGGACACCTACACCGGCATCGACGCCTACCGGCAACTGATGGCCCGCAACGACATCGACATGGTGATCCTCGCCACCCCCCCGCACTTCCGTCCCTACCACTTCGAGGAGGCGATCAGACAGGGGCACCATGTCTTCATGGAGAAGCCGGTCGCGGTCGATCCCGTCGGAGTGCGACGGGTGATCGAGGCGGCCGAATCGGCCGATCGCCAGGGCCTGTCCGTGGTCGCGGGAACGCAGCGGAGACACCAGCCGAACTACATCGAGGCGATGGAGCGGATCCGGGACGGCGCTCTCGGTGACGTCGTCATGGGTCGCTGCTACTGGAACATGGGCGGCCTGTGGAGTCACGAACCCCGCGAGGAATGGTCACCCATGGAGTGGCAGCTCCGCAACTGGCTCTACTTCACCTGGCTCAGCGGAGACCACATCTGCGAGCAGCACATCCACAACATCGACGTCGTGAACTGGGCCATGGGCGGACCGCCGGTCAAGGCCGTGGGCATGGGCGGACGCCAGATGCGCACCGAGGATCGCTACGGACACATCTTCGACCACTTCGCCATCGACTTCGAGTACCCGGGAGATCGGCATGCGATCAGCATGTGCCGGCAGACCGACGGCTGCGCCGGCCGCGTCGAGGAGCACATCCACGGTTCGAAGGGCACGATGCACCTGTACCCCGGACGTTCCGTCATCGTCGGTGAGACCGAATGGTCCTTCGCCGGCCCGACCCCGAATCCGTACGTGGAGGAGCACCGCAACCTGGCCGCGAGCATCCGCGGCGAAGGCCCCCGGCTCAACGAGGGCCGGCGGGTGGCCGAATCCACCCTCACCGCGATCATGGGCCGGATGTCCGCCTACACGGGACAGGACGTGACGTGGGAACAGGCCATGAACTCGAAGCTCGATCTGACTCCGCCGTCCTACGAATTCGGAGCCATCGACACCCCCCCGGTCCCCCGTCCCGGTACGGACCCGCTGATCTGACAAGGAGCGATCGCCATGCAGCGACGTGAATTCATCACCACCACCGCGGCCGCATCCCTCGCGGCGGGCCTGGGCGGAGCCGCCGCCGGCCAGACCGCACCCTCCGGATCCCCGCGTCCGACGAACGGAGGACCGTTCACGCTGGACTACGCCCCCCATCTGGGCCTGTTCCGGCACCACGCGGGTGACGATGCAGTGGCCCAGATCGACTTCATGGCCGAAGCCGGCTTCCGATCCATGGAGGACAACGGCATGCGGGGCCGTTCACTCGAGGATCAGCAGCGAATCTCCGAAGCCCTCCAGCGGAACGGCATGCGGCTGGGCGTGTTCGTGATGAACATGGACGGCGCCTGGAGGCCGAGCCTGACCACCGGCAGCGCCGACGAGCGGGCCCGCTTCGTGGAGCACGCACGCGAGTCGGTGGAGGTCGCCAAGCGGACCAACGCGACCTGGATGACGGTGGTCTGCGGCGAGGTCGCCGAGGGGGTTCCGATGGAGGAGCAGACCGCGAACGTCATCGAGGCGCTCAAGCAGGCCTCGGCGGTCCTGGAACCGCACGGTCTCGTGATGGTCTGCGAACCGTTGAACTGGCGCGACCATCGCGGCCAGTTCCTCCGCTACACGCCGCAGTCGATCGAGATCATGCGGGCGGTCGACTCACCGTCCTGCCGCATCCTTCAGGACCTCTACCACCAGCAGGCCACCGAAGGGAATCTCATCGACCACATGAACGCGGCCTGGGACTACATCCCCTACTTCCAGGTCGGAGACAACCCCGGCCGCCGAGAACCGGGGACCGGCGAGATCAACTACGCCAACGTGTTCAAGCACATGCACAGCCGCGGCTACGACGGCATCGTCGGCATGGAGCACGGCAAGAGCATGGGCGGCAAGGAGGGCGAGGTCGCCCTCATCGAGGCCTATCGGTCGGTCGACCCGTCGTGAGCCGTCAGGCCGCCGGTTGCGCCGGCGACTTGCGCCCTGGGTAGAACAGCAGCATCAGCAGCAGGCATCCGATGGCCATGTACATCGGCACCGAGAACAACTTCGCGAAGTCCATGACTCCGTCGACATTGGCCCAGCTCCCGACCACGGCGGTGGCGAACCAGCTGCCGACGATGATTCCGATCCCGACGATCACGAGATTGAACAGGTTCTGCGCGGTGGCACGAACATCCTTCGTCGTATTTTCATCCACCACCATGAAGGCGACGAAGATGAAGCAGCCGAAGCAGACCCCGTGCAGCGCGACCCCGGCCAGCACGTAGGGGAGTGACGGCATGTAGGCGAAGAGAGCCATCCTGGCCGCGTAGGCCACGAGACCGATGCAGAGCAGCGACTTGCGGCCCAGCGACTTGGCGAGCAGCGGCATGCAGGCCAGCACGAGGATCTCGCTCATCTGGCCGATGGTCATCAGACCACCGCCGCCCACACCCAGTATCTGGTTGATGCCGCTCGCGAACGAGTTCGCGGCTTCGCTGCCGGCGGCGTTCTGGATGCCGGTGACAAACTCGCTGGTGAAGACGAAGTAGAACTGGTGGATCATGCTGACCGGCACGGCGATCAGGAACAGCGTCAGCAGCGGCTGGAAGCGTATCTCGCCCAACGCTTCCGCCCAGGCGAGCTTGCTGCCTTCGTTCCGTGAAGGCGGGGTGTTCGGAAGGGTGAAGCAGAAGATGCCCATGAGGACGCCGAGGCCGGCGCTGAGATTGAAGGCGAAGATGCGTCCGGCATCCTGAGCCGCCTTGATCTCCTCGAGCGTGCCGTCCACCGGCGTGCAGGCCCGAAGCAGGTACTGGCCGACGAGGATGCCGGCCACAATCCAGCCCACCGTGCCCCACAACCGGACGACACCGAAGTCGCGGTCCCGATCGGGCATGTGATGGAAGGCCAGCGAGTTGGTCAGGGCGATGGTCGGCGCGTACACGAAACCGTAGACGCCGGACATGATCGCGAAGGGGACGAACGAGTCGATCTGCCCCAGACTGTAGATGAGCACCGCGCCGATGAGGTGACTGATGCCCAGCAGCTTCTCCGTCGCAATCATGCGGTCGGCAAGCTGACCGGCGATGAACGGACCGAAGATCGCACCCACCGCTCCGGCGGAAAAACAGATGCCCGTCTCCTCCAGAGAGAAACCACGGTACCCCAGCAGGAACGGGTAGAGGAGGGGAAGCCAGGCCCCCCAGATCGCGTACTGAAGGAACATCATGAAGGACAGGCGGCTGCCCAGTCCCAGGCCCATGCGTGGTGCGGCGGTGGCGTTCATGCGTCGGTGCTCCGTGATACCTCTTCGGGATCACAGCATATCGACCAACGCCCAATCGGATGGCCCCCGAACGACGGCGGCCGGGACGAAGTCCCGGCCGCGTTGAACGGCGGTCCCACCATGGCATGCCGCCGTCCAGTGATTCGGTGATTTGTCAGCGAGGTGTGCCCGCCAACTCATCATTCGCGTCTCGATCCGTTCGGGTTGCATTTGCCTCGATATGCCGGTCGGATTTCCATTCCAACCCCCCTGAAGACCCCTTCAGCCCAGACGGACGGGGAATCTTCACCAAAATCGTCTCCCGCTGTGAGATCGGATCGTCGGCGAACGCAGTACGGGTGAAGGGGATGACTCCTTCCCTTCACGCCCCCGGCTGGGGCGACAACGACTCTCCCGGGGCCGCGTCCCCGACACGATCTCTCATCCCTTGCGCGTGGGCGCCTCCTGGAACGGTTCCGGGAGGTCGCTCAATTCCGGAAGGTCCCGCGGCTAGACTGGAGGCATGACCATTCACGCCGATCTCCGCAGCGACACCATCACCCTTCCCACCGACGCCATGAAACAGGCCATGGTCGACGCCGAACTCGGTGACGACGTACTGGGGGACGAGCCGACCGTGATCGCCCTGCAGGATCGCGTTGCCGATCTGTTCGGAAAGGAAGCCGCGTGCTTCGTACCGTCGGGCACGATGGCGAACCAGGCCGCGATCCGCGTCCATACGGATCCGGGTGATGAGATCATCACCCACCGCCAGAGCCACATCTATCTGTACGAATCCGGCGCGTGGGCGGCCATCTCCGGCTGCTCGATTCGTCTGCTGGAAGGCGAAGGCGGTCAGTTCGATCCGGAGGATGTCGACGCCGCCGTCCAGCACGACGACGCCCACTATCCCCGATCCGGACTGCTGGTGGCGGAGAACACCCACAATCGCGGCGGCGGAACGATCTGGCCGCTGGAACGCCTTCGCTCGGTGACGGATGCCGCCCGCCGCCATGGCCTGCGTTGCCATCTGGACGGAGCACGCATCTGGAATGCCTGTGCAGCGAGCGGCATTTCGCCCGCGGACTACGCAGCGTGCTTCGACACGGTGTCCGCCTGCTTCTCCAAGGGCCTCGGCTGCCCGGTCGGATCCATCGTGGTCGGTGATCGGGACGCGATCCATCGGGTGCACCGGGTCCGCAAGCTGCTGGGCGGCACCATGCGTCAGAGCGGAATGCTCGCCGGTGCCTGCCTGCACGCCCTCGATCACCACTGTGAGCGACTGGCCGACGACCATCGGCGTGCCCGCCGTCTGGCGGAGGGCATCGAGACCATTCCCGGGCTCACGCTGTCGTCCACTCCGGTGGAGACGAACATCGTCATCTTCGACGTTCCGGGATGCGCCGAGGCGTTCTCGGATCGATTGACGGAAGCCGGCGTACGCATGTTCTCGATCGGGCCGTCGACGATGCGTGCGGTGCTGAATCTGATGGTGGATGACGACGGCATCGAGCGGACCATCGAGGTCCTGCAGGAACTCGCCCGCGCATGAGCACGAAGCCCATCGGCTACCATGCGGCCTCGGAACCTCGGAGACCATCGACGTGCCCAACTACCTGACCGACATCCCTCCCGGACCGAACCCGCCCGAGATCCTCAACGCCGTCATCGAGATCCCCTCGGGCTCGAGCAACAAGTACGAATACGACAAGCAGCTCGACGTCTTCAGGCTGGACCGGACCCTGCATTCACCGGTCCACTACCCCGGAGCCTACGGCTTCATTCCAGGAACCCACGCCGAGGACGGCGATCCGCTCGACGTGCTGGTTCTTCTGGACGGGTACTGCTTCACCGGCGCGGTCCTCGAGGTGCGTCCCCTCGGCGTGCTCGGCATGCGTGACGAGAAGGGCCCCGACCACAAGATCCTCGCGGTGCCCACCACCGATCCGCGGCGGGATGAAATGACCGACCTCGAGCATCTTCCCAGGCACGTGCTGCGGGAAGTCGACTACTTCTTCCATATCTACAAGGATCTGGAGGGAAAGCACGCGGACACCTACGGCTGGGAAAGCCGGACCGACGCACACCGGGTCATCGAGCAGAGCATCCTTGCGTTCGGGGACCGGCCGCAGGTCTGACCTGAAGGGAACCTCAGTCCCAGTTGCCGCCGCGTCCCTTCTTGATGTCGCCGCGCTGCCGCTTGGTCTTGAGCCTGCGTTCCTTCGAAGCCTTCGTGGCCCGGGTGGGCCTTCGCTTCTTCGTGGGAGTCAGCGCCTCACGCAGCAGTTCGACGAAGCGCTCCTGAACGGCCCGTCGATTGGCAAGCTGCGTACGATGCTTTCGGGACGTGACGCGAAGCACGCCTTCGGACGTGATTCGGGAAGCAAGCACTTCACGTATCCGATCGCGCTGCTCCTCGCCCAACGACATCGAATGCGCGACGTCGAAGCAGAGCGTGACGCAGGTCTCGACCTTGTTGACATTCTGTCCACCGGGCCCCGTGCCACGAGTGCATTCCATGCGCAACTCGCTCTCGGGTATATGCAGGGATCGGGTGATCTCGATCATGCCGGCTCCGCAGTGAGTGTACCATGAGCGCCATGAGCGCCGGTAATGAAAACCAGGACGTCTTTCCGAACACGATGGGCACCTGGATCCATCAGCGGCTGGGCGAAGGATCCACCGGCCGGGAAGTCGTGAACGAACATGTCATGTCGGTCTACGCCCATCCGCTCCGCGTCTACTTCCTGGGATCGAGCTTCCGTTCCCTCGGAGAACCCGAGGACATGGTGGCGGGCTTCTTCGCCAGTCGCCTCGAACGAGACGGATACTTCGATCAGTGGCGCGACAGCGGCATCCGACTCCGCAGATGGTTGATGAACGGATTCCTCTTCTTTCTCAAGGAGGAGATCCGTCGCCAGCATCGGGACGGATCGGCCGCGGCGGACGACGACCTGGAAATCCCGATGAATGAAAGTCCCGACGCGGACTTCGACCGCGCCTGGGCCCAGTCGATGGTGCGGGAAGCATGGATCGAGGCTGCGCGGAGGTGCGAGGCGGACGGACTCGGTGATCACTGGCAGCTGTTCATACGACATCACGTCGACGGCCTTGCCTACAAGGACCTCGTGGGTGAGTTCGACGTGACTCCTTCGCAGGCGGCCGTCATGGTCCGGACGGCAACCGTCCGCTTCAAGCAGGCCGTCCGGGATCGCGTGCAGATCGACGGTGTCCCCGAAGACGAGGTCGACAACGAACTACGCAGGCTCATGGAGATGACGTCATGAATCGCCATGAACGGACGGTGCCCGAACCGGAAACCTTCGATCCCCGGATGGTGTCCGGACTGCTGCGCGTCGCCTGCACTCCGCCCCGGCGCCCCGTGGACCATCTCATCGACCGCCTGCAGCAGCCCGATGGCCCGACCTGGTTCGCATCCGCCCTGTCCAGCGGGGTCGTGGCCAGGGCCGGACAGCCCGCCGCACTGCTCATCGATGGCGAAGCCGACCCCGCGATGCTCGACCTGCTCAAGGATCGAGCCAAGGCCGCCTTCGGCAAGGCCGCCGACGGCGATGCGCGACTGCGGGGACTTCTTCACTACCTGTTCGTGATTGCGGCCGGGCTGGACCACCACGCCACCCTGCTGTCCAGCCAGCCGCGGGGTGAGATCTCAGCCGTGCTGCTGGAACTGGCCCTGGTACTGCCCACGCCCTGGAACGATTTCGTCGCCGAAGCGGCGATGACCCGAAGCCGTTCCGACTGATACGATCCGGTTCAGGAGGAGACCTTCAAGCCTGCGGGCAGGTCGACGGTCGTCGTCGGGAAGGCGAAGTCCGCCCCGTGTCCAGAGACGATCTTGCCGCAGGCCAGCAGCAGATCCTGCTGCAGCGCGAAGAAATCCGAACCGCCGAGGCCCTCGACTCCGAAGCACAGCACGTTGATGTCGAGGGTGGAGGCGCCGTAGGCGGCGAGATTCACCCGGAGCGTGGCGTCGGAATCGATCTGCTCGTGACCGGCCAGCAGATCGAGGATGTCCTTGATGACCGGCTCGACCTTGTCGAAGTCCTCGTACCGAAGCCCCGCCGTGAAATTGATCCGACGCTGGTGACGATGGTCGAGATTCCGGATCGGATTCACCAGAAACATCGAGTTGGGGATGACGTACGGCACCGTGTCCCAGCCGCGGACCTTCGACTGGTACAGGCCGATCTCCTCGACGCTCCCCTGAATGTTCTTCCCGAAGAGCTCGATGCCGTCTCCGATCTTGAACGGACGGCTGAAGAGGATCATGAGCCCTCCGAAGAGGTTCTTGAAGACATCCTGGAACGCGAAGGTCAGCGCAAAGCTGCTTGCCCCACCCAGCGTGATGATTGCGGTCATGTTGACCCCGTAGGTCTGCAGCGCGATCAGGAGCACGCCGAGCCAGACGAGCACGATGAGGAAGTTGGAGACCGCGTGGACGATGGTCACATCGAGGTGCTCCTCGTCCCCCCGGGGCTCCAGAAGCAGACGCTCGTAGGAACGGACGGCACGGGCGACGAACCAGCCGATCATCAGCAGCACCAGACCGGTGCGGATCTGACCGATGCGGACCGCCCCGACACTGTCGAGACGCCTGGCGGGATCCGGCTCGATGAACATCTGGATGGCCATCGACAGGGCGATGATCCAGATGGTGAAGCCGAGCGGACGACCCAGGCTCGAGGCGATGACCGCCGACCAGCGGAAGCCGCCCCGGTTCATCCGCGATGCGAACCGGGACAGGGTCCAGGCCTGGATGACGTTCAGGACGACGGCGATCAGCAGCACGATTCCGATCGGCACCAGCATCTCGTCCCGGGCATCGAGGAATGCGACAACGTGGTCCCACCACGATGCCTCCGGTGCCTGAGCGACCGTGGTATCGGTAGACGTCGAAGTGTTCGTTGTATCATTCATACCTGCTCAGGATACGAAACCTCTTTCACGCCGTCCAAGACGGACCGGATTGCCCACATGAGATCACATCTGCCGCTGCTGTTCCTGCTGGCCTGCACCCTGCAGACCCATGCCCTGGAACCGGGCACGGACGTCGAATCCCCGAAGGCCGACGGAACGCATCTGATCGTGGGTACGAAGTCGTCACCCCCCATCGCCTTCAAGGGCGCGGACGGCAAATGGACGGGACTCGCCATCGAGATGTGGCGGAAGATCGCCCTGCAACTGGGATTCACCAGCGAGATCAGGGAGTTCAAGGACCTCCCTTCCCTGCTCGACGCGGTCGAGAGGAAGCAGGTCGACATCGCCGCGACTGCGATCACCATGACCGCGAACCGGGACACCTTCATGGACTTCTCCCACACCTTCGCTCCGGCGAACCTCGGCATCGCGGTGCTTCCCCGCCACCGACCCGGCTGGTGGGATGCCGTCGCACGGATCTTCTCCTGGGACTTCGCCCAGGCACTGCTGTCACTCACCGTGCTGCTCCTGATCACCGGATTCGTCCTGTGGATGGTCGAACGGCGACGCAACGCGGCCCAGTTCGGGGGCCCCAGCCACGTGGGCATCGGCGCGGCCTTCTGGTGGTCCGCGGTCACCATGACCACGGTGGGCTACGGGGACAAGGCACCCATCACCCCCGCCGGGCGCGTGATCGCCCTGTTCTGGATGTTCGCATCGGTGATGGTGATCTCCGGATTCACCGGCGCCATCGCTTCGTCGCTCACGGTAGGACAGCTGCAACCGGCCATCACCAGCCCGGCCCAGCTCCCCTACGTCACCGTCGGCACCCTTGCAAAGTCGACGGCTGCGGAATGGCTCGACCAGCATCTCATCTCCTACACCACCTACGCCACCACGGAGGAAGGCCTCCAGGCGTTGTCCGACCGGCGCATCGAAGCCTTCGTCAACGACGATCTGGTCATCCGCTACAACGTGAGGAAGTCGTACGCCGACCGCATCGTGGTCCTCACCGACACCTTCGACCCCGGCTTCTACGCCCTCGGCATGCCGCTCGACAGCGAGCGACTGAAGTCGATCGACATCGCCCTGCTGAAGGTGCTGGACACCCCGGAATGGGAATCGCTCTGGCGGCAGTACATCGGCCCCTGACCCATGCGATCCCTGCTGCTCATCCCGCTGCTGCTCTGCCTTGCCGAACCGGTCCCGGACGTCGCACCGGACCACGACTGCCGACGGATCGCCCTGATCGGAGCGAGCGTGACCTGGGGCGCAGGCAACTTCGTCGAGGTGCCGCTGAAGTCGCACATCCACCGGGAACCCGTCGATCTCGCCGACGTGCTCGCATCCACCATGATTCGCGACCACGAAATCACCGTCTCCGGCGGAGATCTGGGCTTCTTCAGAACACCACTTTCGAGCGGTGCGTCCCAAGCAGCCGACGCCGCGGCGTCGGAGCCGACACTGGTGCTGGCCCTCGACTTCCTCTTCTGGTACGGATACGGATCGCACGGCGTCGACGGAACCCGGCACGATGGTCCGGAATCACGGGTCGAGCTTCTGGAACGGGGCCTGAAGGAACTCGAACGATTCCAGTGCCCGATCCTCGTGTTCGACTATCCCGACATGTCTCCAGCGGCCGGGATCATCCTCGGTCACTCCCAGATCCCGACCCCGGAAGGGCTGAATGCGCTCAACCGACGGCTGCACGACTGGGCGAAGGAACGCGGGAACGTCATCGTTCTTCCCTTGTCGAGTACCGTCGAAGCGATCCGGGCCGACACCGGATTCGCCTTCGACGAACTGTCCTGGCCGGCGAACACGTCGGACCAGTTCATTCTTCCCGATCAGCTCCACCCCACCACCGAGGGAACGATCGTGCTGATGCAGATGGCGATACGGGCCCTCGACGCAAAATCGGATCGGACCGATCCGGCCGACTACCACCGGGATCCGCAGGAGGTGCGGCGCCGCCTCGAAGACCGGATGGTGCGGGAGGCCCGTGAAGCCGGCATGGCGCTGCGCGAGCAGACCGAACCGGTCACCCCGGACGCGAACTGATCGGCCGCCGTACCGCATCGGCGGTCCGCGGTCACCAATCCCGGGAATGGTCCCCATGACACCGCAGCCACCCGCGTATGATGCCGCACGATGACCGATTCCCCTCCCGAACCCAAACGTGACTGGAAGTCGATCCTGAGTGCGCTGGGGCCGGCGGGCCTGCTGGGAATCGCCTGGGCGACCCTGCCCGCCATCCTCGGCATCACCCTGCTCTTCCTGATCGGACCGGCCGCATCCGGATTGGACGCGCTGGGGCAGTGGGGCATCGTGGTGTACATCGCCGTGTTCATGGCAACCTCCGGACTGGGCATCCTGCCGACCTTCGCCCAGGCGGTATTGGGCGGCTGGGTCTTCGGCCTTCCGCTGGGTCTGCTGGGAGCACTGGCCGGATTCACGGGAGGCTCGCTGATCGGCTACGGCCTGTCGAGGGTCGTCTCCAGGGACCGCGTCGAAATGCTCATCACGGACCACCCCCGGGCACTGGTCGTCCGTGACGCCCTGATCGGAAGAGGCTTCTGGTCCACCACCGGAATCCTCATGCTCCTGCGGATCCCCCCCAACTCCCCCTTCGCACTGATGAATCTCGTCATGGCCAGTTGTCGGGTGTCGCTGGTCCCCTACTGCATCGCGGTGGTGGTCGGAATGACGCCGAGAACCGCGTTGTTCGTCGGTACGGCGGCCGCAGCGGCCTCGACCGGCGCGGTGGACATCCAGACCTTCGTGACCGAAGGCAAGGGTGGTTTCGTGATGGTCCTGGGCATCGTGCTGGTGATCGTGGTGCTGGCCGTGATCGGTTGGATTTCAGACCGGGCCCTCAAGCGGGTCGGACTGTCCGGGGACGACCATCCGAACACGTGACACGGCAGCCGGGAGCGCATTGCACGCCACCCGGCCGCGGTGTCCGTCATCCCAGATCAATCACACACACCCCATGCCCCCACGATGAAGAGCAGCTCATCCACGCCGACCATCATGTCGCCGTCGACGTCGAGATCGTGATCCATGGTGCCCCAGGCCGAGAGCACAGCCAGCAGATCGTCGACGCCCACTCGTTCGTCACCGTCCACGTCACCGGGACAATCATCGTGGCCGTCCCCGTGATCCCCGCCGTGGCCACCGCCCGCACCCTCGATGTGCACGTGCATTCCGTTGAGTTCCGCATCGTCGAAGGTCGGCGGCCAGGGGCCGTTGGCAACGAAACTGAACGTGGCCGATGCCCCGGGGTCGAGATAGCCGTTCCACGCCTCGTTCCGGATCAGCGAACCGCTTCCGCTCTCCTCAAGCACGGCATTCCAGATGGAGGTGATGTCCGGTCCCTGCTCGTAGGTCAGGTTCCATTCCAGCATCGGCAGATCGCCCATCGAGTTCGTGACGGTCATGCTTGCCTGATAGCCGCTCTCCCATTCGTTCACCAGCGCGATCGAGACGGAGTCCGGTCCCTGCAACCCACCGTCGCAGGCTGCGTCGGCGCACAGGGTGCCGTTCCCGTTGTAGTCGCCCCCCTCGGCGAGGCACACCGACTCGGATACGAGACGACATCCCTCGTCGATGCAGCACGCACCGAGCGGTTCGGCATCGTCGGCTCCGAAGACGAGATCGCAGGTCGCGTAGAAGCCTTCGCCTACGGGATCGATGCGCTGCCAGACGACGTAGAGGACATGCCGGCCCGTGCGTTCCGGGAGGACGGTCTCGAACCGGTACTCCTGTCCGACCAGAGAGACCGAACCGAGTTCGAGTTCCACCATCTGGCCCCAGTTGAGCGGTTCGGAGGCAGTCCAGTCGTCGGTGGTGATCCAGGCGCGGAAGACGCTCGGATTGTGCGGAGTCGTCGCGTACCAGATCAGCTCGCGCGGCCCGGACTGAACGGGAGTGGCCGGCCAGTCGGCCCGGACCTGATCCAGACAGGCGTACTTGTCGTTGTCGGCCGAGGCCAGACGCCCGTCGGGTATGAACTGCGAATACGGAACGACGGCCTGGGAATCCGGGTCTCCGGGAAAGAAGTTGACCAGCTCGTTCCAGTCGTAGAAGGCCTGGGTACCGCATGCCTCCACGGCGGCCTGCGCAGCATCGGAATCCGGACTGCCGGGGCCTTCCAGATAGATGGAGTAGACCCGGCTCACCGGATCCTTCATCGAACCGTGGGCCCAAACCAGTGACGCCGGCACGACGGTCGTCGCCAGAACCAATGGCAACCTGTATCGCATGATCATCTCCTTTGCTCTGGTGCATCCGTAGCAGGGACATCGTGTCCAAACACGGGATACGTGGAGGACCTGCCTGGTGCTTCGGTCAATTCGGAAAATGATCCCATTCAACGAATCATGCAATCGTCCGATCGGTCGCGGTGGCCATTGTCAGAATGATGCAAACGAACCCCACTATGGACGCATACGTTTTCACATTTCCTTCCGAACGAATCGCCGGATATCGCATACTTCATCGCCCCCATCCAATTTCGAGGACGAACGAAGCATGCCCCACACAACATTGATCGTCGCCGCACTCTGCATGCAGAGCGGCAACCTCGTGGACAACGGTTCTTTCACGGACACGCTTCTGCACTGGACGGTCGACGGAGACGCCGTCGTCTCGAACCGCGGCTACGACGGCTCGGCCGGCCTGACGCTCGTACCGGCCCCCGGCGTCACCGCGCAGGCCGTGCAACGAATCGAAGGACTCCAGCCACAGCAGCGCTACACGGTCATGGCCAAGATGCGCACCTCCAACCGGCTCTGCCCGCCGATCCTGGCCGTTCGCAACGGAGCCCAGATCGACAAGGCGTGCGGATACACCAGCATCGAGGAGGAGGGCCGATGGGTCGAGGAGCGGTTCGAATTCTTCACCGATGCTGATTCCACCGCCGTGGATCTGGTGCTGCAGGCCTGGAAGACCGACGAGGATGCCGTCGTCGACATCGACGAGGTGCGGCTGCGACTGGGACGCCAACCCGCCCCCGCACCCGAACCCTGGCAGGAACCGTTCGCGGGGCCGCCTTCGGTCACCGTCCAACCTCGGCCCGGCGACGAACTGGTGGGCAACGGAGCATTCACCGGCGTCACCGCATCCCCCTGGGTACCGGGAATCGGAGCCGAGGTGCTCGACACCGATGCCGGATCGGCGATGCGGCTCACTTCGTCCGAGGACACCTCCCGGGCCCGGCAGGCGATCGATCTCGCCCTCGCCCCGAACACCTCCTACCGGCTCAGCGCCAGTGCGAAGGTGGATCCCGGTGTGATCGCCTCCATGTACCTCGTCGGCTCGGGAGACTTCATTGCCACCACGCCGGTCGATTCCACCGATTGGACGTCGGTGCAGCTCGAGTTCACGACGGGGGACGCATGGGTCTCGAACCTGCGACTGACGATCGAGAACTGGAAGAACCAGCCCGGATCCGCCTGGTTCACCGACCTTTCGATGACCGCGTCCGGGGAGGAATGGTCGCCCACCACCGATCGAACGCCCCAGCCGACCGCCGGCTTCGTCGAGACGTTCCAGGACGGACGGCTCGATCGCGAACGGTGGCTCATCTCGAGCAAGTCATGGGGTGGGGACAACGGCGGGGTCAGTCCGCTGAACTGCTCCTTCGTGCACGACACCGACAACGGCATTCCGATCACCGCCCTGCGGCTGCAGGCAAACGGCGATCTCTACCAGGGCCCGATCGAGCACGAAGGGCGGCGCACCAGGGTCGGAGCGGCCATCGCCACCCGACAGTACTACGCATCCGGCCGGTACGAGGTCCGGGCCCGGGTCGCACCCGAACTCGGCGTGGTGACCGCCTTCTGGCCCTTCCACTACATCGACTACTACCCCGGCGAGGACGGCCACTGGCACGAGCCCAATCCGAGGCGGAACACGGAGATCGACTGGGAGTTCCCCACCGATCTACGTGGCAACGAGGTCGAAGCGGAGGCGGCGGGACTCGATCCGTACGAGATCTCCTTCACCAACGCCCGATCCAACAGCTGGGGAGGCCAGTTCGGAGGCGAAGGCGGCGAGCACAAGGGTCGCCGGATACTCCGGAATGCATACGGAGACATCGTGGACATCGCCCAGGACAGTCGGGACGGGATCTACCACGACTACGCCATCGAATGGCACAGCGGCAGTGATCTTGGCGACAACGGGGACACCCGCGATGAACCGGGCTGCGTCCGCTGGTACTTCGACGATGTCCTCATCGACGAGCTGTACGACGTCGAATTCGGCCAGGGAAACGTGCCCTTCCGGGCGGCACGGTTCTGGATCGGAGCATGGTTCCCCGCCTCGGGGTACCTCGGCGAGACCGGATGGGGGGGCACACCGTCCTTCGACGAAACCGAACTGCTGATCGCATCGGTATCGATCACACCGTTCGACGAGCCGCGCGATGAGTGGGTGCCGGAGACGGTCCCGAATCTGGCGTGGGCGACACCGGATCAATATCCCGAACCCCTGATCGCCCCCCCCTGTCCCGCGGACCTCGACGGAAGTGGCCGGGTGGATGTGGCGGATCTCCTCGCCGTGCTGACCTGGTGGAATTCCACCAATCCGATCGCGGACATCGACGGCGACGGCGTCGTGAACACGAACGATCTCCTTCGCGTCATCGGTGACTGGGGCCCGTGCGGGCGGTGACGAACTACTTCTTCATCGGCGGGGCCGGGCCGTCGAAACTCACGACACCCGGTCCGAAGGTCACGATCAGCAGCAGTCCCCCCATGAGTCCCAGATTCTTCATGAAGTGGATGAAGTCCGCTTCGTCACCCGTGGGAGGATGGAAGATGATGGTGGTGGGAATCAGAAAAAGGATCAGCAGCACCGCTCCCCAGCGGGCCTTGATTCCCAGGATCACGGCGATGCTGCCCAGGAGCAGAAAGACGATCGCTCCGAGCAGGAGGACATGCGGAACGACTATTCCGTGATCGGACCGCATCGTCTCCGCCGTGGATTCGAACGTACGGATGCTCTTGATCGCCGACCAGAGAAAGATCGAGGCGAGCAGTATTCGGCCTACCAGTGGTATCAATGCCTGCATGAATCGGCGCTCCCGTACCGATCGCCTATCGGCATGTCCCGTGACGGGGCTGCAGACATCATTCGTCGGCGAGCACCGATTCCTCGAAGACGGCCTTTCCGTCCTGGTATTCATCCGGATTATCGGGGAATCTGGCCTGCAGATCCGTCTTGAGATCCACGTACTGCTTCAGCAGGTCCGTGTCCGACCGGAGTCGGTCGCGAAGGGTCAGGATCCGCTCCCATGATTCTGAATCGAGCTGAAACAGCTCGAGATTCACCATGCAGCGCCTGTCCACCGAACGCGTGAAGTGCCGTCGTCCCGGAACGCCGTTCTCACCGTGGCACCGGTACCCGATCTGCTTCAGAGGCTCGATCAGAGCCCCGGAGTCGCGCAGGTGCTCGATGCCCAGCAGAATGTCGATCATCGGCCGGCTTCTGGCCCCGTCGATGCTGGTTCCACCGACATGCTCGAGTCGAATCTCGACTTCGCCGCAGGCCTCCGTGATCCGGGCGGCTTCCTCCTCGAACAGGGACGACCACTGGTCGGACCAGTCCGAAAGCTGCACTTCACCCGGAACGAGTCCGATTCCCTGCCAGTGTTCCATATTCGTCATCACGCGGTACGACTCCATGCTCACGACTGGAAAGAGAATAAAGGTTTCGGGTGCACGATGCCAATGCACAACCGGGCACCCCCGAGGGTGCCCGGCCGAAGTTCATTGATCAGGGACGACCACCGCCGCCGCCACCGCCGCCGCCGCGACCACCGCCGCGACCGCCGCCGCGACCGCCGCCGCCACCGCCGCGACCACCGCGCGCACCACCGGGGCCACCACCGCGGCCGCCCCGGCCACCGTTGGGTCCACCGTCAGGACGGTCGTTGCCGAACCTGGATCTCATGGCACGAACCACAGCCATCCGCTCTTCTTCGTTGAGCTGGCCGTCGCCGTCGGCATCGAACTCGGCGATGACCTCTGCATTGTTGAAGTCACCCGGTCCGCCACGGCCCCCTCGGCCGCCACGTCCGGCGATCGCCTCGAACTGCTCCTCACCGAGCAGGGTCTCCAGACGATCCATGTAGGTGCGATCGAGATCGCGACGGGACTCTTCGGCCGCTCGGATGGGATCTTCATCATCATCACCACCGCGACGCCCCCAGTTCCAGTCGTTGTCCACCCGACGCTGGAGGAAATCGAGTTCACGGGGCCGTTCATTCATGCGAACCGCCATCAGCATTCGTTCCAGCAGCGGCGTGGAATCGATGCCGTAGGAGAGCTCGATGGCATCGAGCGCCTCGAGCAGTTCGGGACTGATCTCCTCGATCTCCCGCGCCCGTTCGATCGCGCGGGTGACGCGCGACGAGCGGTAGATCTGCGGGTATCCGGTTTCCAGCGCCGCGGACCGGAACTCGACGGCCTGCTCGGCCGGAAGAATCCCGGCCATGATCTCGATGTACTGATCGTTGGTGTCCCGCACGACCTTCTGCATCTGGAATCGACGCTTCATCATGTCCAGCGACTTCTCGTAGTCACGGGACTGCATCGCCTCGTACATGCTGAGCTGTCCGGACTCGTCGAACTGCTGCCGGCTCACGAGCGCCGCGTTCAGATCGATGCCGTAGTTCTCGAGCATGGAATCGATCTCGACCGTCGTCTCCGCGTCCAGCTCCGGACGCATGTCACGCAGGACGACGTACAGATCGACCGACTCGCCGGACAGTCGTCCGAGTCGAAGCTGCTTCGAGCGGCGGAGCACCCGGTCGAGCTCGGCGAGCTGCTCGAGCTGCTGTTCCACCAGGACCGCCTTCAGCTCCTCCTCCAGGGCCAGTCGAAGCTCCAGCTTCTGGGCCGAGAAGGTGCGAAGCACGGACAGCCCCAGGGCGGAGAGCTCCTGCATCTCGTCCGTCGCCTCGAACTGGTCCCGCTGGGCGCGGTATTCCTCGATGTTCTGGCGGATGACGTTCTGGGCGTCCTCCATCTCCCGACGGATATCCTGCATGCCCTGGTCCTGCTCGGGATCGCCACCCTCTTCCTGCACCTGACGCTGCCGCTCCATCATCGCCCGACGCAGTTCACGGGTCTCGTTGCGGACCTCGCGCATCTGCTCGCGGATCATCTGCTGCTGCTCCTGCATGGCCTCGGTCGGCTCGGGGCGGCTGGCGTCGATGTCCTCGAGGGACATCTCCAGCAGTTCGACGGCACTGCGGAACGACGAATCGTAGTCCTCGAAGATGAGGCTCACGATGGGCTGCTGATCCTCCTGAAGGTCCAGCACCTCGTTCAGGATCTGAAGATCACTCATCATGTAGTCCGGACGGGTCATGAAGCGAAGCACTTCACGTGATCCGCCGCGACCACGGCCGCCACGGCCTTCGCGGCCTTCGCGGCCCTGACGGGCCTCATCCTCACGGCCACGCTGCTCGCGCTGATTCATGTACTCGCGCAACCTGCCCCGCTCCTCCTGGCTGAGCTTTCCGTCGCCATCGGCGTCGAACCGCTCCAGCAGGGCCTGGCGTTCGTTGGGATCCATGCCGGGTCGCTGCTGAGCCGTTCCCGGACTGGAGATCACGAGCAGGCTGAATGCCCCGAAGGCAAGAGCGAGGTTGGTACTGAGTCGGATCTGCATGATTCTCTCCTTGTGGCTGCAATGGCCGTTCGATCCATTCATTCTACGGGCCCCGGGCCCGTATCATCCCGGGAGACGGCGACGATTCGTAGCCCCGATGCCAATCCAGGATTTGCCCACTGAGGCCCCATGCCGCCGGAAATCGATCTGAAATCCTGCCTCGAGGGTGATCTTGGAGCCTGGGACCGGTTCTGCGACGAAACCGCCGGAGTCGTCATGGCGGCGATCCGCAGGACGGCGGGGTCCCAACTGAACGACCCGGCCCTGCCGGACGCCGAAGATCTGCTCCAGAGCGTCTACCTCCGACTCGTCAAGAACGACTTCCGGCTCCTGGCTTCCTTCGATCCCGCCAAGGCCTCTCTGGTCACCTGGCTGACCATCGTCGCCCGCAGCACCACCATCGATGCGCTTCGACGCCGACGCGCCCCGGTGAAATCGATCGACGACGAGAATGCCTCGGAACCCGAGGCGCCTCCCACCCCCGGGGCAGGATCCTCGGAACCGCTGGAACGATTGGCTCCGCTGCACCTGCTCACGGATCGCCAGCGACTCGTGATTGCTCTCCTATTCCAGGATCAGCGATCGGTACCGGAGGCGGCGGCGATCCTGGGAGTGGGCGAACAGACCATCCGCAGCACCAAGCACAAGGCACTGGAACGCCTCCGGAAGGCCATGCCGGACCCCGAACTCCGGCCCGATTGAAATCACCCCGGCAACGGGGATATTCCCACCCAATGAGACGTAGAACCAACGAGACACCACGATGACCCAGAATCCGCTTGAACCACATCAAGACGCCGAACTCGCCCGGTCCTATCTCGAGCCACTGACCGGGGATGCCCACGACCTGGACCCCAATGTCCTGGCCGGATGGATCGACGGAACGCTCGAGGAACGGGACGCCGCCGCCGTTGAGGCTGCACTGGCTTCGGACCCGGACCTCCGCCGATTCGCAAGCGAACTTCGTACCGACGGGTCCCCGGTGGCCGAGAAGGTCTCCCCGAACACCCTGCGGCGTCTGCATTTCATTCTCCAGCCGGAGGCTCCGATCTCATTCCGCGGCTCGGACCGGGCACGATGGTTCGCCGCCGCCGCCGCGGTGGGAATCGCCGCACTCGGATTCGTCGCGGGACGCTGGTCGACCTTCCCGAACGCATCACCGAACGCGGATCTGATCGCGACGGCGACCTTCGAAGTCTTCACCGATGAATCGAGCGACGCACTGCATGATCAGTTCCTCGGCCTCGACTTCGAGGAGGGCGCACCATGACCAGACGATCACTGCTCTTCCTGCTCATCTGCTCGGCCCTGTTCAACCTGTTCTTCGTGGCCGGTGCGTTCATCGGCTGGGGCGAAGCCCCTGCCTCCGCAGAGCGTCCACGCCAATGGCGACTGGCCAGCATTGCACGGGTCTGCCAATCGCTCCAACTCTCTCCGGAGCAGCGAGCGGCATTCGAAATCCTTCAGACGGAACACGAAGAGGAGGCCGAACTGTTCGGAGATCGGATCCGTGACATTCGCAACATGATCTCAGCCGAACTGACCACGGAGGATCCGAATCTCGGAACCGTCGACAAACTCACTCAGGAGGAGACCCGACTCCGATCCGAACGTCGTCACGCCGGCTCGCTCCGGTTCGAGGAGTTCGTCGAACTGCTCGATCCGACCCAACGCCGCATCCTCGGCAGCCGAATTCGGGCCCGCGGCGACGGCCCCCCGCAGGAGCACCTCGACCGCATGCTGGACGATTTCGACCTCGATCGGAACGGAGTGCTCGATCAGACGGAGCGAAGACGCGCAGAACTGCATCACGAGCAGCGAAAGCGTGATCGACGCGAACAGCGCGAGGAACTCCGCCGGCGATTTGATGCGGACAACGACGGCACCCTTTCACCCGACGAACAACGGTCCCTGCACGAATTCATGAAGAAGCAGCGCGGGCAGCGGCCCCGAGGGCGTGGCGGATTTCCGACCCCATCGGGCAGCCCCCGGACCCCCTGATCAGTCGCACCGCTCGTAGACGACCATCGCCGCGGGCATCAGACGCCGAAGGGCTTCCAGACGGTTGTAGGGATCCGGATGCGTCGAAAGGAACTCGGGCGGACGCAACGCACCGCTTGCGGCCATCCGCTCCCACACGCCGATCGCGGCTTCGGGGTCGTAACACGCAGCGGCCGTGAGGAAGAGTCCGATCTCGTCGGCCTCCGCCTCGTGCAGGCGACTGAAGGGCAGCACCAGACCGTACTGGGATCCCACTCCCATCGCACGCATCACCGACTCCCGCGTGGCAGGGTCCATGTCACCCAGCGCGGAGGAACCCGCCGACATCACCCCACGCATCAGCAGCGCCTGACTCAACTGCTCCCCACTGTGGCGTGCAAGGACATGCGCGACCTCGTGGCCGATGACCACCGCCAATCCGGATTCATCCTGCGTCACGTCGAGCAGTCCGGTGTAGATGGCAATCTTGCCGCCGGGAGCCGCCCAGGCATTGATGCGGTCCTCACGGATCAGTACAAACTCCCAGTCGTATCCCTCGGCGGGATTGCCCGGATACAGCTTCCACGCCGCATCCAGAATCCGCTCGCCGACTCGGCGGACCATGGCCGCGTCCTTCCCCTCACGCACCAGCAATGCATCGGCGGTCGCGGCATCGAAGGCCTCCTGACCCAAGGTCATCTCCTGCGCATGCGAAAGAACGTTCAACTGCGATCGACCGGTTCCGACCACACTCTGACACGCACCGAGAAGAATGGTCGTGGCAAGCAGCAGCAGTGTTCGTTGAAGCATGATTTGATTCTACCCGGCATTTCATCGGACTCGACGATCCCGTCCTGCATGACCGCCACGCATTGCAACGATTATTCAACCTCGTTCTCCGACCGCCCTGCATCATCTGCGGCGAACTCCGGCGCAGACGGAACCATCTGCGCCATCGGCACGTACATGCATACGACGCGACGCAGGATCGCCGTCCGGAAGATTCGAGAGAGGAGACTTCAGTTCAACCGGGTGGGGGGAACTGGATACCGACATCATGCGACGAACACGACGAACATTCCCGGTGTTGCCGGGAGTCATGCTGTTGCTGTATGCACCAGACTGCATGGCCAATCTCATCGTCAACGGCGGCTTCGAGCAGTCCGAGGTCCTGGGCACCTGGTCGATCTACGACGCCATTCCCGGATGGACCCTCGAGGCGGGACCGTCGATCGAAATCCAGCGTGGCGTCGGAGGATGGACGGCCTTCGAAGGCGAACAGTGGCTCGAACTCGATTCAGACGAGAATGGCGGGGCATGGTTCGAAGGCGAACAGGGATCCAGCACCATCGTCCAGGATGTCGTGACCAGTTCGGGACAGGACTACCTGCTGGGCTTCGCCTTCTCCGCTCGTCCCGGCGTCGACGATAACCGCCTCCTGATCGAGTTCGATGGCGAAGTCGTGTTCGACGGTACGGCCTCCGGCATCGGCCTGAGCGACACCGCATGGCAGTACTTCGAGCTCGTGGTGACGACAGACAGCGATCTGACCTCGCTCCGACTCAGCGACCTGAGCATCTCCGACACCCTCGGCACGCTCGTCGACGGAGTCTCCCTGAGGGCCCTTCCGGGACCCGCCGTACTGGGCCTGCTGCCCGTGGCCGCCCTGCTTCCGGGGAGGCGTCGACGACGGCGATGAAATCTGGCCCGATGGGACTGCAACTCCTGGCATCCATCGGGCCACGAATCGGTGACGAGGGCCGGCCATGATCGGAGGCGGCCCTCGTAGCCTTGGTTGCGAACTCGCAATCGACGGTACGGGGGCGGCCACGCACCACATCCGCGGCGGATGGATAGAATGAGATCGATGAAGTCGATCGCGTCTCGCATTGGAATACTGGTCCTCGCCGCCGCTGCCGGCTGCGAGGTCAATCGCGCCATCCCCGAAACCGACACGACCCCCGAACGAATCGCGACGACGGATCCCGTCTCCATTCCGGGCCCGTATTCAATTGCCCCCGACGGCAGTGTGGTCTACACCTCGGTCCCACGACCCAACGGGCACCTGCTGGGAACACGAACCGGAAAGCAGCTCACCCAGGCCGAACTGACCTCCTGGATCGAGGAGAACGCCAGGAAGTTGGGCGGCTCCAGCGTCTACGTGCGAAGCATCATCGGTCCGTACGTCATCGATTCCAAATACGCTGCGAACGCCGACAACCCCCGGGTCTACGACATCGTCATCGAGATCTGGGATCGGAGGTCGGACCAGCACGATCACTCGTAGTCGAGCCGGAAGGTCCAGCCCCGCGTGCCCCGATCCCACCAGACCATGAAGTTGCGCGGCTCGAGCCCCGCGGTCCCGATGTTCCATGGCCGCTTGAGGAGCGAACCGCCGACGGGACGACCACGATCGTCCGCCAGCACGAAGCGTGGGGAGGCCTGACCATCGCCACCCGGTGGCAGACGGTAGAGCGATGGATCGTCCGCCCGCATCGTCCGCGGCGTCTCGAAGAGCTGCGAGGTGAACTCGAACGACCGATTCTGCAACTGCTGCCCAAGGACCTGGAGTGAGCCGGGATAGACCCCCTCCGCGGCGAGCGTCTGCATCCCGACCGCCATGAATTCGAGCTGCTGGATGATCGACCGGTAGTCGGCTGGTCGCATCGCATCGAGGTAGGCGAGAAACTCCCCCTGGATCTCGGACCACGAATCGACGTTGAAGCACGACCGAAACGCCGCAGACCATTCCATGCCCCGGTTCAACTGCTCCAGGAAGGACAGGAACGGACGCTGCCAGCGACCCTCACGGGCGTACAGAAAAAAGTGGACCAGCCCCCACGCCTGGGTGTACTGCAGGCCCGCCGCACCACTGCGGACATGGCTGCCCCATTCGGACGAGTCGATCTCGAAGAACGCATTGAACGGCAGGAGCGCATTGCCGTCCCGGGCCCGGCGAAGCATCGCGACGCTGTCGGCGGGCGCCTCGCCCAGCACGACGCGTTGGTCCACGACCACTGCATGCTCGAAGAGTTCCGCCAACCCCTCGTTCGCCCAGAGCGGCAGACCGGGAAAGAGTTCCGCTGCGAACTGATGGAATCCCTCGTGCTGGAGAACGGAGCGAACCCGCCCCAGCCCCTGGTTGCCCTTCCACGTCAGCACCGCTCGCTTGGATCCGCGGATCACAAACATCCCCCCCGATCCGGTCCCGTCGACCGACCAGTCCCTTCGGAGCGCCCGCAGGTAGCCCTGCTGCGTCTGAAAGACGTAGACGTCCATGACGCTGGCCGGCGGCATGCGCAATCCGCTGAACAGCTCCCGATACGCGGAGTTCATGACTTCCAGATGAGCGCTGAGCGAATGGGCCTCCTCGTCGGGGAGATCCGTGTGCAGCCGGTAGGACGGTGAAGCGAGAATACGCAGGCCGGCTTCGGCCGCGGGCGCGTCACCCCCTCCCCCCCAGAACCCCAGAACCAGCAGCATGATTGCGAGCATGATGCCAACAGCCTATCCAGGCATCACACGACAACACACCGACCGCAGGCGGGATGACTGGGGGCGGCGGAAGGAATTGTGGATAAATGGCCCAAAACCACGCCTGATCCCTGCCTGGCCCCTGCCCCATGATCCGGCAAAATGGCCCTTGGTGCGGGGCCGACTGGTTGCTAGCATGGGGGTCTGATGGCGACGGTGGGAGGCATTTGCCTTTGTCGCTTGAGCCCTGACGTTGGTCAGGACCATGGGGTGAGGGGACCCTTCAATTCCCGCTGCACCATGGACCGAATCGGTTCGCAAGGCCGCTCGTGATGCTCTACAACCCCACCATCATGCCATCGACATCGGGTCTATCGGAGCACGTTTCCTCTTTCGTGTTCCGTTCCAGTCCGGGGGGACTGAAAGCAGAAATGCCGCCGTACTCTTCGCTTCGCACACGGCGGCATTTCTTTTTTTGGTCCCTGCTTGCAGCGATCCTGAGCGCACTCGGCGGCTGCACCACTTCATCCGATCGGCACGCGTGCCACGGCGTCGTGATCGACGGCGCATTCGCCGACTGGGCCGCGGTCCCCAGCACGGATGATCTGTCGGCGGTGTCCGACGGACAACATCTGTGGATCCGACTCCGTCTGGCCACTGCCCCCGTCAGCCTGCAGAATCTCGATGCACCGTGGTCGCTGGAACTGAATTTCGACGACTCGTCGGCGGCGGACATGCGGATCGTCTTCAGTCCTCAGGATTCCGGCCGGGGCGTCGGCTTCCAATCGCAGCGGAACGGAGTGTGGCACGACGGATCACCCTACGACGTCGATTTCATGTTCGCACCCACCATCGCATCGTCGGAGTTCGAGATGATGCTGGCCGCCCCATGCGAAGCGGGCGGCACCATCACGATGCGCACCGGACCGGACGGAACCGTCCACCGGACCCGATTCGAACCGCACGCCCCGTCGCCATCGAACGCACGGGCCACCCGGCTCCCGGACCGCCCCGATGGCGGGATCCGCGTCGTCAGCTGGAATGTCCTCTACGGACGACTCCTGCACGAGCCCGCACGCTCGGCACGAATCCTCACCGCGCTGCAGCCGGACATCCTGCTCCTTCAGGAACTGGAGGATGAGCAGACCGCCCGCGAGGTCGCGGAATTCCTCAACACCACACTCGGCCGCGACCCCCGACCGTGGAACGTGGCCGCCTCGCCGATCGGAAGCGGCCTGCGCTCGATGGCCGCCGCCCGGGGCGGAGTTCAACTCCACCCGGGCAACCCGATCCGACGTCCCGACGCTCCCGATCGGATCGTACGGGCCGCGATCATCGGGGCACCGACTCCGGGACACGGAACGCTGCTGGCCGCCTCGGTGCATCTCAAATGCTGCGGCGGACCGGGAGACGACGCGGACATGGTGCGCATTGCCGAGACGATGGCGATCGCGGAGACCCTCGAGGGAATCGTCAACGAGCACGATCAGCGGGACCGCGCCTTCGCCCGATCCACCACCCGTACGATCGCACGAACCGCGACCCGCGGCATCTCGGGAGTGATCATCGGCGGGGACCTCAATCTCGTCGGGAGCAGGATCCCTCTGGATGTGCTCGCGGGTACCCGTACCGGGCGGGGCGACATGGCCGTCGCCAATCCGATCCACCTCGATGCGTCCTCGAACGCCACGTGGAGCGATGCATCTTCGTCCTTCACGCCGGGTCGCCTGGACTACGTGCTCCATTCGACGGGCACCCTCGTCGCAACCGGCGGATTCGTCCTCGACACGGCCCGGCTGGAACCGGCAGCAGTCAGCGCAGCCGCCCTGACGTCGTCCGACACGCTGCTATCCGATCACGCGCCGCTGGTGCTCGATCTTCGCTTCTACGAATGAACCTCAGGGCCAGAGCATCTTGCCCGCCCCGATCATCATGGCGACGATGAAGACGGTTCTGATCGCACGGAGCGGAAGCAGGTGCGTCATGCGTGCGCCCATCCATGAACCCACAATGGCGGTGGGAATGATCCACAGCGACATCTGAATCGCATCCAGGGCACGCAACGGCTCACCCGTGGCCTGATCGGAGATCAGATGCAGGGTGGAGTCCTTGACCGCGGCGCCGATGACCGACGTGAACGACATCAGGCAGGCCGACACCGCAATCGCATGGGGTAGGGTGACGCGGCACAGGTGCTGGGCCAGCGGCACCGTGATGAGCCCGCCGCCGATGCCCAGAAGGCCCGCACCGAAACCGGCCGTCGCCCCGACCGAGAGCCCCCGGCCCGTGGACACATCCGGCACCGTATCCGCTCCGATCGGCTTGCCCACCACCAGCTTCCTGATGTTGACACCGATGACGTAGACGAGAAAGACCCCGAAAATCTTCTCCATGGGTGCCGTCGGAATGCTGTTGTTCAACAGGACGCCCAGGACGATCCCCACCACGCCGAGCGGAATGACCGATCGAAGCAGTCCCCGCGGCAGCGAATTCTGACGGTAGTGACGGATGGCGGCGGGAATGGCGACGAACACCACGACGTTCATCGAAGCGGCCTGGGCCAGATGGATGTCGTGACCGAAGAGAAGCGACAGAGCGGGAATCGTGATCACCCCACCACCGATTCCGATCAAGCCACCGAGCGAGCCCGCACAGAAGCCCAGCAGCAGCAGGGCGAGGATCTCCCAAATCGGTAGCATGGAAGCAGTGTATCGAATCGAACCCGCCTCACGACGCATGGGCATGACATGAAGATCGCCACCTTGCGAGCCGACGTGCTTCTCCTGCTGACGGCGATCATCTGGGGCCTCGGATTCGTGGCCCAGAAGGCCGGCATGGAGACGCTCGGCCCCTACACCTACACGGCGGTGCGATTCCTGATCGCCACCGTCTCGCTGCTCCCGCTGCTGCTGCTTCGCCCGCGATCCTCCACCAGCGGGAACACGACCGCCTCCCGGCGTGCACTGCTGATCGGCGGCGGACTGGCCGGTGTCGCGATCACCGCCGGTGGACTGCTGCAGCAGGTCGGCATCGACTCCACGACCGCCAGCAACGCCGGCTTCATCACGAGTCTGTACGTCGTACTGGTGCCGATCCTCGGCCTGGCGGTGGGATACCGGATTCTTCCGAGAACCTGGCTGGGAATCCTCCTGGCCACGGTCGGCCTCTACCTCCTGAGCATCTACGATCCGAGTCAGGTACGAATCGGCGACCTGCTCGTCTTCCTGGGCACCATCGCATGGGCGGTCCAGGTGCTGCTCATCGGCTGGGCCACCGTGCGGGCGGATCCGATCCGTCTCACCGTCATCCAGAGCCTCGTCGCGACCGTGCTCTGCCTGATCACGGCCTTCGTCGTGGAAGGCTTTCCCATGGAGGCGATCTGGGAGACCCGCTGGTACCTGCTCTACAGCGGCATCATGGCGACATCCGTGGCGTTCACCTTCCAGATCGTCGGCCAGCGAACGGCACCGCCCGCCCACGCCGCCATGCTCCTGGGGCTCGAGGCCGTCTTCGCCGCCGTCGCCGGCTACCTGCTGCTGGACGATCGTCTCGGAGGGGTGCAACTGGTCGGCTGCGCCCTGATGCTGATCGCCGTCCTCTCCTGCCAGACGGGTCGCGGCAACAGAGCCCCCTTCCTTTCCGGGACGGACACTGCGTGAACACCTTCGAGATCAACCGGGTGCTGGAGCGATTCGACGTGGATCCGGACCGGGGCTTCCTGCCACCCGAGGACCCGCTGGAGCGCATGCCTGCGCGATGGTCCGCGTGGGACCAGCTCGGGAGCGATCTGTCCGCACTGATCGCCATCGGGACTGCGCGACGGGCGATCCGAGAGCTTCCCGACGTCGACACCGACGACCTGCGAAACCCCGCCGAACTTCGACGGGCCATGCTGCTGCTTTCGGTGTTCGGAAACGCCCACGTATTCTGCGAACCGGATCCCGGACTGCGGCTTCCCGCCGGGCTCTGTCGGGCATGGAATGCCGTCGCAAACCGGCTCGAACGCCCCATGATCATCGCGCACGCATCGATCGTGCTTCACAACTGGCGGCGACTCGACCCGAGCGGCCCCATCGTCGCCGAGAACCTGCGGGCACTCCAATGCTTCCGGGGCGGCCCCGACGAGGAATGGTTCTACCTGCTCACGGCGGAGATCGAAGCCACCGGGGCCCGCGCGCTTCCCGCTCTCGTCGGCCTGCGACTGGCCATCGACCGGAACCGGCACGACGGAGTCGCCGAACACCTCGACCACGTCTCCGAAACCATCCTCGAGATGACCAGAGTGCTGGAACGCATGGAGGAGCGATGCCGGCATGCGGTCTTCTACCGCCGGATCCGACCCTTTCTCAGTGGATGGCCCGAGCCCGGCGTGGTCTACGAGGGGATCGATTCCGAGCCGGTGACGCTGCACGGCGGCAGCGCCGCACAGTCGTCGCTGCTGAATGCATTCGATGCCGCACTCTCGGTCCCCCACGAACATCCTGGAACCCGACCGTTCCTCCAGGCCATGCGCCGCTACATGCCGCCGAGGCACCGCCGGTTCATCGAATGGCTGGAGGAAGGCGACTCACTCCGCACGGTGGTCGAAGACGATGGAAGGCTGGCCGCCCGCTACGACGAGTGCATCGACGGCCTGGTTCGTTTCCGGCGCACGCACCAGCAGATCACGATGCGCTACATCACCGGCCAGGCCCCGGATCGGGACCGGGCGATCGGGACCGGGGGCACCGACTACGCCGACTTTCTGCGACGCACCCGCATCGAGACATCCGATCGCAGGCTGCACTAGGATCCGTCCATGGTTCGAACGATCATGTGCCTGGCACTGCTGCCCTCCGGATGGTGCGGAGCGGCGTTCACGCTCGAGTCGGCGGGCCCGGGTCGTTCGATGCTTCGCGAAGACGGTCGTCCCGTGCTGATCTACAACCATGGCGATCAGCTGACCGCGGGCCTTCCCGAAGACCGCACCCGATCCTGCTACGTGCACCCCCTGTTCGGACTCGACGGCGAGGTGCTGACCGACGATTTTCCGTCCGACCATCCTCACCACCGGGGTGTGGCCATGATGTGGCCGCGCATTCGGATCGGAACGGATGCGGTCGACCAGTGGCATCTCCGGGGAATCCGGACCCTGAACGAGACACTCGAACTTTCACCGGCCGACGGCGTGGCCGTCCTCACGGCGGCCAACTCGTGGGTCATGGCCGACGGCGCGGTCGTCGCACGTGAATCGACCGTGTGGCGGGTGC